>Ga0136643_10016792_pt1 | contig 11014 bp, 5 predicted proteins | sample TergutLab28metaG_FD_96883 | JGI IMG/M metagenome (GOLD analysis project Ga0136643, IMG submission 96883) | Labiotermes labralis P1 segment gut microbial communities from Petit-Saut dam, French Guiana - Lab288 P1 (version 3) (version 3) | ecosystem: Host-associated > Arthropoda: Insects >... | reverse complement strand
GAAGATGGACGTATTAACGTCTGAAACATGTTGAGCAATATATAATAAAGCAAGTGTCATCTAGTTGGTCAACCATTATTCAAATATCAAGATGATGCACGGTCCAATACGCATAAGACTGCTTTGTGTTGCATCTCGGACAATTATTAGTATATACCAAACCAACTATTCATGCACTACTCAGTAAACATAATTTGTATAATAAATTCTCTTTAAGTCGACGAGTAATGAGTGGTGCACGTCGTCAAATAATTTAGGCCATTGACGACTAATGTGTAATGAGCTGCGCTTGTAACAAGTATCGTGTGATCGATGACACGATACTGACATCTGTGTCATCCCTCACCTGAAGATAATAGGCGGCACTGTAGAATATTGCAGATCGTCATCTGAGAAATTACTTGCACTTCTACTTATTTTACCTTATAATATCTTAACTTTTTAACAATGCAAATTATTTTTTTCATTGATGCTTTCTTCATCCAAACGTTTTTAAACTGTAAACGTAGTTACACAAATTTAACTGCCAAGGCTATTTTTCCCATCACCTCATCTCCACATAAATTCTATGTGTGTGTGTGTGTGTGTGTGTGTACTTCTTTATTCTTGTATTAAACCTGATTATGGCCTCTTAGATCGAAAATAACAATAATGTTTTTTGTTTTGGCTGGAGTTATCGCAAAATTAATGGTAAAACGCCACAACTGGGAGGAATTGTTTTAAAATCAGAAAATATGCTATATGATATGCCGAGTGGAACAGAAAAAGAATAATTATTTAAAATATCGTTTTCACAAAACCATGTAATATATTATCTTAAAGTCAGGCATAAGGCATATGGTTTTTGGATACTACGTCTTCAATATCACCTTCAACCGTGCCAACAATTTTCACCAACCTGGAGCGCGTATTTCCTAACACGTGCGGCAATACTATACACTGGGCCCCTGACAATTTCTTCCCTACCTCATCGAAATTTCGGCAATATTTTGTAGGTGATGAACATAAACGTCCCTCTTCAGTTACCTCACAAAACAAAAGTACCATGCCAATAATAGGCGAACTCGCTGGCTAAGGAAAATCCTTATTCCTGGACACAACTGATTTGAAAACACATGTGTTACAACTGTAATTGAATTTCTGGCCCAGGGAAATAAATCCATATCACTTCGAAACATGAAGCTTCCCTGGTATGTAGAATATAAATTTATTTCTCTGTCAGAGAGTCTCAATCGTGAACACATATCGGGATACTGTTACTGTAGCCGCAATTTCTTCAATATGTTGTACAAAATAAGAGCGAATAATCCCGAAACATGATATCGCACACCACACTGAAAACGTCGAAATGCATAACGGCTTATAATGCAGTTGCTGGAACTTTCAGTCCGCTTAGTAGCGGAAATTTTGTTCGCTGAGAGTCGAGAGACTTTGATCCAGCTTCATTGCTCACAAAGATGTGGTGAAATTCGTCCTTTCCTCAAGAGTCAGCAAAGCATGACCTAAACTTTTGCGGCTTATTGATTGAGTTCTTGTGACTCCTACATTACCTGAACATTGCGGGGGTTGGGATTTCAGGTACTTGTGTAAACTTCGCTCTGAACACCTGCCTGACACATTGCATGCGGTTACATGAAGTCCCGCGGAACGTTATGGAATCTGTTCCATTGCAGCCTTGACAGTTTTGGTATTTTTCGGTCACGAATGATTCATTCTTTCCTCTAAGTCGTCTTCAGGATCACTGATATATACCGATGGCTAAGGTTTATTGCTCTTTATTTGAAAATGCTTATGAAATAACCTTTGAGGTTCAACGTGATTGTCGTTGCTCTTGGAAAATGCTGTAATATTAATGAACATTGCGTCCCAGTGCTGGATGCAGACATCACAGTGTGGGTTGCACAGCGTCTGTCACTACATTAGTTCCAGCAAAATGTTGTAATTACCGCCTGTTTTTCTGCCACACTCTGTGAAAGGAATTAAGCCACAGACCGAAGCTTTGCATTAGCCAATGGGAACTGATGGCCTTTCGAAGGGCTAAGGAAATGGAGGAATCATGTTCCGCCGTAACGTTGGCTGTACAGCCCACTTGCATGCAGCGCCGCCACCCGTATAGGAACGAACTAATCAGTACTGTGCCAACCCTGCAAAACTTCAAAGTGCGGCTATCAGCCGTATCGTGATTGTAAGGGGATCCGACATTTGACATATAAGAAAGAACAATTACAAGAACTGAAAAGAGACAACTAAAGTTTCTCAGAACTCTAGCAGGGTTCTGGATGTCGGATTGTAAACTTAATGGGAAGATTACAGGAGAACTGAGTACAAACATGTATGGACACAATAAAAAAGCTGTAACAAAAAATGAGAGTGACATCTCGTTAGAATGCCTGCACATTGAATCCGGTAGCTACTGTACAATAATATGACGCCAGAAATACCGAGGAAAATATAGGTCGATGTTTTAATCCTTGTAACCGAAATAGGTAAACAGCTCATCCATCATGTAGGTGAAAGCGCAACAGCTCTTATACTTAACCAAATTTATACAACAAGGATTCCTCTTCCGAGCAAACCTGTCCCGAATATTTCCTGCACCAAACTCAGCTGGGAGTCGGGAAGAGTTGCTCTTTTGTCGAATATAAATAGAACACAGAGTGTCGGCTTTCGGAGTACAGAAGGCGCACCTGAAGAGTGGCATGAGTTACGTAAATAAGAATGGAAGTGCTTGACACTTATGGGCCGAATATCCGTCCCTTTGCTTGCTTTCTGAAACATGCGGCTTCGATTATCAGCTCTGGTTGATCTTAGTAATGATAGGTACAGTTACAGAAACCGTACAGGCAGATGCTGACAATAATCAATTCTTGCCATATGATATGATATTTATTTAACCGCAATTGGGTTGACACCCGGCGGCAGCATCACACGACACATTTACAACAAACAATACACACAATACATTACACTTATTATTAAAATTTGTGTTCCAAGTGCAGGCGGTCAAACGCCTGCACTTGGAGATATATAATTAAATTACACAAATCACACATAAGGCGTGGTGAAAAAATCGTCAGAATAAGTACAAACCAACACGATACATAAACCTTTGTCAGTCTCCAAATTCTTCATTATTTCCAATTGAACTGAACCAGCACTAACACGTATGTGAACACAATACTCAAACTCCAACATAAGAAATGTAAGTTCTACGTGAAGAATCCACAAACGTTAAACTCAACTCTGACGTCTCTTAGCAGAGAACAGATTCTGTGAATTTCACTGCAAACTCTGTGGCCTGTGTGCGGATATACAAGTAGCTTGTGAATATTAATAAGAATTTCACCCGCTTCTTTACTTGCATGACAGCAAGTAATCAACCACAAAAAAATAACAAATGAGGAGTACACAACCCCAAAAGCAGCGATCCGTCTAAATAACGTTTGAAGTCACCGTAATTGCGAATGGCATTTTGTAGATTAACAATTTCAAGATAAAATATTGGAACAGAATACTTTATTGTTGAAATCGTGTATAGAAAAATGGGTATTCCGTAACGTCTGTTGACGAGACCGAGAGTGTAGTGTAAGTGACTGCAAATTAATAGTAATTCGTGAATGCTATTAATAACATAAATTAAATTACTAAAGTTCAGTTTCAATGTTGCGTGTAACAGAATTGGTTTGCAACTCCGGCAAATTGAACCTTTTCCATTTGAATGTTTAGCGTTCAAAAATTCGGTTTCAGTTAGTGGTTCTGAAAGTAAATAATTCATGTACTTGTACCGCTGCTTCAAGCTGAGAACGATATTGATATACTGCAAAATAATTACCCGATTAATTGCTGCACACATTATTTGTGAAATTGTGTGTATAATGTCAATTGGTACTTTAGGAGGCAAGAAAATATTTAACAAAATATTTTCAAACGCAGTTTATGTAATTGCTACGGCCAGCTGCACATTTAAACTTGATCTTACTTGCCTGAAGCTCTTCTCTCTGTAGCCCCACTTAAATAACTTCGGGTCTGCGCCGTGTATGTAGCTGACGGTTCGTGGAATGCAGTGTCTATCCAGTGTAATGTTTAGCAGTAAGTGTCAAAGAGGTTATTATTTTGTTAAAAGTCCATATCACACGTATTTCCACTGTCAGGTGAAAGGCAGTGAATTGTATAATCTATAGTAAGTTATAGCACAAGTATACAAACAAATTAATTATAATAAAAATTGCTAAAATAATTTCTGGAACTAAACAGCGTTCTGTAGTTACACAACATATATTCGCACTTCCCATTTTAAACCCGACCATTCCAAGTACTTGTAAAACATAATACAGAGTTTTTGACGTTATGCTGACCGTGCATCTCTGTATATTTATCTCAGTAATTAACCAACTTGATGGACACAATTTTTGTTTCACAATAAGTTTTATTTCATGCCTCTACATGTTTCGAGCACATATGCTCGAAACATGTAGAGGCATGAAATAAACTTATTGTAAAACAAAAATTTTGTGATCAAGTTGGTTAATTACTGAAATAAATAATACATAGTTCTAAATACGTAATAGATGTCTTTCTTTTGTGTAGAATCCATTACCAAACGTTAAGGAATAATACACGTCTGATGTTTAAACTAAATGAAATGATAATAAAATGAAAGTTTATATATATATATAAGGTTTCCAGTTAAACATGTGTCACTGTCATTTCCTTTTTTTACTATAAAACATTTATTTACATGCTATCACTTCAATTTTCTTCAGCCATTATTTCATATTCTTTACGAACACAAACGCTTATGGATATGATGATTATGAGAGATGGAAATACTTCACGCGTCCTTTTATCAGGACCCTGAAGTTCAGTTCTTGTTGAAGAACGTCCGACTTGCATTCCGGCATTCGGCACACGAAGCCGCATGGTCCGCTATATCAAAGTACGCAGTTAATGGCAACAGTTATCGCAGAATAAATTATTTTCGGATTCTAGATTACTCAAATGCAACTATTTGTTATAGCTCGACACGAGTTAAAGTTAACAGAGAAACAAAGCAAAATGCGATATTTGCCAGATTATAAGCATTTGGATAGAAAACAGAGATCCCTTTTAAGATTATTTAAAACACTTACTGTCTATCGTGTTTTCTATCGCACTTTAGTAAGTTTCACCCTTTTAGGCTGTGACACATTAACGTATGTTATACCTTTAAAATAACTGGACCTTATGCCGGTGTAGTTCAATCATTACAGTGACTGTGCTACAGCCTAGTCGACAGGGTAATATGGGTTGGATTTCAGGAAGTTGCAACGCATTTTTCTCTTCTTCAAACGTCTGGAACGTCTCCAAATATTACCCACCCATACCTCAATGGTTACGGAAAGTTTTGTGCCAGGGGATAAAGCAGCCTGAGCGTGAAACTGACCTCTCATACACATCCAGTTCCGAGGTTAAATTGCGTGGAATTATAGCTGAAATAACATAAGAAGTCTTCGTGTTAGTTTGTTTAATTAGGCGCAGAGTCAGTTTTACCTTAATTTCGCTTCTATTTCAATATTTACAGCTTACATACCAAAGTAGTGTGTGTGCGTAACTGTATGATGCTACCGAGCATTACGTAATTTGAACAGCTAAACCTATAGGATTATCGTATCTATGAGATGAATGTAACGACAGATGTTTTTACAGACTACAAAAAAAACAAGGGCCTGTGAATTGTCGTGTGATGATTAACGAGTGTCTAGTAAATTGTCAATAGTTCTTATGTCTCATTTGTGGGATATTTTGTGTCTCTAGAGTGTCCCAATTAAACCCCTAGCCTTACCTCGAAAGGCACACAATTTGCATGTCGTTGAAAATGAATGCGTAATTACACTGTAGCAGAAACTGTCTTACCAAGGTCGACCATGTATTCCCACTTCGTGACTCTTGTAATTACATGGACATCATTAAGAAACAGCCTTAACTACACTAGCAAAAAGTTTATTGATCTTTATGCTAGTTCGATTCTGAAGATAATTTTACGTATTTGAACACTGATGTATTCACATTCTCTACAAACTGAAATTTGAGAGGGTGGCAACAAAATTGTCGACTTTTTAAATTTATGGGTATTTCAAAAAATGTATTGCTACAGTGGAAGGTAGCTAGACAGCAATGAGTATGTGGAGAAAAGGAGAGTGAAATTCACCACAACGTAGATAACTGTTTGAAATGATACAGAACTGCAACACTTTTGGCATGTATACAAAGATGGAAAAATTCGTGAATGAACTGGAAGTAACTTGGACATTTTTTAAATTCTGTTTCAGGTATTAAAATTATTCGGTTTAGTGTCATTATCATTCTTTAGTAAAAATAATTACGAAAGCGAAAGAAGATCAATAATTACAAATGCTGTTTATGTTTGCGTGTGAATAGTTGGATTGTTTGGAGGCTGGAGTCACAACTTGTATATTGCAGTTAAAATTCGAATTATCTCTTTAAAATGTCCGTGTGTTATACACTACACACCATATCATTGTGTTTAACAAGCCTCATTACATTAACAGTTTCAGTAACGGCCAAGAGAGAAATAAAAGTAATCTGTAATTCCATAACTAACTCAAATAAAGAATTTTTTATTTCAGTCAGATTTTCCAGAAGGCTCTTACGGCTTAACATCTTTGACAGCCATCATGTCTAGATCTACCACCAATACTTTCATTCATCCTGTACCTCACTCTACCACCTGCAAAGTCCTTCCAAACCGTATAAACCAAATTTCGTTTTAATTATTATGATATAATTACTTCCCCATTTCCTTATGTTTTCTGTAACTCTCAAATCCTGTTTCGTGAATTCAAGTCTATTTTATGAATCTCTTCTTGATTTATAATTTCAGTTAATTTGTTAACGTACAGTAGACAAGTGTGTGACGCTGTACGTAACGTATTGCAGAAAGAGAAATTTGTTTCTCTAGCTCTTGTAATTTTTATTGATTGCTATAAAGTTGCCGTTATGTGCATGTATGTATGTGTGTGACATCATTGGTCAGTGTAGCTCACAGGGGACAGTTTTCATTAGAAATACTAACAAATAGATGTGTGCTTTACGGGTGAAAATGGGTGTTTATTTTACAAATTACACGAAACACGTTAGTACGTTGTGTGGGAAAAAGGTGGACCTTTAAGCTTAAATTCTGTGTTACACATACTAATCACTATGCATTAAAGTGTTAAACAACATTGACTTACGTATGGTTTTATGTTACTTTCGTATTTTTTGCGGGTTTTGTGAAAACATAAGATATCAGATCTTGTAAACAAATATAAAATAATCTAATTAATATTTTATGCTTCCATTAAGCTGTTAATAAATGTTTTGCATAATAATAATCTTGATTGCTTGTTTGAAAGCAGTTTCTGTTTGCACGTTGCTTGCAATAAAAGTCGCCATAAACGTGGTTGTGCAAAGAAATAAGTTTTTATATAAGGGCTTATTACATAGAAGTTCTTTTTATCTGACGTTTTCAATGAAGCCCCTGAAACAGATGAATAAGTATTTTAAATCCATAAGAAAAGAAATTTGGCAAATATGTAACTGATTTTCAATTACACGTATGATATACAGTAATGAACAATACCGGCAAGGTAAACGTAACAATGGGGCACGTTCGCGTAACCATCGCCTTGGAAAAGCCATAATTATTATCTATTCTGGCTGTGTGTATTTTTCGTTTTTTACCCAATATGAAACGCGCCTGCTCCGTACTGTATTATTATTTGTGGCCTCCGACTCTGCAATATTTTTCCACGTTATCTCGTAAACGGCATAATTTTGGGAAATATCTGTTGGATATAAAATATGTGTTTCGATTTTCACTAAAAATTTTGTCTGAAATATTTTGGTTCCATTTTTTATTTGGTTCCATTTTTTATCATTATATATATGGTTGTATGTTTTTGTTTAATTTTGTAAATTATGTTTTTATGTTGTTATGTTCATGTATTTTATTGTTATGCATATTCTGTTCTGTAAATTCTGTTTTCATTTTCTTATTTTATGTATTGTTTGTGTGTAAATGTGTACTGTACTACTACTACTGGGTGTCAATCCAATTGCAGTTAACAAATATATCATATCATATAATGACATGACATGAAATGACGTGACGTGACGTGTCGTGTCGTGTCATATTATTTCTCATTCTGAGAAGTCAGTGAGATGCTATCTTAAATGTACATGGGTCTTCGTGTAAAGTACCCTATATTCTTGTGATACTTTAATGTAAATTGAATTTTTAGGCAGATTTTCGAAAAATAGCCAAGTATCAAATTTCATGAACAACCGGCCAGCGGGAACCGAGTCTTTCCATGTGGACCGAAAGAGACACAGACAGACTGATGGGTGCTTCTTCCTCATTTTACCATCTGAAAAATATTGTTGTAGAAGTGCAGGTAACGGTAAATCTCATTATGGAATCTCTTCCAATCTCCTGTTTCCTCTAATACCTTAGGAGCATTTAACTTCCTTAGCACCCTATATTCTACCATCTTCGTCCTGTGCTCCTGCTTCAATGTGAGACACAGTTTCACACCCATTAAAGCAACAGGACTCAAAATTTTATCTAAATTTTAATCTTTCTGATTTGGGAAATCATAAAAGAAGACAAAAGATTCTCGGCTTATGGTAGCAGCAAATCCTGCAGTTTAACCTACACTTAATTTCCACATGTATGCAGTTTTTATATATTAAGGCTATTTCCAAATATGTGAATTTGAAATATATTTAAAGAATCTATCAACAAATTTTATTTTGTGATTCTGTACTACATTCTGGTCACGAAAAATAAATATACACTAAGTTTGCTCAGCACTGACGTCCAAACCTCTGTCCCTTTGTGCAACTAATAAAGCGTCCTTATTTTACAGTTTGTGTGCTTACACCCATGAAACTTTCATCAACAGCAAAAATTGTAAGCTGATGTGTCATGTTCGAATTTAGAAGTTTTGGTCTTCTTGACCCTCCTAATCGCATGTTCTAAAGCACAGTTGGAAAAAATATGCCACAAGTAATATCCATATCCCAGTAAACATATCGACAATTGTTTGCCGTTACGGAATTTAAGTTTCAAAAACACATATTTATTAAACTAATTATTTTCAAAGGTATACCAAACTGAATGAGGATATTATGTCAAGCCTTCGTCATACTGAATCACAGGCGTCGTGAAGTCTATAAATGGCTGAAACATTACTTCTTATATTGCCCGACATCTCAAGTATTTGATTTACGCATAATGTAACATCAGTAGTTGATACGTTAAGTTGAAGTGCTCACTGATGATAACCTGTCATTTCTTCTGCATATGGAATTACCCTTAACAACAAGATTTTGGGTACCTTTTGGCCATAGTTGGAAACAGTGATGTACGTTGATAATTACTAGAAGCTGCTTTATCGCCCTTTTTTATAAAAAGATACAGTAACGCACTGTTGCCACTGCAGAAGCAGTCCCTCCTTATTGTGATTAGAACCAACAAATTTATGGATCTCGGAACGCACTGTCTTACGTCCTGCTTTAATCAATTTAGACCGAATTTGATAAGTATTTAATCATTTATATCATTTAAGCTTTATAGTAGCCATTGGATTGCTAAGATAGAGGTTCTCACAACAGTTCTAGTAACCTTCTTTGGTAACTACGCATATCGGCAACCCAGTCTAAGAAAGGATATGTGAAAATTTCAAAATATTTAAGGAGTAAATTTAAGCTAACATCAGCTCATGTATAGAAAATTTTATGTATTTATTGCAGCAGTATTTAGCGTACATGGCCGTTGTATATTGTTTCTATTTCCTACCCATATACGAAAGGATACTTCATATTCAGAGACTGAGTGATTTTTCTCTCACACTTGTGAAAAGTATTTCAAATTATTGGTGTATTACACACACACACACACACACATACGTGCTTCATACATAAGGAGAGAGTCGTATATCAGCATGATTTTAATGGCATACACGTATGTACGTGTGTAAGAAAACGGTCGTGAAGTATTTTAATATACTGCTGTAGAATGTGTCTGGAGAAACTAAAAACCGTGTAGGCCGCATGCCATTGTAGTCGATGTTAAGACTGATATTTCACACTGCGTCATGCAAGTTGCTGGATTATTTGGTACATTAAAACTTTTATTGTCGTAGAGCAAATCGTAATTTTTTTCCTGGAAAATGTTTACTATATATGTTTAACGGTTATGTGGCACTTATTTAACATTAAAGTCTTTAAATTTACTCTATAATTTGTCAGCCATAAGTGAAATTGAGCACTTACCCAACATGCTGTAAATCACAGTGAATTGTTGAGATGTAAGTGGTGGTGCGTGCCTGTGACCGTGTCTACCGGAAGCAAAACTATGCAGCCTGGTGGATATGTACTGACGGTTCAGAAGGAACCACTACCTTCATTAGGATACATTCACCTGCTCGGATGGTGGAAGTAGTAGGTTCGTCTGAAACGTCGTTACATATCTACAAGACAGCACGGAGAAACTCCTCAAAAGACAGTTGTCTTGCTTCCCTAAACTGCGGTACAATCTGTAATTGTCACGTGGTGACATCCTAAAGTAGGACCTGTATGAGGTGGAATGTGGATTAAATGACAACCCGCCATTATCAGAAAATATTTCCGCTCGTTAGCTTATAGAGTAAAAGCAATGTAAAATTATTTCTAATTAGTAAGCGAGTAATTTGCCTGAATGTAGTGTGTTGTACGTACATATAATTTTTTACATATGGTAATTCCTGGTATTTGTTTTTGAAAGAACATTCTGTGTTACAAACATTATAGAATTAATTTCGACTGCTAGCAGTATGGGAGCATAATAGTATGATGAACTATTGATAAAGCAAAGAATAAGTAAAATGTAAATAGGGGGGGGGGGGGGTTTTACAAGAAAGGAAAACCCTTCACTCCCGATTGGCGAAAAAAAAACGACCACACAAAAAAATGGGAAATTTATATGTTTTTT
>Ga0136643_10016782_pt1 | contig 11017 bp, 5 predicted proteins | sample TergutLab28metaG_FD_96883 | JGI IMG/M metagenome (GOLD analysis project Ga0136643, IMG submission 96883) | Labiotermes labralis P1 segment gut microbial communities from Petit-Saut dam, French Guiana - Lab288 P1 (version 3) (version 3) | ecosystem: Host-associated > Arthropoda: Insects >... | reverse complement strand
TTGACTGTGTTCCGGAGCATACAAAACACAGCGTCAGACCCTGAAGTACAAAAGCACCTACAGATTTTCTCTGCAGTAGATGTTCTGTTTACGCTTTTCTTCATGACTGTACTTAACGTGGAGTATTTACGTCCCAACTTCCAGATCTTTTTCTTTTCATCAGGTACAATTCCTATAGGTACATTCAGTACATACATGTGCTGAAATATAAGCATGTAGCTACAGTCTTTACCATTTCTGTTTGGTACAGTAGTCGGCACGGATGGCAAAATATCAAAGTAATATCTAGAGTAAAATTAATGCATGCCTTGAAGACTATGACTGCTCATTCTTCTGTAAAAAATGTAGTAATAATATTTTTGGAAATTTACGTAACACGAAGATGTATGTGATTTAAAAAAAATATTTCTTTCCCTTTCTTTATTTAAGGGAGGAAAATATGTCTAACTTTAGAAACAAAACAACGAAGAGACTCTTTGGGCCAAAACAAGTAAAAGAGAAAGAAGTTAAAAAATGTTTTTAAAAAGTTCCTACTAATTTGTATTGTGTAATTTGTATTGTCAAAATGAAGAAATAGTGAAATGTGTGACAGGAAGTGAATAAAGTAGAAATTGTTAAATGAAAAACTCGAGTAGTAGTTTATTTGGAAAATTTCATGAAGAAATACAACAGGAGAGATATAATTACAGATGAGATACTGCAGTTTAAAGAGATGGATTGTATTAAACTTGTTCAGTAGATGGCGCGATGTGAGTCTTCTGTCATAATGGCAATAAATTTTTGTCCCATAAATTGAGAATTTATTTACTACGACCTCTTCGAAGAGAATACTCTGCTAAGGATTTTGTGTTCTCTTTCTGTTGCCGCACAGCTTCTCTGAAGACAGCTGTAAATGATGAAGTAGTTGTGAATGGCTAATGAGTTAGAGTGGTTAAGTCAGCGGGGTCAAAGAAAGCTCAGAACATTTACTTAGTTCTGTCAGAAAAGGAAGAGAGATTTATTACGTTCAAACCCTAACAAAACGTGTTTTGTAACTCTTTAAGGGGTATGAATATAAATTTGCCTCTACGCCTAATCACAGTGTTGTTCAGAAGTACGGGTTTGTCTCGCTGCTGTTCGCTTTATTGTGTGACTTTGCTCTGTTCCTTTCTGTAAACCTTATATGTGAGGACACTGAAAGGCAATGAAAAGAACAAACTTACAAAAATTAAATAAAATGTTGCAATGTAGTTCTGGTATTATAGCGTGTCTAATATTGCGAGTCATGTATTAGTCATTATTTTTTTTATAGAATTTCGTCTCGAATTTATGACACAGGATCTCTGACGTATCTGTACCATTATTTCCGTTGCTATGTCTGTATATACACGTTTCAGAGAAAATATTTCTTCTCTCAAGAGTAGGTAAATAAACAATTTTAAAAGCTTCTATGTTGTAGATAAGAGGTGTGACTTATGTTTTGATTTGGGGGGGGGGCAGTTAGGAAGCATTTTATTAACATTTGATTTAAATATGTGTTAAATTTTTAGTAGTGAAAATATATTATAAAAATTGGACCAGCATGCTTTACACAGTTCTTTGGTTACAATTATTGCCTTAAGCAATAAACCAAACATATATAAACAAAAATGATGTATCAGTGAAACGTAACAAAACCTTACTCTTTCTATTATTGTATTAGGGCAACATGTTTCGATTCTTATAGAATCATCTTCAGGCCCTTCTAAGATACAGATCCTTACTTAGGCAACATTTAAGTAGCATTTTAAACTTTGCTAAGTAAGGATCTGTATCTTAGAAGGGCCTGAAGATGATTCTGTAAGAATCGAAACATGTTGCCCTATTAAAATAATAAACACAATAACGTTTTGTTGTGTTTGACTGATATATCATCTTATAATGCAGCGTCCAGAGCACAATCAGCCTCATCGCACATGATAGCAAATATAATATCGAGTATACGGAGAAGAGGGATTCAAAGGAAAATAGAGGATGTGCTTGAAGAATATCAGTTCGCGTTTTGAAGAGGAAAATGTAAACAACATGCAATTAGGATTCTGAGAATAATACCATAAATCTTTGCACATAGACGAGGAATTGTATGCTTGATTCATTGAGTGGTAGAAGGCATTTTACTGGTAAACTGAACTGAATTAATGCGGATCCTAAGGGAAAATGTCATTAATTGGCGCGAAAGAAAACTGATCAGCAATATGTACGCGGATCAAAGTGTTAAACTAACTGATCAAAAGGAGCCAAGAATTGTGAATACTGGAATAGGTGTTAGAAAAATCATCCCGTTTGTTGCCAATTCTATTCACCTTGTATAGCCAGTACCTTACCAAGTAACGTCTTCAGAGATTTGGATACTTCAATAAGAATCCAAGCAATTCACACTGTGAAATATGCAGATGATCTTGTGTTACTGCCCAAGGAAGAAACGATGCTTCGAGGCATGATTAGTAGAAAAATTGGAATGGGAAGAGCCATAGGGATGCAAATGGATGTAGAAAAAATAGGGCAATGAGAATCTCAAGGCAAGCATTTCATTAAAGATTCTGATAGATTAATAACAACTGGAGAATGTGGAACATTTCATTTATGTTGGTACTACGATAACAAATGATGCAAGACATACATATGAAATTAAATCCAGGATGGCCATGAAAAATGTAGCATTCAACAAGATGAAGGCTCTTTTCACTAGCAAATTAGACTTAAATATTAAAAAAAACTAATGAAATGCTACATTTGGAGCATAGTTTTGTGTGGTGCTGAGACTTGGACACTTCGGGAAATAGAGCAAATGTACGTGTGAAGTATTGAAATGTGGTGCTGGAGAAGATGGATAAGGTCAGTTGGACCGATCGTGTGAGAAATGAAGTGTTACATAGAGTGAAGAAAGGTGAATACCCTACAAACAGTAAAAAAGGAAGGCTAACTGAATTCATCACATCTTGCGTAGAAACTGCTTTTTACAACATTTCGTTGAAAGAGAAATAGAAGGAGGGTACAGCACAACCTAACTGGAAGACGATGAAGAAGATGTAAGCAGCTACTGGACGGCCTTAAGGGAAAGTGAATATGCTGTAAAATGAAAGGAGAAGCACTAGATCTCATGAAGCAGAAAACTCACTTAGGAAGAGGCAATGAACCTGGCTTTTGGCAGAGAACAGAATGAATGATCGTTCATTGGTAAAAGTACATTCCCCGTTACCTAATCTGACAGTTTTCTTCGGTTGTAGTCATATATGATTTGAACCCATGAAGAGAGGGAGAGAGGAAATAAAAATATGGATGATAATGAAAAGAAACAATGTCTGAAACTTTTTACGCTTCACATAATATTATTTTGAGTGACAATGAAGGATGTGATTGTAAGGTTTATAAGTCTTCGACGCCGTTCATGAATTTCCTCGACTAAAGGTGCTACGCAGGTTTTTTTTTGTGGCGTAAACAAAACAGTTCATAGTATGATTGCCAGGCATGAGTCAAATGAAAGTTCTAGCTCAGTTAGTTAGCTCATAATAGTGCTGCACATAAGTTGTGTTTTCCTTTGTTAGGGAGCATAGAGCGAATATCAAGGGTTGTTTTAAACTTGGCAATACAGCTACCGATTTCGTGAAATAATGGAAATTGTTATTGTAAATAAGTTTCCATCTCGTGCGCGTGTCTTTGAATATTTTAATAAAAACAGGACGCGATAACTTTGAGCAAGGTTACTCAATTATTATACCAACTACTGCACATATATAAAATTTATAAAGTTTACACATTAAAACATTAAAACGCTCCGACATGTTTCGGTCCTAGGAGCCATATCGTCCTTGCTAAAGTCACACTATAAAAAGTCACATTAATTTCGCTGTACCAGTTGGGTATTGTGGCAGCATGCCGTGTTGTGTAATGTTATGTTGCGAACAGTGTCCTGCTACGGATGTGCATTCTGTGCTTCGTTGCGTGATATTCAGTATGGTTTTGTCGAAAGGAAATCAATTTTTTAATTTACAGTTTTACTTTTTGATAACATGAATGAATTACTGCCACCCTCAATTTTATTGAGCAAACGTCCCTAAGATCGTAAGTCCTCAGAAAGAGCACTTCCTTAACTACATCGAAGTCAAATTTTAAATGTAGTTGAAAGATACTGCCAAGCTGCTTTTCCCTCCATATCTATGACGCAGAACGTATAAAAGGGACTATAACAAATGCTATTACTGTTTAATGTTCCTATAAATTTGCAGAGCTATTACAGCCTTGCAGATAATTTTTATGTGCACTTTTTACACCCTGATATAAAGACGTCACTTCACGTCACGTGCACAAGAAAGCACCTAACGACTCACAAAGCATATCGCAAACGATTCCATCCCCTCTGTGCCGTAACCATGGCAATGGAGATAATAATTACGTTTATGATCGACCACGATAAGGCCAGAGTAGTCTGCATTAATTTAATCTGAACTTGCTGTTATTGGAAATGTGATTCATGTGATCGAAGTACGAAAATATATACAGCTTATATACAATTTATATACAGCTCAGCAGGCAAGTACATAAAGTCTTTTTCGAAACCATATTATCTAGAGTAACGAAATTCTGAACAGGGTGTTTTCCGACAAATTATAAAAAAACAGGTTTATAGTAGGTCAAAAGCCATGCTGCAATATAAAGTATTTGATCATAACATTTTTCCTCTTTTACTTTCTCTCCGTAATATTTTTCTTTATTAGGCGTCTCACAATATTGCAGACAATCCAGGTGGCTGGGACGCCGGATGTGTTACGCACAAGAAAGAAATGGCAGAAAACCACGCCACTTTATCAGGACTTTTGTGGCAAAATAACTATTTTGTGTCCAAGTTTACATCCAGACCGATCCCAGTGGCCGCGTGATCTATAGACGTAGGTCTGCGGCCACTCGCTCACTGGGATTGCGGGTTCGAATTCCGCCTGGGGCATGATTGTTTGTCTTTTGTGAATATTATGTTTCGTCAAGCACGTACCAGCCTCTGCGACGGGCCAATCCCTCGTTCAGAGGAGCAATACCGGGCTTGCGTGTGTGTGTGTGTGTGTCATTGAGGGTGATCAGGTACAACAATGCAACAATATCCCCCTTCACCTATAAAGAATAGGGAGACAGAGGTCAGAATAAAAGAGACAGAAAGCCTACTTCGAGTGTGATATGAAAGTGCACGTAAGGTAAGTCACGAGGACAACATAGACTGAAATAGTGCAAAATGAGGCTCAATAAGGTCACAGCTTCTTGGGGTCCAGTCTCTAAATATCCATTCAACCAATGTTTTCCTATCAGAAAGAGTAATTTCCAGAAGGGATTGTGCATTCGCCAGTTGAAAGAACCCCTGTTATGAGCACGAAAAGGCTTCGTCCAAGACGACAAGGCAGTCTTCTACACCTAATCATTTTAAAATTCTACAGGGAAGTTTTCACATTCCAGCTGTAGGATTCGTAAGTGGGCATGCTTTAACACACACACACACACACCAAAACACACACACACACACACATACCATTTTATTAGTTTGTGTGGTGTCGACAGTTCAAGTATTGTAGAATGAAGAATATTTTTTAGATCCTATAAAAAAATTCATTAGAACTTACAGGAGTATTCAGTAAAGCAAAAGACTTGCAAATCTGAAGCACCCCCTAAAAAGTATTGATAAATCCTAAGTAAAGCAGCCAAAAATTCTTCCTAAAATTTTGGAGAATGAAATTTCTGTCATCCTTAATAACTGCAGTAAAAAGCCCGGAATTTACTTGAGTAATACAAAGCTAAATCATGAATTTTGGACTCATAAGGAACTAAAGCGAAGGAACCTACTCAAAAAGTGACCATTACACCCAAAAGAATTGACATTAATTTTTTACTAAATTCAAGAAAGAGGAGGACCCAATTTTACTTCAGTGTCCTGAGGCACCTATATTTTTCCCAGCAATCTGTTCTCCAATACGTCCGCGCGATGTGACAGATTACTTCCCTACTTTTAGGAGTCCATTACATTTACAGATAATTGCAACTGATATGGGGCGATTTTTAACTTACTATAATTTAATTGTCGTTGCTCTCTTCCTGTCAAGTCACACTCCGAATTTTCGGTAAAAATAGACTCTGTCTGCTTTTGTATTTAAATTTCTAATGATTATCATTATAGTGTGTATTCAGTCTTTTCAAAACAAGCTTAAATTTCCTATAAATTTTCTTTTGTCTTTTCTTTTTCCTCAGACAGGCTGCACATTTAGAACAAGAACATCACGCCAACAACCTCTCAGAGTCACATACGGCAGCCACACACAAAGAATTAAGACTTTAAAATGCGTACTCTCTTAGGTTGTGACAGGTTAAGCTTCATAGACGTTAATTACGAAATACGTAATAAACTTTTTTCAGTAAGTGGCAAAGATTTCCATGTCCAAACTTCGAAAACTTCGGCAAGCAAGATTTGAAGACGATAGTGCGTAATACAGTAGGCGTACACAAGAACAAACCTTTTTCTGAATTTCTCTTATTACTTTATCACTAGGATTTCGGCGACTTTGCACAAAGTACTTACATGACCAAACATAAAATATACTGTAATATAATTTAAGCCGGGGAACAGGCTAGATCTGCAGTGAGGTGCATCGGAACAAAAAACTGTGACGTGACCAAGCTGATTGTTTTCCGAGGCTTTACACGGAAACTGTATGTGCGCCTCAATAAAGGGAAAATTTATGTGGCCAACGGCTATCATATTAAAAACCTCCAGTAATACGTTCATAAAACGTGCAAAGTTGTTATAGTAAATCATTAATGTTGTAATAAAGTTGATGACAAGTTGCAGCTCTACCTTTCTCGATTTAGTAATCTGCCATTTAAAGGAGAGTTTTTATGTTTTGGCATTACATGACAGAGCTGTCTGGTGGATGTGCTGGTGAATTAACCCCTTGCGGTGAGCCAACTTTCGTTATGGGATGTTGATCATTCACTTTTTTTTGGTGGGGGGGGGCAGAGGAGGGGAGCACGGATGATTTTTCCACGCATCTCTCTAACATTGTCGTCCTCTCCTCTTAGAATCATATGTTTTATTAAAACCAGCCAAAATGATTCTTAATCAATCGTCACTAAATCACGTTCAAGTGTTTAGGCGCTTTCGCAAAATTGCGAAGAGCGACTATTTGCTTGCCTCACCGTCTGTCCGCATGGAACATCTCGGCTCCCACAGGATGGATTTTCATTAAATTTGATAGTTCAAGTTTTTTTTTAAGTCTGTCGATAACTTTCAAGTTTCATCAAAATCGGACAAGAATAAACGGTACTTCACATGAAGGCCGATATATATTTTTTATTACATCTCGCTCATTTCTTCTTACATGAGAAATGTTTCAGAAAAACCTTGTACAGAAAACCAAAATACACATTTGGTGTTCAGTACCTTTTTTCGAAAATCGTGCCTTTCATGAGAAGATGTGGAAAATTATTGTAGAGCTGGGCAGACCACACATGACAATATGGCGCATGCACATTAAATGCTAGATAACTAAGGCTACACACACACTCACAATGTGTTTTTTTTATTGCTTTACCACTGCAACAATAATTGCACGAACGCACCTGAATGTTAACTCACACGTAATATGCCTGTCTTGTTAAATATATGTTATTTGTTCAGTTGCGTGTAATATAAAACCACAGGTCTTTCTGCCATTGGCAGTGGATGTTTGTGGTCTTGGTCCGTTCCCTCTAACGGTTAAGACTGCTTCAATATCACCTTCTATACATTCCACTTACCTGCTTCGATCGCACAGCACAGCACAGCACACTGACTGTATGATTTACAGCCTATTGAAATTCCTTGCCACTCCCATTAACCTGCCTTTTAACCACACAAATTGCTACGATTTTAAAACAAAAAATGTTGCAATAAATTTTTCGGTTAGTAAGTTTGTCAGAGCTAAAATATTTATTTCTTAATCACAGATTTTTCCATAAAACATCTACTTCTTACTTCCTCCTACATCGGCAAACATCAGCACCTACTGCCGCATGTATTTACCTTCCAAATATACAAAATATAATATTTGTCATTTTTTTCGACTTGCCCTCAGATTACCCTGCAGTAAAATATTCATCTTTTCGCTACTTATTATACTCCCAATACGTTATTATCAATATTTCTTAGTGCCACCGTTATAAATTTTGAATAAAAGTGTTTCTGAATATACTAAATATTTTAACAAATGAAATTGTATTAATCCCAGTTTCCTTAATGGAAGTCTGGTACCCGACAATAATATTCCCATGAATGTAATACAAGAATTGCTAGAAATAAGGCGAATTTAGATAATAAGGTGTTGCCTGCACTCAATTACCGTTCTTTTAGTATCTGACATCGACTGAGCTGACAAAAGGGTTTCTTACCTTTGATGGAATCTGAAATTTCATTACCTTTTTCAACTCACCCTCCCCTTTTGAACACATTGCGGATATTCGCACCCTTTAGCTTAAAGATTCATTTTTGTACTCTTTCATTGTCTATGCCTGTGTGAACACATAAAATATTCTGCACATTTAAATAACAATAAGGCTGGTAAATTTGTGCGTTGTTTACAATCGGCATTACTTTTACATTCATATTAATTGTGAGAGAAGTAAACTATAGTTAGACAATAAGGTAATAGCCCTTGTTTTTGGAGAATGCAACAAAAACATTGAAAGTAAATGAAGAATGACTGCTTGCGATTTGGTCAGATTATAGACAGAGCTACATTAACTAACAGATGCACTGCGTGCTGCAACATACATAACTCCTACATTTTTCGACATGCAGATGCCATCATCAGGTAGTTATTACAACAAAGGTGTACAAACCAACCTGCCAATATATGTTTTGTTCATCCTTATACACATACTTAAAATGGTTTATTGTTAAAATACATAAAGTTATTAAAATAAGGAAATTTAACGTTAATGGCATTTACGTTATGCTGGTATGTTATAATACATTAATCATAAACCCCCTCAGTAGTCAATTCTTAGTTACAAAGTTTTGATGTTCTGTAGTGTACACTACGCCCCCCTCCCCCACTCCCGCCCGGTAAAGTGCACATCGCACAACACATCTGTACGAAATCATTTTAGATCTTATGGAATCAAAGCCGATATTTGTATACACCAGCCGTATCCATAAACGCAACTAAGAACTGACATACGAGGTTTATGATCAATATACTGTAATATATCGCAGTACAGTAAATCACAAGTACTATAAATATTATGTACTTTGACGATAAACATTTACATATATTTTTAAGAATGAACATAATTTGTGTTGGCAGGTTGTGTTGTACACTACTGTTTTAATAATTCCCTGGTGATGAGACATTGGTGCCGAAAAAGGTAGGAGTTTTTCATGTCATGTTTCCAAACATGAAGACCTGGCTCGCAACGCAGCGCTTCGACGACGACGCGGAACTGTAGGCAGGCGTGAATGAGTGGTTGAAGTCTCAGGCGGCAAAATTTTATGACGATGGAATTAGTAAGCTTGTGCACCGTTATGATAAGTGCCTCAATTAGAACGGCGACTGTGTTGAAAAATAGTTTAAGGTTGTGGCTTTCAAATGTATATAATAAAAAATGTTTCCTTTCAATTGGGTTTTTTTTAATTCCAAAACGTATGTTACTTTCTGGATAGCCCTCGTATGTTGCATTATGAAATGCATTTTTTGGATAATGCATTGATTAAAAGAACTTTTTCGGTATGGATAGAGGTGTCCACATACAGCTTGGGACTATTTTACAATGTAGAAAGTCTCTTGAACATAAAGAAGGAAATACATTATATTTTTAAACGTTAAGGCAGAGATTCTTTGATTGAGGTGTTTATTATTTACATTTATTTCGGAAAATTAATGCTTGATACCTACATATGTTTTTTATGCTACTCACGATTACCTAATTTGAAAACACTGTTTATTCTCTTGTGAAAGTAATTAAATTGTGACAAGCTTGTAAGAGGCAACACATTTCTCAGCTGTTAAATTTACAGATATGCGTTTGGAATGTAAACTATGTTGTGCGCAGTCTTGAAAAGAAAGTTCTTTTAATTTAAACCTTTATAGAAAGAGTTTCGTCTTTGTAAAATTCCTTCTACTTTAGCGTTAATTTTCAGTTCTGACATATTCCTAGCGCATTAAGAATTTCTTTGCTCCTGACATTTTTATAAAGAATACAAGTGAACACACTCATTTTGAAGTTTCTGTCTAAATATCTCAACCCTTAGTTTGTTTACTTTCCCTTTGTCGAAATGAGCCATAAGATTCTTTCTTTATGTTTTTCCCCATAACAACTGTGGCAGCAGAACACTGCGAAGAACTCTAGGAAAAGCAGAATATAGAGGCTGAAATAATTACATTGTGGATTAGTGTAGACAGAAAGTGATAAACCCATACGATATAAGTAGTGCATGACTAATTACTTCAGGTACAACCGAAGTAGACACGATTACAAGGACTGGTCTTAATTTTGCACTGTCGAGCAGGAAGGGGGAGGTGGTGTTTTTTCAGGATTTCTTGGCCCAAATAAAAAAGAATAAATACGATCCTCTGAAATGTCTGTATTTGTTTACCAGTTGCATTGGCGTGAAACCTAGGAGTACTTGAATCTTCAAGGCTTAAACCTGCGCAAGCTATAACTAATCAGAAGGTTTCCAGCCCTCTATGAATACAGAATTTCAACTAAATGCATAGCGGCTGAAGTCAAGACTCAAAACAAATTTTATTAACTTTATTAATTTTACTAATTTTACCTATGAGACAATAAAAATTGTATATTTTTTAAATGTACTTGCAAACTTCATAAAATATCTTAAACACATTATACTGAATATTTCAAACTATTAATAATTATAATAATTTTAATATTTAAGGTTGCAAATCAACGAAAACGTTTTGTAAATACAGTCATAGTATTCACATCACAGTATTCACATCACAGTAATCACATCACAGTAATCACATCA
>Ga0136643_10016781_pt1 | contig 11017 bp, 6 predicted proteins | sample TergutLab28metaG_FD_96883 | JGI IMG/M metagenome (GOLD analysis project Ga0136643, IMG submission 96883) | Labiotermes labralis P1 segment gut microbial communities from Petit-Saut dam, French Guiana - Lab288 P1 (version 3) (version 3) | ecosystem: Host-associated > Arthropoda: Insects >... | reverse complement strand
TTTTTTGTTTTGGTTTTTTGTTATTACAACAAATAGACCTAATATCTGTTGTAAAAAACATGAATAATTAACGGTTGTTACTTGGGGGGGGGGGGAAGCTATGTTCACATAAGGGCCAGTTCTTCAAGGCCAGATATCGCGCATAATTGCGGTCAACGATTCGTGTTGCGTTCCTTGTACCGAGAGCACCGTGCCTGTCGCAGTAGCGACACATTTTATGGGCCCAGGCTTCGAGACCACAGCAAACTGGAGTCACTTGTCGAAAGCTATTTGCACATCGTAAATAGGTGCACGTGTTACCATACAATATTGTGTTACGTCATGATCTTAACGTTATGTTATCCGTAACGTTTTGATCTGCCATTGTAATCTGCATTTCTATGATTATAGGCATAAGGCCTAAGCTGTTCCTACTTTTTGCACGGCATCAATTGATGACATGTTCAGTTATATCTATAAACCTTAAATTAGTTAAGATTTAATTTTTGATTTTACGCCGTACTGACTGGTAAAGAATCACGGACGTTCTGAAGGAGGGGCTGCCTACTTCTTGTGGGGCTATCAATCCAAGAAAAATTGGGCTCTGAAGTAGAAGGCAATACAGTTGTCCGTACCGCCGATAAATGTTGACCAGTGAACGAGATATAACAGCAGACATATGTAAATCTTCGTCATCACAGCTGTGATAAGGTCAGATCTCACAAGTTTAAGTCAATGTCTGGAGAGTCAAACGTAGCAAATATTGAACAACTTTATTTTATGTACATAAGTTTATTGTTTTAATTTTCTACGTCCCTCCAGAAAGATGTACTAAATATTTAGAATAAATAAAGAATATATTCTTGGTTGCAATTATATCTTCTCTCTTATATATATTACATGCTACTCGTACACTCGGGGAATATGTGTTTCCACTCAGCGGACAATTTTCATCTTCTTTTCCCTAATTACATCATTCGGTAGTCTGTCTTGCAACAGGTCCATAGGCTCTTCTAAGCGAGTTCTCCAGACAGTGCGATTAGTGTACCTTCTTGCAAATTGCAGTATCTTGTCTTTTCCTTAAGGTAGTCCAGTATTTGGCTGGGTCTTCTTCTTCTTTTCTTCTTCTTCTTCTTCTTTGTCCTCTCGTTGCTTCTATTTCCTTCAAGGAAAGATGCAAGGAACGGGAAGACGAGAAAGAAGGCATAAGCAGCTGTAAATTAGGAACGTAAATATAACTCTAATTTACAAAAACTAATTGTGTTATATTTGTGTAAACCCTTAGTTTTTTCTCCTGCGTAAGGAAAACATATTTTAGGGTGCTCGAAACCGAAGCGTTGAGAAGAATATTTGGAGTTAAATGGGAGAGAAAACTATAAATAGATGGAGAAAACAGCATAGATCGAACTTCATAATTCATACATTTTGCATGAGAGAGAACTAATCATGGAGGCTGAAATACGGGAAAGCGTAAATGCATGAAGAAATAATGGCCGCAGATCGGGAAAGGGAAGGTTTATATAAGAGACCGGAGCGCAGGTGGATAACTAACACTGAAACATATCTTAACGGTAGAACAGAGGGAGGATGTGGGCTGGATTATTTTTTGCGTCTTTTTGAAGGAAATGTATTACATTATGCCTGGCTACTGGTCCATAGATATAACTACGTAGGCAGATGACTAAACAAAACGTATCTTTTTGCCATGAAATGAAGTAAAGTAAAAACAATATCTTATTATTAAAGACAATGAGAAGCTTAGAGAAAAATTACAACAGTGTATCATAAACGGAGGAAGTTATATGGCTGAAGGGAAAGGAAGCAATTAAAAGCGAAAATAGTAAGAAAACCATATAGCAATGAAGGACATGGTAAAGAGCGCAAGGATTGTTCTTTGGTAAGCAAAAGGAAAGCTTGGGAGTTTACAGCAACAGGAAATTAAATTGCAAACTTTTATGGCTCTAAATTTTATTGGGATTATTTATTTCAAGACAAAAAAGAAAACATCCTGAAGAACCCAATATACCCTTAGAATGGTGTCACGATAGTATCAAGAAATGTAAACCGGACAATGTTTCTATACCAATCTGGCAGCGTTATGTTGGTAGGAGCAGAATGATAGGCCTATATGAAAGTTGCCCTCTTTTGGAATGTGAGGTCTTGTCGAATTCTGTCATACCAAACAGTGTCACAGCACGTAAGACAACAACTTTCATAGACATATAATTTATTATAAATGGAAATAACTGGCGCAACTCTAATCGTACTGAAGAGATAAAGCTGCGGAAAGTCAGAAAATATTCCCATTTGTGTTCCCTTACTTATTTATCACAAAGAAATTAATTTAAAATAAAAATTATAGGTACATAAACTCCTCTAGTCAGTGCTGTGTTTCTTTAACATCTAAAGAATGAGTCTGCTTTATATCAAATCTCCACAAATGTTGATTCGATCTTCAAGTTCAGTAGACGTGACAGTCTACTGAACCGCTAAGTATCAAAACAAATTTTGTTTAACCAATTTAAATATATTGGCTACTGCAAAAACCTAATTTAGTCCAAACCAGGAGAATTTCGACCTGAAAATTTCGGACCGACGGACAAGCACAATCCCAACGTTTGTGTTCATTCACTGAACCTTGTACAAAAAACTCGCACATAAGTATGATCGTATGGAGCAAAGTGTTATATAAGGTACCTTCGTATAATGTCCAGACAGTAATGCGCCAACACTCATCTTCCCATTTAACAGGGGCCATAATTTAAAAGGAAGAAGAGCAAAGTTAAAAACTGTGTTGAGCTGATTCTCTCAATTCCAAATAGTAGAATTTTGACGCAATCTCTCATACACACTAGTATATCATGGCGTTTGGGAGCTAGGACACTTCTGACTTTAAACTTTTAGAGCCTTGCGGTGACTTTACGTACCACAAGGTTTAACATTAAAAAATTCTACACTGTGCTGTCACATTGCTCTTAAGTATTTTGTACGGATAACAGATGAAACAGCGACTTCTGCCTTGTACAGCATTAAAGGACTGGTTTTTGTATAACGAAGGTGGAGAGTGTTTACTGGGCGGTATGAAGTGAGTTCTTATAGCAAACAGGTGTCTTGTTTAAAGGGCTAATTGAATTCGTGCTATGTACGTGACAAGTTTTTAAATATGAAAAAAATTCCGTACAATTCTTCGGAATGAAAGAAACATTTCCAAATAGGCAACTGGATTCCCCAAATTAATTAATAACTGTCACTGATTTGTGCTTTACTAAGTACGTAAATTATGTAACGAAGGGTGATGTATTCTCGCTATGTGTCGATGCGATGTAATGAGCTGCATGTTCCAATAATGAAGGCAACTGGATCGTACATTTTAGTAGAGCAGACGAAACATGACAATTATGTGACCTGTATACTATTTTTACATAAAAAGTCAATCTGAAAATTATTTGACTGTTTCACTTGTACAATTATCCATTTTCTGCCTATATTTGGACACAGTTAATAAAATCCAATATAGTAACTGCTTCACCGAGTTCCGAACACCACAGAAATATAGCAGGATAACAAGGTCCCACACATACAGAAAGTAAGAAACTGTGCAACATTACAAAATATTTAATTAGAAACACGACAAGCCAGTATGTGACAGGTAATCAAATTAAGGTTTATTGCACTGTGCCGCTGAAGATTAACTTGTGTTATGACGTCACATATTTCCATTCCGGACCTTTTGGTGGTTAATACTATAGAGGCGTGTCTTGTAATCATGACGTACATTCGTCTGTATATATCGGGGTATATCAAGGCTGAATTTCATAGTCTGTGGTTATGGGAATCGTAACGGTACACAAGAATCCACTTCCAAAGTGCATTTAGAAAGTGCCTGATACACAAATTTTATCATAATAATGGCATCAATAGTAAGCTGAAAATTGTCACAGGATATGAGGCCATAGGTGAACCGTGTATAATTGCACGTTGCGAAGGATGGGAAATATTACTGACTGGAATCGAGCAGGAACGGTAAATTGGCGACGCACCGCAACCGCACAGCTGTTGGCGTCGCAGCACCATTAAAACGTCATGTTAAGAATTAACTTTTCTTGTTCCGAAAAGCACGACCATGTATCTGGGACTTTGGTTTGCTCTGTACAGGGGGCCAAGTGCCCCCACCTCATCATCTCTTGCTGACATTCCAAGTATTTTTTTCCAAGACTAACTTTTCACTTGGACTTTACGGTTAAAAGAGCGATGGAATACTAATTACGGTTTGGAAAGGTTTTCTACAATATTGCAGTCAATTTATAAAATGTGATAAGCTTCAAGGATTTGCAAATTCAGTAACAAATCTTAGGTTATCAAGTGGGAGGTCAGGATATAAACACACCGAGATATAAGTAACGTAAGTGAAAGCAGACACTTGAAGAATAAATCAGTAAGCATAAAACATTTAGGAATTCTCAAACAAAAATATATTAAAAACAAAATAGCTTTTCTTCAAAATATTGCCGACAGAATATAATTATCAAAAGATAATTTAAATAACGCAAACTGTGATATATCCCTATAATCTAAAAACAGTGTTTGTTTACACTTCCTAAGCGTAGCGCAAAATTATCAGAAATAAGCAAATTCATCTCCTGCAGAACCCACAGACTCCACATTTAACTTCTTGGCCTATTCGGCCTTGAATTTTAACAAAGTTTTAAAAAACTTTAAGAAAAGATTTTAATTCTAATCTTGTCTCATTTGTTTTAGCATTGGCTTATTTACATATTACAATTTTATTGTATCATTTATTTTGTAATATGGGATCCCACAAGTATTGAGACTCACACGTTGTAACATGAGCTGCATTGCCTATAAATTTAAAGTCTGTATACTCCCGATGATGGATCGAGTGATACGAAGCACGTAGGGCGGTTCAGATAGAGTAGAGCTGTGCTGACCGATGATTTGTTGTAGTGGGTAAATGAAAACGATATTTATGCAAAACCTAACAGGAAATTAAATTTGGTGACTCTCGTTTCAATTCAACATGATCACTAATGACATACACATAAAAATCAATACAGCAACAATTTTATGTGGAGCTTTTTATGGATGGGAATTCGGCCTGTCTCAGGAGGACATATTCGTGCACAGTAAAGGAGAGAAGATGTGGCCATGATAAAAAGTGGCTGTTGAAAACACATGACGAGGATCTTTATAATTTACAGTCTTTTTCTGTGGTAATTAACTCGCGTCCAGATCACTCGTGGTCCGACTTGTGTGTCTCCGTAAATGTGGACGGCTTCAGGAGGCGAAGTCCAAGAAACTGGATCCTTTAGAGCCTCGGGACAGAATGTCTTGGTACAGAGGAAGTGTTTTCTAAAAGATCCAAGGTAAGACCCACAGCTATTGGAATATTTCAAGCCAATGAACCAGTGGCCTGTAAACACTTCGTACAGGATCGGCCCGAGATATCTGGGAGCCCCGGACAGCCGAATAATTCGTCGCCACTTCAATCCAATATTCTTTAAACTTTTTAGGACTGGGACAGTTTTAGCGAATATTGAGGGCGTGTGCCCAATTTGCTGATCGTTGTCGGAGAAATTCTTTCGCGTATTGTAACATGAGTTTACTGGCACCATTTTTCCGAATATTCCAGTGATGTGTTAGCGCCCTTATAGGCTGGCGTCCTGGGAGGCTGTCCGGCTGGTTCGCCCGTTAGTCTTGGCTCTGACTTCGTAACACCAGGTCGAAGTATTACGAGGAAGAACAGGACCATGAGGATATTATAGAAGCACATTCAGGATTTTGAAAATAATAAAAATTAAACTGACATGACGTGGTACGTGGAAATTAGAAAGTGATACAAATTTTTATGTTACTGTATAGTAACCTAGATTTGAAGGAAAAGACTGTTAGTGGGTAAGAAGATGATATGAAATGTGTGTAAAAGAAATCAGGGTGTGAAGGTACGCGTGTGATTAAACTCTCTCGTGAATTGGTCCAACAGCCGTCTGGGTTAGATATAAGAAACAGGCGATTAACTGGTAACGTCTAAATTGAGGCCACGAAACAGGGAGGTATTTAAATATGTATACGTTTGCTGTGTAAGCTGTCAGTTATACAGCTAGCAGGTTTGAGGTTCTCCCAGGGGTACATATGAAGAATTGTCTTCTGACACATGACGCCGTGTAGTCTGGTGCAGATTTGCCGGATATTTAAAGGCATTAATGTGCATTTGGAATCAGCAGGTAACTCCGCAACGTCTGTAAGTCTACCAGTTCCACGGCTTCACATTCCAGAACACAGACAGTATCTATATTTAGCTAGCTCCGTAGCCAGAAATGGCTCTGTAGATGGAAAAATCGATTGTCCGATCTCCATGGAGCCAACCGTCCCTGGACTCAAGCTGATAGAAGCACGAGGAGCACAGAGAAGACAGACACGTGTTTCCGGAGGTTCACCGTGGTCAGGTGCAACGATGCGGGTACTCAGTTGCAGCGGGTCATGAACTATTTCACAGGATATCCTGCACACAAATGTTCAGCGACTCTATAGATACCCGACACAAGATATGCGAGTCACGTTTCAAGGTCTTGAAAGCGAACGACATGTTGCGTTTCAAGACGGCTACAGTTTAACTTTGGTCGTCAACGAAGAAAAATATAAATTAGAGCATAAGGCAGGAGCAGTGCCGAGAAAAACATCTTTTGATAAGAGGCCTCACCTTATTTTGGTAGTCCAAATGTACCATGCATGTAAGAACAGGTTCCCAGACGTACTGAACAGTACACTGCCAGCGATGATGAAGCAATTCGCTGTGCGTTACACATATTGCATAATGTGTTGAACAGTATTAGAAAGTTCTATAAAATTCTTATTTTTATAAATCTGCATACCTGACTTCATCAAAAGGTCGTCAGTTCAGGAAGAGTTAAATGGACTGGGTATGTGTCACATATGAAAGGTAAGTGGCAGTCAGACGTCTTAGTAGATAACATAAGGGATTAGACTGTTGAAGGGTGTCTTGTGAGCCCCATCGTGAACCTTTGAATTCCATAAAGGTCTGGGACCAACTGGGTCACTATCATTTTCTCAGGAAGCTCTAATTCTAGGATTTATCTGAGAAGACATACGTCGTTGAATTCATCTGTTTATTTCACTGTATAAAACATTAGCCGCTGTTTAGGCCAGGAAAAATAGGGATGGTGAGAAGTAGGCACTAAAATGGACTTTCGAGAAAAAATATGATAATATGGTACGCATAGACCAATATGCAGTTAACAGAGTATTATTAACCCTTTAAGGGCGATAAGTAATAAAGGTCAAATTCGTACCGCGCAGTAAACATCTTCCATATCGTTTAAAAAGAACAAACCATTTAATGTTGTACAGGGAAATGGTCGCTATGTGTTCTGAGGTATACAAAAAACAAATAAATATAATATGTGAGCAGAATACAGAATTTCTGAGTCATACAGTTGATGGCACATAGGGTAATTAATGGGTTTTAAAATATTAATTTTAATAAGCACTGAGTGTGAAATTTGGTTCCAATTAAGTGACAGAGAGAAATATTTGGAAGTAGGATTCACAACTTTGGTTCGAATTTGGGGAAATGAGAAGTAGAATTACTATGCATATTAAGGTGACAAAGTGAAATTATCTGTCAGATCCTACTGTCAATCAGACAGTCAAGTCTGGCTAAAAAATTAATTCTTACTGCATGTCCCCGACATTCCATTATTTTGCACACCGCACTTTACCCACTGCGGCGGTGGAATCCTCTCTGAAATCATTTCCACAATACCTCGATATTAAACAGGCGAGGTTTACACCATAAACTCCCTAAGATATATATATATATATATATATATATATATATGATTTTATAACCAGCACGAAATAAAATGTTTTTTACTAAATCTGTTGTCTCATGAAAGGCGACAAAAAATTCTAACACCCGCCATACACATTGTTATTCCCTCACACACGTGTACTGTGCATGGGCTTACCACCTATTTAGATTATGAAGCTTGAAATAATTACTTCATTGAAAGGAATATGAAGTTTTATTCACTGTTTGAACATATACTCGGACGACGCATGGCAACACGCTTTCACTTCTGCTAGCATTCTCTTTAGTAATCCTTATACTTCAAACGTAAAACTACGTATGAAAAAGGCTGATTACAAAAGTCTTAAAAACTGCGAGGCGATGCAAGTTTTCACTCTGATTTACGGTTACTACACCAGAAAAAAATCTTAATTTACCATACCCTCTGGACCTGTAATATATATCTGCCCTGTTAGTACGCTGCTGAAAGCCTTACGAGTGTGTGAACTTTAAATAAGAATGCTTTCTTTCCCATCCTGATTACAGAAACTAACTTGTTTGAATCCATTTCTGATATGATCCTATTGAGTGCAGAAGCAGTTGGACTGCTACAACATGACTGGTCGAGTATCGGGGTAAAATTTGTACTGTAAAATTAGCGTGGGACTTCGAATGATACGTTGAGCACAGCCTTATTAAGGGACTACATTATACTGTGAAAACTACAATTAATTATAGACGTCGGAGTTTAGGTGGCTAACAAACTGACAGCGACTGTATAAATCATGAGGCAGGGATTCGTGGTGGTCGGACCACCTAATTACAAGGACACCCACATTGCTACTGGAAGTCACTCCTTAATTACAGGAGGCTCGGTGGATCTATTTGTCAGCCCGTTTGGAAGTAACTATTGTTAACTTTGGTTCGAGGAAAGATAACTTGGCGGTCCCTAACTCCAGGCATAAGGAATCAACGCGCAGCCTCATGGCAATATGCCGGATCGTACAGATAACACGAACTGTCTCCATCCAACAGAACTCAGCAAATGCAACTTAGTTCAAAACAGCGCAGTATAGCCGGCACGGAACAGTGTTTCCACAGCAGAGTGACTTACAGTTTCACAAGATCCTCATTTTATGTGGATCAAGTAAGCACACAATAGGATTGGTCGTGTAAATCAGTCTTTATATTTCATCTGAACAGTATAAAGGGATGCATTTCTAAAATCACTGCGTCTCCGTCAAAAGCTGGTTAACCTTTTGGCGCCGGAATTATTTTTTACATTATAGCACATCCTGTATATAAAATGTGAATAATACAGGGAACAAAATACGTTAGAATTGTGAAACAAACTGCATTTTGAAGAGAAGAAAACGGAGGGTATATACCATGTTTAAAATATTCGGTACCTATATTTGTTGAATAAATATATAAAATGCAAATTTAGAGGTTAGCGGAGCGGCACGACCACTATAGTTGACATTAGGCGTGTAAAGGTTAAAGTTTTCTGGGTAAGGAATTACGTTTATTGTGCCAATCGTACCGAACACAACATGGCAGTGAATGCAGAAAGTGTAAAATTTATGGTACTGTATGTAGTACCATTACTTTGTAATGCAGAGTCCAAGTGTTGTAATGGATTTTGGTGTTGGTTTGAATAAAAGACAGGTTGCGTACGTGCAACTTAATATCGATGCGTCTTCGCGCAGCCATTGTTGCAGTGTAGAAGAAATAAGTATTATATATTCTGAGTGTGTGTTTGCAACTTTAGGTATCCAGCATGCAATGCGATTGGGTATTGTCATCTCTGTCCTACGCGGCACTACAGTGTTTCTCCACATTATCTCATAAACGGAATGATTTTCGAAACAAAAATTTGTTGAACATAAAATGTGAGTGTTGATTTTCTCTACAAATTTTGTGTCAAACATCTATCATTCTAAGAAGAAGTGATGATGATCAAAAATGTATACAGGTCTTCATGTGCAGTACACATTATTTGTGTCAGATTTTAATGAAACTTGAATTTTTTGGCCGGTTTTCGAAAATATTCAAATGTGAACTTTCATGAAAATACGTCCAGTGGGATTTGAGTTGTTCCTTGAGAGACAGACGCACGGAAGGATGGACAGAAGGACCGACAGACATGACGATGCTAATAGTCGGTTTTCTCAATTCTGCGAACGCGTCTAAAAATGGCTAACGTGCATTTTCGATGATTTTGTTTCATGCCGTATTTTGTCACCCACAATTTTGTGTGCGTATCTTGCTCCTCTCTCACGAAACAGATAAGATCCCACTGTATGATCTAATATTCTTCGAAAGTTACTATCAATTGTGACTGATGCCGTACAGTTTGGTAGCTGATTACCAAGGTTTCTGAGGATCCTCCTGTTTCCATCTACAAAGCAAAACAATTTCATAGCATTTTCATTCCGCTACCATAACAAATAGGCCTAGGAATATCGAAGCCTGCTAACTAAATAAACATGGCAGAATATGTGTTCCCAAGAATGACTGAGGCTGCATATCAGTTACCAGATAGAAACAACTGACCCATTCCCCATTCTGCTCTTCCCACAGTGCTGGATGCCTGCAGGACGTTGTTCCTCCCTCCCCTCTGTCGGAACCCAACTAAACGATTTCCAATAAAATTCAATTAGTAAATCTAATTGCCAGCCATGATTTGTGTGTAGAAAAAAGTTCCGAAATTGTCTCTTTTTTAGACAGAAAGAGAGATAATGTTCATGCCGCATCAAAATTAATTCCACAACTCATGACAGGCAGATATGAATTAACACGAGCGTGGCATTTTGAAACAGAAGTCCAGTGCAAGCGGCCGTGTTACAGCGGAGCAATATCCATAAAACGCATGGGAATTGAGCTATTTTATACGCTCGGTAAGCACAGAGGCAAAAGGCTGGTTCTTGTGCCAGTGTTACGTATGTGGGCGGTAGAAGAGATACTCCGTAGAACCAAAAGAAAGCCAGCAAGTCAACCTGTTGTGGTTGCGTCTTTACACTATTACACAAATACATCGAGTAGGACAAAACTCAGTCTGATTTTCAGGGAAATGGAACGTATCACTCAGTCTAATTGTTATGAAATAATAAGCAAAATGGCTTTCCTGTAATATAGTCAGAAGAGGCAAATGTAAAATCACGAAATTGGAAAAGATATTGTGGCGCAAACCTCAGTAGGCGCAGTCGT
>Ga0136643_10016779_pt1 | contig 11018 bp, 5 predicted proteins | sample TergutLab28metaG_FD_96883 | JGI IMG/M metagenome (GOLD analysis project Ga0136643, IMG submission 96883) | Labiotermes labralis P1 segment gut microbial communities from Petit-Saut dam, French Guiana - Lab288 P1 (version 3) (version 3) | ecosystem: Host-associated > Arthropoda: Insects >... | reverse complement strand
CCCAACTGGGTAAGCATGCTAACTTGCCAATCAACATGCCATAAACTTCATACCTGCCTGCACTGCGTATAGAAATCATGTTACTATGAAATCAAATCTGACCATTTAGCAATTTTTCTGAAACTTATGTACATAACTAATTTTCCATATTTTCCACACATACAGTAGCTTTAAACAGTTTTGAGCCAAACAGGAATACTGACACTGTGACAATGTGGCACATGGTCCTCACAATCACTGAGAACCATGAAACTGAAGCAAGATCATTATTCACCTTGTGTTTCCTGTATGATCCCCACAGTAAACAACAATCCTGCATTTTGGAATTACCCAGTATTCAATAGACTGCAATGAAGTGGAGGATGTGCCAAGTTGTGTTCAGCAACTGAGAGTGTCATCTGCACCAGAAATTTATTCATGAGTGTGCTACGATCAACAATAATGTGCCTGTCTTTACAAGAAACAATTCACCTAAAGTGTCCCATGTGTTCTGCATGTCAATTACGTGTGTAGAACCAAGCTACCAAGCACGGTACTGCAATGTTTTCCTATGACACCACACTTTCCTGATATCACATAATGCAATCACTGCCTTGTACCATACATAAGTACTTACTTCAGCTGTTTCCTGATCTTGTTGCTGCTGCTGTTGTTGCTGTCTTTGTCTTGCCCTCCTAACATTATTTTGGACCAGTTTTAACTGCTTATCTTTAAGCTCCTTTAAATTCTTCAGTTTTATTTCCTCTTGTTCTCGTTTCTTAGTCAAATCTTGTATTCGTTGCTGCTTGCGTTTCTGAATCTGAAGTTTCACATATTCCTTCTTAGCCCTGCTTCCAGATTGCTCAGAAAGATTCTTTTCTTCAACACCATCAATATCTGTATAATCCTTGCTGATAAGCTTAAATATTTCTGGAATGGAAACAAAATCAAAATATTCAAATTCACTTTGCCAAAATCATAACACACATTTTTATGGTAACCTACAACAAAATAAAATAATGCTCCCTATCCAAATTAAAGAACACTTTGTAACTACAAATGACTGCCACTAAGGTTTACACTCAGACAGAAATCAGCATGTCTAAGATGGCCACATACTAACACTGATTGACAAAACCAACGGGAAGAAAAGAGGGTGCAATGATTCAGGGAATAATGGGCTTCCTCATCATCCACTTGTGCCTTACAAAGATAACATAGTTCTGAACTCTGCTATGGCCCTCCATGTTCATAGTTCTAATCTGTGCCAGGGAAGTAAAAACTTGAATCACAGTGAAAGGTAAAATATAAATAGGGTAATCATGAGGAGAAAAAACTACATAATGAGGGACTTGAAATCCGTATACTTACTAGAGACTACTAAAGTGACAGAATGAAGACTGAGCTAGGCTCGGCATGCAGCATGTAGGGGGTAAAAATGCACAAAAATTTCAGTCATAAAGTGTGATGGAAAAAGCCAGTTAGGAGACCTGGAAGTGGATGGGAGGATAATTAAAATTTATCTTAAATACAATATGAGAATGGATACTGCATCATTTGGTTCAGGATACAACCTAGTGGCAGAATCTTTGGAGCATGACAATACCTTTAGGTTGTGTGATAGAAAAGGAACAATGTACTCGTAGATCAGGAAGTTTCTGGAATTCAATCATGTCAAGATAATTGCCCTTACATTAAAGCAAGGGTAGTGGAATTAACAGACACAGACTGTCTGATATCTGTTGAGCGAGTTGGAACAGGCTGAAAGATGTTAGTGCAGTCAGCCATGGAATGGAAGTATGTTTCTAGTGCTTACTGAGTTTAAACAGCAGGGTAACATCAAGTTCTTTTGAAAACTAAGGAAATCAGGAGTACAACTCTTGTTATGTCTCAATGCAAATGGAAACGAAGCTGTTAAAAGATTTGCTGTGTGCATGTGGTATAGTGTTGGACTCACCTCTGTGGCTGTTACCTATCAATTTCCCCAGCTTATACTCAAAGGCATGCAAATCTGAGTCATATACTATACAAGTTACTTAAAAATGGTCATGAGTCACTACTAAAGGAGGAACACTGTAGCAGGTCTGCAGTGTCCACGAATGGTGAAAATGTGGTCAAAGTTCAGATAATATTGATACAAGACTGGGTGTGTGACTGAAAATATACCAAACATCCTATGCATTCTGAAAATGGAATAATTTTTGGTAAAGAACTAAATTCCACCTGTCCCCAAGCTGCTGTACTCTCCACACCTTGCTCCAAGCAACCTTTAGCTCCTTATGAGATTCTAAGATTGGGCTCATAAGTCTTGTGTCTGTAGAAGAAATTCAACAACACAACACAACACAACAGAAGATCTTCTACCTATACTCAAAGACAATGTCCAGGGGTGCTTACAGCAATGGCAGGATGGCTTGAAGTTTCTTTTTCTTATTATTTAAATGAAGGGAATAACATTGAGGATGACTAGTTTAGGTTTCGTATGTATCCATTTTACTGCCAATTATGCCTGTGTTGTAGAAAATTTTAATTAATATAACATTGTTACCGAGTTAATATGTTATTAAATAATGTCAATGTCTCCCAGAAAACTATTATGGCAAAGTTAACAAAAGACAAGAGAATTCTGTTGGCATTTATGCAAAAAAAGAAACTATTTCACACCTATTTGTTCTCAATGATTAACCAGCAAAGGTTTCATCTAATTACAGAACTGCTGCAGCTCATTAATAAGTTTAAACAAACAAAAAGCATCCATGACTATCTGTGCAGCAGTATAAGGTAGCCTGTTCAACAGATAAGACACAAGCAGCTGAAGAATTTGAGCCATCTCAACAAAGAAGACGACGATGACGACGACGACGACGACAACAACAACAACAACGACAATGATGGTGATGAAAACAACAATATTTATAGCCAGAAATCAGTCCAGCAAATTCTGAAAACCAGTTTCTTCAGTTCTTGCTTAGTGCAGCTTGTTCAGAACCAATGAAAAGAGTTTTGTGAATGGTACCTGAAGCAACATAATGCAAGAAATGATCCTTTAGTGATGGTGCAATGTTTCAGCTTAGTGGTAATGTGAATGAGCATAATTCACACTATTGCAAAGGTACACACAGTAAGGCCTGAGGTGACATGCCCAAATTAATCCAAATGTTTTGGTGTGGATAAGCAATATATTCATACAAACATGTTGACATGCAGGGCAGAAAGATTGATAAATTGGTCCTTGGTACAATGTGACCCATGAAATTGATGATGTTGCTTGCCTTGACAACATTCTATCGGCACAACTGCAAACACTGATATTTCAACAGGACAATATTCCTCCTCATTTTGCAACCACTGGCCATGGTTTTTAGACATGACCTTTCACAGTACACTGGAAAGCAAAGTTCCACTGAATGGCCACCTAAGTCAACAGATATCATGCTACTGGACATGTTATTGTTGGGGGATTTAAGGTAGGTGCTACATGCAATGACCCCAGAACATAAAAGAATTGAGTGAGGTAGAGCTCAAAGCCTGACTGCTCTGAAATCTGTGTAAATATCTTGAGACATTTTAAATATCATAGCTTCATCCAGTAAAAACTGTATCAAAGTTTCTGGCCACTATTTTGAATACGAATTACAAATTTTTGTTATATTAACTGAAGTCATGAAGTGTACGTATCTTAATTTTTATATTCCCTTATAGTAATTAAAATCATTACAGGACATGACTTTAGGCCTCTTGGAATACTCTAATGGAGCTAGCCATACATGCTAGCAAGTATGGACAGTTATGTCACTTTACACAAAGTAATATTAACTTACCATCTTCAGCCTGTTCTTTACTCTTTATCACAGGAACTTCTTCCCTTTCCTTTGGCAAATTTTCCTCTAAAAAAAAAAAAAAGACAGAACATAAATAGGAATTAAGTGAACTAGCCTTTAAAGTTCATATGAAGATGAAGTTGCACAAGTCAATCATAAGCTTTGTATAAGGCACTATTCATATACCACTAGCAATGTTCTGAAGCTGAGTTGAAAAGCCACGATGCAATCTGGAAACTTGCCTAGATCTCATTAATAAGACAAAATCAATGCAAGTTATAAATCACAGTATCAATAATCAAATAAACTGAAAAAACTAAACAGCTATTTGCACATAAATTTTCTTCTTGTGCACCATATTAAACTGCCACTACAAATAATAACCACAACAATAAAAACTACTACTACTACCACCACTACTACTACTATTACTACTTAGTAAAACAGTTACAACTGAAATGACAATCCATCAATAATCACTGAAAATTTTTATGTAACAAGAATGCTAAATGTTTACAAATCACTAGGTGTATTAAAATATACCGCACATATAATGGAGTACACACCATAATACAAGCATTGATTGATAATTAAATATTTTAAAAATAAATTCGAAACCAAAGGAACTTTAAGATACTTTCTTCTTATGGGCAACAGATCATGAACCTGCACAAATCCTGCCAGAAATAAACAGACTTTTCTGGATTACTTCTTTGATGTGATTTACATGCAAATGTGGCCATCTACCTGCATGTTCATATGTATTAACTTGTGAACTCATTGGTTAAATTCTGGTGAAATGTGATTGAAATGTTATGCCACTGGAGAATATTCCACATTTTTTACAGTTAAATTTCAAGCAATCACACAAGAACATGGCAAATTCAAGAAATGGAGGTGGAAGTCATACTCAGACCATGGAATGACACCTTATGGAGGATGGGAAAGACAACACTGAAGGCTTCCCACTCTGTGCCTACTGTTTCTTTTCCCTCTAGCTCTTTAAGATCTTTGTCAGAAAGCTAGCAGCTGAAGTGAGTTGATCCAAGAGATTTCTTTCTATGGCCTCCATATGGTACCAGTTCCAAAATCCTGGAACTGTGGTAACCAATAAAAACAAGAGCAACAAAAGTAACCGAAGGCACTAAGACATACACAAAATTGTTAATGTTTTCACGCAAGATATGCACATGTGCTTGAAATATTCATGAAGCCAAGATTAAAAAAACACAAAGAACTCTGTGCTCCAGTATGGATTACATTTCACAGAGAAGCCCAGTCAGATGCTAATAAAGCACTTGGTCTAGAAGTAAATTCAATGACAACTAAATGTAAATTCATGCCTTTTGGATATGGCTGTAACAAATCAATATTACATTCACAAAGCAATTAATAGCAGCATAAATATGAGAATGGCCTGCTATTCTTTACATAATGATTACATTTTAAGAGAGGAGAAGGGAACACAGAATATTACAAACTGAATAATAATAGTACGCATTCCCCACACATACAACAGGTGAATGCAATTTTGTCTCATTTCACTCAAGGAGGTACAACACCTGCAATGAACACGGCACTAATAATAAAACACGATTCAACCCAAGTTTAAGAAATAATGAGTGAACAAAAAATCACTGTGCACCCACCGTAGACAATGATTATATTTGGAAAGTCACCAGACATGTTTCTTCAAAGAAACATTGCTTGAGGAAGGGAGGGTTTATAACTATACATGCCACAAGTCACATCGGCCACAATACTAAGAATGAGGCAGTTTGATCATTTGAGGTACAGGTTCACAGTGACTTTTTTCTCTCTATGTATATTTAAAGTGAGAACAATTAAAATCTTGTACATACTGTCTGTCTTTAGAATGAGTTCCTTGACAGGTTTTTTGCCCCCAGTGGTGTTTCCAGACAAATCAGCATGGTGAGAGCCACAATGTGACCCAGGTAACAATTTTGTGCTCTTGACCACTACACTACGTTCACGTGATGGGACAGGACGATGCTCTGGTAACCACTTTAGAACTGTGACTTTCCTCACTAAGGTTGGTGTTCTTTCAACTATCACATTGTCTGAGCTATTGGAGAGTCCTTTGGGAACAGGTGTACCTACTAATGAACAAAAATGAACATCTCCACCAGCACCTGCAAAAAAAAAAAAAACATAACTGAATGCATACCGACATCACTGACTGACTGAAACGTCTTGAACTTTCCTTGGTTGAATTTATGGAAGTCATCCATTATGACCAATTCATCAGCGTTCAGACAGAATATATGTGGAAGGTCCACACTAAATCCATTATGGAAGATGAAGGCCTGGAAGTAACAGAGACTAGCGGAACATACTACTATGAAAACAGAACACAGAAAATGTTTAAAGCAGCAAAAAGAAAGGTGGAAGAGGAGGCAATGGTGGTTGTGAAGGAGGAGGAGGAGGAGGAGGATGAGAATACACACTACCTGTAGACTGCACACAAAATACAGTCACACATATTTTTGTACACCTTGATAGTCCAATGGCCACTTGCAACAGTTCAGTTACAATCAGTGAGATTTCAGGCTTCCACCATGAAGTTGAAGTCTTCAGTCTTTTGGGTGTTGTGTGGTGTATGCTGGTATTTGGTTATCATATGCCAACCTTCCTTGTACAACATCCCAGAAGAGAAAAGACTTCAAGTTATGGCAGCCTATGAGCAATCAACCTTAAGCAAAAAACTAACTCAGCAACAGGTGGATATGTTCAATGTATTATAAAGTTTTTCGATTATTGATTGTTCTTATTTGACAATCTGAAAGTGATTCAACTTGTTTACATTTTAACATACACCAACAGAATTTAGTTGTCTCCATCTTACAATGTCGATCATGCTGCCAGTTCTGTATGTCTCACAAATCTGAGACTGTAGCACATAACACACCCAAAAAAAGTAATTGATATGTACATATTTAGCCCCACTTTAAGGCAATTAGCAAATTGCAATTAAGACGGATGAGGAAGAAAGACTGGGAAGTCTATTTATGGAAGCAATATCTTATTGCAGCTATACACTGCAATAATTCCTGGACAATTGGTATTGGAGGCGCTTTTCCTGAGGGTAAAACGGCCGGGGTGTGAACCTGACACTCACACCCATCTAGTGTGGAGGCCAAGAATGAGTAAACCATGCTTCCACTCCTTCACACGCCTTCATGGCGCGCACAGGGACACATTTACCTGTACATAGCCAAATTATTCATATCCGAACATCGTAGTGGGGTAGATCAACGTTTTGCGGCAGCCGCCACAGTAGGCAGCTGGTAACGACATCAAGACAGTGACTTTTATGATTTCCAAAAATAATTTAATTCTTAAACGTCTTCAACGACAAAGGTTTTACAACAGTCAGTGTATGTAAAAAACAACTGATACCAAGGACTGCCCCAGGGAGTCACGCTGTCTGACGGCTCAGTTCCAACAATTTAAATCAGTGGTGTGCTAACTGTTTGGGACTACAAGGCCACATAGTACACAGTGTAAGTCCACAATTCCTAAAGAGTATGCTGATTCTATCAATGCAAAGAAAAAAGATTCAAGCCTTCTGGAGATGACACACTGTATCCGACTGGTAAACAGTTACCAACGCTTCAGTAAAGCGCACTACCCACCAAACTCATCTTCTTTCACCGCTTGACCCTGAAGATGAAGGCAGTATGCTAATCCGAAACGTTGTTAACCGTTTTTTCGACAAGAGTTAACATCCCAGAACACTTACGTCCAAAATTACCGAACGAATTTCGTGACCTCCAACAGGTATAATGGGTAAAATCGACAGTATGTCAGTACTGAAAGTCAGTAAGGTGTACGTATGATTTACACATTACAATTATGAATAAAATAATTACCAGGTCGGCTCAAACAGGACTGGCAAAGAGCGTTGAAGAACACCGAACTGTTAAATGACCCTCTCTGAAGTTCATTCAGCAATGGCGTATAATGTTTCATAATTCCCTTATCCCGACCATTTGAAGACTGACATTCATCTGATCTTTATACGTTGAAACTCACTTCCTCCGTCACACAGGGCACAGCGTGCCTCCCTAAGGACGGATCAATCAATGTTATATACGAATAGCGCAGGCAGTATAATGTCTGGGCTACGGAATATATGGTTCGGGGTTGGAATCCCGATAGAAAAATCGATTTCCTCTCTTCTGCAAAACGTCTAGACCGTTTCTTAGGTCCACCCAGCCTCCTATTCAATCGGCAACAGGGATTCTTTCTTTCCATAGCGCAAAAGTCAGGGTCTCCTCACTGTCTAGGCTTCAAGATCACACACACACACACACACACACATATATATATATATATATATATATACACACACACACACATATATATATATACTCAGTAGGACTTCTCTGGAACAGTAGACAACCCGACGAAGAGACTTCTCCCTGACAACACAAAACAATCACAAGAAACATCCCTGGCCTCGGCGGGATTCGAACCCGCAATCCCATCGAGCGAGCGGCCGCAGAGCTACGCCTTAGACCGCTCGGCCACTGGGATCGGTACCGGGAGTGAAGCGGCCGGGGGCGCGAAGTTGACCACTTACCTCCATCTAGGGCCGACGTTAAAAATGAGTGGAGCAATATCCGTACTCTCCATATAAGCCATTATGGCGCTGATAGGGACAACTTTACCTTCTTTTGCCTCTTCGGAAAATGAAAGTAAAAAAAAAAAAGTTCCACCTATAACAGGTCATGAAAGCACATAGAGAGGGTACAGGTACAGCTGTAACTCTTTTAACCTCGGCGCTAGATGGCGATGGGTGGTCCACGCCACTCCCCGGCCGCTTTAGCCCTTTTTAAAACCCGGTTCCCAACGTATAGGAGGCTGGGTGGGCCCCAAGGCCGGTCTGGACGGGTGCGTATAATCTCGCCCCCACAGGGATTCGATCACCGGTCCGTCCAGTCCGTAACGAGTCGCTATACCGACTGCGCCACTCCGGCCCACTTTAGGAAAATAGTGTGCTGCTTACTGTAGGTGACACACGCAACTCATAAATACACACAGTTTCTTAATGTCAAGAGTAGATGTTACGCATAATAGCTACTGGTTTTAAAGGTTTAATCAGTCAGTCCATTAGACGGCTAAATTCAAACAGGGATGGTGTCTACAAATAGGTTTATCTGTTTCCTGGCATAAAACATTATACTGGGGCGGCGTGGGGGGCACCCAGCAGAAAAACTCCACTGATTATAAAGTAATGATAAAGACGCAATACAAAGCAGTATCAACACCTCTGTGGGACTCAAATATGAACAATTCAAAGACAGTCACAGCGTTGTTACAATGCAGGCCAGACTACTACAATTAGGGTGTCTGTTCCTAACAGTGCACATTACTGCCATTACTGTCAACACGCCAGAGTATTAAGCTGAGAATGTGAAAGTAATGCATTTGCCCAATATACTGTATGACAATCCATTTACGTCTAACCAGATCACAGCTTTAATCCACATCGAATTTCGATTGTTCTGGGTTATAAAGTCCTAGATAAGTTGAAAGACTTTCTCTTTAAGAAGAATGTCAGTGCAGGTGAAGTATCGATTGTCTGTTGTTTCACCATAAAACTACTAACCTAGGAAGCTACAAAAATAAAACTTATCCATGTACTGGGTTTATTCAGTAACAACTCGTATAAACATAACGGGCAGGTGAAGTAAAGATACTCGATGGTAATCCTTCGAAGCATAAATTACACCCATTTAACACCTAAAACTCCCTACCGCACAGAAGGCACCCTGAGCATCCACTATAAGCAGAACTGTCGGGCCAAATGTCATCTTCTTTAATGATAAAAGCGAGTGGTTCAAGTAGTCTCTCCAGACTGATAAACGGACAGTACTTTACAAGACAGGCAACGTAGGTACAATGTAACACCGAGGCGCGTTCGTGCAGCCATTGTAACAGTGGAAAAACATTAGTATTACGTAGTCTGAGTGTGTGTTTGTGGCCGTAGGTATCCAGCATGCAACACGCCTGCGCCATCTTTTCATCTGTGGCCTGTCCGGCTCTACAATATTTTCCCACACTGTCTCATTAACGGCACGATTTTCTAAAAAAAAAGTTACTTAACATGAAATGTGTTTTGATTTTCTCTACAACTTTTGCCTTAAAACATTTCTCGTTCTAATAAGAAACGAGCGAGATATGATCAAAAATGCATAATGGTCTTCATGTACAGCGCCCGTTATTCTTGTCAGATTTTAGCGAAACTTGAATTTTATCGTGTTATATCATAAATCCTATATCCCACATATCTCACCCTCCTTGAGTTCATCATCGTGACGATAACTGGCGAACAATACAAATTACGACGCTCCTAGCCATGCACTTTTCTTTATTCCTCTGTTACGTCCCCTCTTTCCTAGTTCCAAATTTTATTTTCAACACTCTGTTGCATGAAAGAGAAGACGGAAGTTATCACAATTAATAACACGACCTATCGTTATAACACAATAACCAGCGGTTAGGTTTGATATTCATTTATCTTTGCTATGCCAACTACAAACCTTCTATTAGTGTCTGCTTGACAAATGAAGGCGACTGGCAAGATTCGTTACGCCAGATTCGGAAGAGACTGTGCCTGGAAGTCAGCTGACTTCCCGAGGACATGGTGACAGCCTTGAAATTGCTCTGCAATATCATGGCAACCAGCACTAACCTCGGAAGCAAATCATCACTGCGCTGTGTAACAAGTTGCACGGCGCTCGCGTTTTGAAGCGTTGAAATCTACGCTTTTGAATATAATTTAACGTTCAGATTTTACTACAAGATGTACCAGTAAAGTAAAATTAGAAAAGCCCCTGCGCCTAATTAATCAATGTATTGCGGAGATTAGAGGTAGGGCTCCACACATTCTTAACCTCGGAATTGTACATATCATGAAGCAATCTTAAACTTTTATGGATACCACGACCTACATGTGTAGGAAAAACTTGGAGACTTTCTAATGTTTTTAACCCATTTTTCTAAAGCTCGTGTTTGGCACGTTGCAGTAACTGAAGTGACTACACTTTGATGCATCAGTGAGACATTCTGATATCTGATCGTTTGTTGAAACGACCTGTGACACACTCATTTAGGTCCGCGAAATGAACATTACGTCTATCTGTTACGTTCAGTTGTAGTGTTTATTACAATAATAATAATAATAATAAT
>Ga0136643_10016775_pt1 | contig 11020 bp, 7 predicted proteins | sample TergutLab28metaG_FD_96883 | JGI IMG/M metagenome (GOLD analysis project Ga0136643, IMG submission 96883) | Labiotermes labralis P1 segment gut microbial communities from Petit-Saut dam, French Guiana - Lab288 P1 (version 3) (version 3) | ecosystem: Host-associated > Arthropoda: Insects >... | reverse complement strand
TTTGATGAAGACACAATATATAAAAAAAAAAAAATTATTGTAAAATCCCCCCCCCCCCCCCCCCCCCCCCCAGCAGCACAGAAACTGTTGTGTAAAATTTTTGCAGTATTCTGTGTATTTTTCTTTTACAGAGCACTGATGATGCACCATATTCTTTTACAAAACTTCTAGCAACATTTTTCCCAGTACACATACTGGGCAAAGTCACTGCAATAAACATTTTTTATTCAACTAAGTACATCTCACAAGTGCATTGAATCATCTGTGCTCTGCTGCTAATAGAAGTTGATTAAGTGCTCAGAGCCTGGCTCAGATTGCAGTGGTGATGACACTGATTGTGTCAGCCAGTGTGTGTACACAAGCTAAGATCATCATAAGCCCAGGGACACAATAACTTTATTCCCCTTTATTTTAGGATGGTGTTAACATGTTTGGTTGTAAGTTTTCCTTACAATACTATAACAATAGCCTGTCAGGGTCCATGTAACGTATAGAATAATCATGGGTTCTGTGTATAACAAGCGAATTCAATGGGTGTCTTATGCCTGAGTACCTGAAAAACATCAGCCACTTGCAGGGCTTCAGCAAGCATATATTGCTGTTAGAATGACACTTTGTCAACTAAGAAATAATCCTGACTGAGGGTTGAGCTGAGAACTTGATCTGGTACATCATACTGTAGACTTGCAGGTTGTGACAGTTAGTCGTCTGAAGATGGATAACAGTGTCAGAAGAAACTTCAGGGACTGCAGTCCTTGCAGGAGGAAGCATTACATTCATTTGAAATGTTTGTATCCACCTAGAAGACTACATGATATCAACACCCAGAACACAGCAGCCTTATGCTCAAGCCTTCCAAATATGTTGCCACTTCATGGGGAGCATCTTGTATGCTGAAATTTCTGGTCATGCTGTAACTGTTAATTCTACTGAACACATTTATGATATTGTAGGCAAGGAACCAGACAGACTAAATGAAGAGAAATCAGCTGTGCTTGAACAAACTCAAGAACTTGCATATACCAATTATAAAACATTCATACAGACTGCTGAGTGTTCTAGGGAGATTTTCAGACAGGTAAGATGAGATGGTGAAGTTAGGTCTGGTACTTGATTATGTGCTGCTTAACCCTTTTTTGACTGGGAATAGGATATTTAAATCTCCCTGCTACTACTGGCAGTTGTGTTTGGATTTTATCATGTTGAACAAATTGAACAATAGGTTTGCTGGTCCATGGTCACATACCATCAAAGTAGTACAATGCACAGCTGATAAAAGTTGCAATAACATTCAGATGTATGTGACACTTTATAATGGTGGGCACACTGAGTGCATCATTCAGCTCAGTCAAGAGTAGAGATATGTCAGGTAACCTTAGCATGTTACTCATACCAGTGGGCAATCAGCTCCATTTTCTTTTAATGTACTATATATATCATTCTTTACATTTAACTAATATGATGCTGTTTTAGTATGATACAGTAACAAAACTTGTAAGTTATATTTAGTAAATGATTTTTGCAGTACTTGTCATTAGGCATTTATCATCCAGTAATCAGACAATTAAGTCAACCACTCTTACAGCATTGGTGGCCATATTTTAAATACCAGGGGACATGATATTGGTATTGGAAAACTGGAGTGACAGCCTATGAGTAGCAAGGGCCTGATAATGACCAATAATGGCTGAACCCTTTGGCCTAAATCTCATAGCAGTTCTGTATACACATACATATATGTATAACACTGATTGCGTGTGGACAGTGTGTAAGATGTAGGGTACTCAGAATCTCACAACATGATGCTGACATACAGTACTCCATAGGATGTTCTTTCAAGGCAGATCCAATGCACAGTATTCCACCCAACATCCAGTTTCTCCCAGTTTCAGGTTACAGTTACATTTTCATGAACTCTTACCATAAGAAACATTTCCCCTCTAAGTCTGATATGTTTGAAAACACCAAACAGCACAGTCAGATGGGTGGCACCCCTGGCCTTGGGTGGAACTCGGCCTGCAGACTAGCTGCCCTGACTGAAGATTCTGTGGCTTGCCTCAGTCCCTGTGGGCAAATGCCAGAATTACACCTCAGAACTCATAAGGATGATTACCTTCCTCATCCTGTTCAATTCATTCAACACTACAATCCTCATCTACTGATAGCATTATCAAATCAATGAATGAACACTGTATGACCAGTTCCCTACCATATCTTCACTCTTTGACTATGTTACTATTTACATGCCGTCAATCATAACTTTTTTTGTGTGGTCACTGAAAATGAGTGACAAACATCACATTTTACATACATAGTGCCATTAGGGTTGGTGCAGAACACAAATAGACAAATGTGTCAATTCCTACTGTGAATTTTGCTGAAGTGATTCTAAATATGAAAATGTCATTCTGTGCAACGTATTAATATTCTTAAATGATTTCTGTAACAGTTCATTACCATGTGTTTACTTGTATTTCAGACACACAACAGTGATTATAAGTGCTATTCATTGGACCGTTCATTGTATAAACCTATATATATATATATAATGTTTTCAGTTCAATAATACTGAACAAAAGTTGGACTCACTGTTGACAAAGTTGCCACAGTTTGCACAACAGTGTCAGGACTTCAGCAAAGCTTCGAGTGACATAAATACTCATAGACGACTCAATTCCCTAACTCTTACAAGAAATGCGCAGCTCCTGGAAATTCTGGAGCTTCCACAACTTATGGACACATGCATCAGGAATGGGAACTATGAAGAAGCCCTGGAACTGGCAGCATATGTCAGGAGGCTTGGCAAGAAGCATGGGCAGATACCAATTATTGCTGTAAGTTACTGTACTGACTTGAAGAAACATACAGATACCATTTATTGCTGTAAGTGACTATACCAACTTGAATAAGCATGCACAGTTACCTGCTACTGCTGTACCGATTTTAAGAAACATGGACACATCATTTACAGTAAAATCTCAGTGTAAAAAAACTGAGTGTGTGACAAAATGTTACCACAAAATTTCTTTGAACTGAACACTTTAAAAATGTCACCGATAGTTACATACGTGTAAAAAAAATTATAAAGTGACAAGTTTACCACATTTACTTCATAAAAAGTTTTTTTTCTCTCTCTCCCCCAATGCTGCCTGTTTAGTGGTGATTCCTCAGTACATTCTTTAAGATTTTCACTGCTGTCCAGTTTAGGGTCTGTAACATCTTTCCTTGTGACAATAAAGCACCAAAAACATCACACCTTTTTGACTACTTCCAGAACAGTAATGACATTGTTATCATCGCCATCACTCACACAGCAATTCACCAGAATGTTCTTTGATCATGTTTCCAGAAACCACATGTATATATCCATGTTCACTTCATTATTTACAGTATGAATGCTTTTTCTTCTATGACAGTTTGCATCAGAATTGATGTGCTTCTCAGTCTTTCAGAAACACAGTGTTGCTGGGCTCTTTACCACACAGACTTCAGTTTATCTCACTGTGCGTGCAAAATGTAAGAGAATGTTCATTCATAAATATTTGCAAGAGTCACCAAAATTTCATTAAAAAGTCTCTCACATCAAAAGTGAGAGAACAAACTCTGAACATCAGATTCTGTTCTGGCCTAAGTAAAGAACAAAATGTTACATTTTTCTCACATGAGGCATGGTGTACATTAAGCAGAAATGGAGACAAGCCAAAGTAATGGATGTTGGTGTTAAGAAAATCCCCACGCATTTCATGAAATTCCTTTGCAGGACCTTACAGTCAGACAGTGGTGTACACAGAAACCAGCTGGGTCCACATTTTTCAAATAACTGCATTCAGTTGCATTAAGTTACTTTTGATGTGATTATCCAGGGAATTAACAGAATACAAGAGAATGTAGGACTATCTGCTTTCCTTCCAGTAACTGAATAATAATTTTCGGAAGGTGTGGGGACTGTTTAGAAGCTGGAAGTCAACACTGTAATATGGTTAATTTGACCTCCACAGGAAAAATGGACTCTAAATTCCCAGTGAATGCAAGTCCCATATGTGATAATGCTTTTGACAGCTGCTACTCACAGGGACATGGCAATGCATATTCCCTGCCAAATTAGATAACAAAGGAATGGAGGAATAATAAGAACATTATTCCATTGCAGAGCATAGTGAAAGATGTGGAAGTAGCATGGCTGTCAATGCTTCATCAGTTGCTGGCACAGCTGCGTACAGACCTTCAGTTGCCAAAGTGCCTACAAGTAGTGGGTTATCTCCGCCGGATGGAGCTGTTTTCTGAAGCTGAGCTGCGTTTAAAATTTCTCCAGGCTAGAGACACCTGGCTGCAGAATTTGCTTTCTGCCATACCTAAAGATGATGGTACGTTGCAGTGGTGTTGGATGGGCCTGTGGGTTTCATTACTGACTGAATGCTCGCTTGACTGCTCTATGTGGTTGTATACTAGTACAGTATTTTTTTTTGTCAACACAGTAATTATTTGTTTCTTTTTTTTGTTCTGTATATACAAATAAAATGCAAAACTGCTAAAACTTGTAATTTGTGTGTATAATGTGTTTCTAGTAGTCTGGGGATACATGTGTCATTTGTTATTAATTGTATGTTTTGGCACCACCAGAGTATAATGTTGTATAAAATCTTCTGTTTGCCCTCATTTGTAACTGTATTAATTGTACTGTATTACTTCATTGTCAGCTTTTCTCTGTGTATCAGTAGTTTCCATATTGATTATGCCAGATGTTAGTGAAGTAATGTGTGTGCTTGCATGCTGAGTATGTCGCAGGTTAGTGTGGTAATCTGTGCCAATGCTCTTCACCCACCGCTAGCTTCTTCAGAGGCCCTTTCCTAAATGTGTAAGGTAACACAAAGAAAATGAAAATTCACAATCCTTTTTACAGCTGTCTGTATTAGATAATTAATAATAAAGGTTAAGAATATTTGACAAGTTTTAACAATGATCATTGTTTTGTCTACAGGGAATCACCATCTGAGTAAAACCATCGAGCTCTCACGAATTCACTTATTCAATATTGTGACACAGTATAGAGCAATTTTCAGTGATGATGACCCAATTCTGCCTTTAGCAAAGGACCAGAATATTAATGAAAGTGCAATATTCTATAGTTGGATAAATGAAAAGGTAAAGTGCTCACGTAAGTATTCTAGACTAGCCTCTTACTGATCCTAATTGAAAAATGAGCCACTGCTTAACTTATGTGGCAATTAAGATGATGTGCAAGTTTTTCACAGTGGTGAATATTAAGACTGTGATCTGGGAAATGACACAGTGTAGGTTTGTACCTATCCTCTAGACTAGGCATGCTGAACGCGTAGCTTGCAGGTAAAATCTTGCTCACAGAGACATTTGTAATGAGGAAACTTCTCTTAGCCCTTCCACCAGGCAGAGTCGAAAAAGAACACTGAAACAATTTTGAAAATTTTTTTGCTGTTTATTTACGGATACATCACTAATTAATTTCATAAGTATACGCTAAAAATAGCAACATCCTAGTCTAGGTCATAAATTTATTTTTTATAAATTTTTCCTACTATTATTAGTACTTTTTTTTTGTACATTACATATAGAAAAATACACAGTTCAAATTATATGTATGATTTTATACAGGGCTATACTTAATTCATTCTTAATTCTGCATTTTGAAGTTCACGTTGCTCGCATACAGACCAGATTTTAGCAAATTCGCCTATACCACATAGGAGGTTTAGCAGGCTGACTCTATTCTATGTAATGCCACCTTAGAAGACCATGGCAAGGGATATGTGGGTGTGGAACAAGTTGCAGTATATACACTAACAGCATACCCATGCAGAATAATCTGCATTGCAGCTGGAAGCTGGAGGAACAGTTTTAATGCATGTCAGTCAAGTTTGCAGTCACAGTTGAGGAACTAACAGTAACATTTATAACTTGGTCTGTAGCTCATAAGATTGAGTGAACCGTTTTCTTTCAGTTCGCTTTTTACACCAAGTGATCTACAAGCTGTTTGCAGCAAGTAACCATTGCCTTTTGAGAACAGGTACCAAAGACACTATTCATCAGCACGTATATATTTAATGGCTGGGTCTGGCCCACCCATAAAATGCTCAGAGGTATACATATGGGCCATATGATTGCAGAACTGGGTTCAGTACCTCGTGGGGGTTATCCATGCCCCTGCACCCAGAGTAGTGCTTGAGGACATGCAGCCTCCCATGCAGTGGGTACCAGAGGCTATGGGATAAAGTGGCCAGGGGGTGACACTGACCACTACCCTCCAACCAGTGCTGAATTTTATACCTCCACTTCACCATACTTCTTTATATGGTGATATGCTGAGTTAATTAAGCACAGAGAAAAATTTACCTTTATATTACCTTTGCCTGATTATGCTATTGACAGAGTATAGTCTGAGCTACTGACAGCATCAATAAACCACCAGTCAACAGCATAAGGCACGTTACAAATAAAAGTGAAGTCTAGAGTCTCACTGTCATCTACACGTTTCAGGTCAGCCAGTTCCTAACTACACTGGAACAGGATTTGAATCGAGGAGTTGGCAGCTCTCTGGATTCAATAATTGGTCAATGTATGTACTTTGGACTTTCGTTCAGTCGAGTTGGAGCAGATTTTCGGGGTCTCCTGGCACCCATTTTTATTGGAACTGTGTCACGGAATTTTGAACATGCAGTACGTAAAGCCAGCAAGAAGTTTGAGCAGGATATGGAAAATTTTACTTTACCAAAATTTCCTCATTCCAGCCTATCAAAGAGTGTGCCATCATCTCAGTCTTCAAAACAGGTAAAAGTCCTCATAGTTTGTTAAAGTGACAAACCTTGCTACAATCAAGTGTGACACATTTCTACTGTCCTTCCTTTATAGACACAATGCAGAACTGAAAGTGTAACAGAGCCAGGCAACTTCAATTCACCACCTTTTTTTTGGTATGCCAGATGTGTCATGTGCCCCCACATTTAAAAAAAAGGGGGAGGGACTGCAAGTCTGAAGACCTGGGTGGTGGCCAATGTTGTGGACCACCACAACCAATCCATCAGCCACAGAAGGAATCACCAAGGCATGTTCTCACTGCACAGCCAAAGTACTACATTATGTTGAAAGTATAAACACAGCTACATTTCCAGAGGTGTACAGAAATTTTACGCATTTTAATGTCAGATGACCCTCAAAAATAACCCAACCAATCATCTGACTGAAGAGTACCACACAACACATTCACACAGAATGGATGTCGACGAGACAGACAACATACATATAACGGAACACTGAGAAACATATGTGCAACTATTGATGCAGTGGAAAAGCAATCAGTACTACATAATCTGATTGTGTACTTGGAGACTTAGTTATCCAGCATGCAATGTGCATGCACCATGTTGTCGTCTGTGGCCTGCATGGCTCTACAGTATTTTTCCACATCATCTCACAAAGACACAATTTTTGGAAAAAGAAATAAGCTTATTGAAGATAAAATATGCGTTTTCAATTTATCTAAAACTTTTGTATGAAATATTTCTCATTCTATGAAGAAACGAGCGAGAGATAATCAAAAATGTATATCGGTCTTCACATAAAGTATCCATTATTCTTGTCTGATATTAATGAAACTTGGATTGTCTAGACATATTTTCAAAAGATACTCAGATATAAAATTTCATGAAAATGTGTGGAGTGGAAATTGAATTTTTCCTTGTGGACTGAAGGACAGACATGATGAAGCAAATAGTCGCTTTTCACAATTTTGTGAACATACCTAAAACATGCTTGCTATGAACTACAGCAGTAAAAATTCCATGTAGTACCTGTTTCCTTGTTTTTGTTATTTTAACATCCAAGCTTTCAAGTGATGATAAATATATAACCCCTTGAGAATCAGACATAAGTTTGTATGACATTTCTGACTGGAAATGACCTCAGGAGAGGTAATTAAGTCATGAATGTGTGTGTGTGTGCATGCATGTGCACGCAAGACAGAGACCATAAGAACAACACAAGGTCTGTTAGCAGTACATAGGTTGCTATAGAAGCATATGCAGAGAAAATGGTACATGCCCACATCTTTTCACTAGAATGCAGGACAAAATGTAAAACGAACAAAGCTGAAAATCCTCCTGAATGCTAAAATTGTATTTTCTGTTACAGGAACACCCTCCTCAGTGCTTACTGGAGTTCCACCCACTGGCTGACTATTGCAATGGAATCCTAAGTGCATTTAATGAGCTCCGACTATGTGCTCCTATTGCACTTGCTCATACCGCCACCAACCACCTGAGGGAGTCACTGGGTGCAGTTGTTAGATGCACACTAGCCTTCTATCGGCAAGAACAACAAGCTCTGACACAAGCAGAAAAGGATAATTTTACAAGATTTTGTGCATGTTTTGCAGGACAGTTGCTGCCTTACTTACAGAAATGTCTTCATGCTCTGTTCCCACCAGCAGTTATTGCATCACATTTGGGGGTCACTCTTCAACTTTTGCAAAAAGAGGTACACATAAATGTGCTGTATAGATATATCACACTTTTTAAACCCAATACATATATGCTTCAAACAAAAGAAATATGGAAAGAAAAAAAAGGTCACTAATTCTAATCTTTACCTTTACGCCCTTTCTTGATGAAGTTCTTTTTAATTTTGCAAATTTATTAAATAAGTTATCTTCGTTACTGTACCATAACTTTCAGATTTAAAAAGCTTGTACAGCATGAATATGAATACATACCAGCCTTTTTCTTGGGCCACCAGAGCCAATATTTCTGTTTTTCATGATTACAATATGGGACACAGAAAACCAGTAAAAGGTTGAGGTTCTTACTCATAATCTTTAGTGTGAAGTCTGCACTTTCTGTGGCAGGGTTTGACGTATATTGACCAGACTGCAATACTGGATCCTATCAGCCATTTGCTTCCTGTGAAGGTGGACCCACTGCCCCTCCCCATCACATCACCACATGGCATCAGTGTGTTGAAACAGGGTTCATTGGAGTCTGACAACACAGCTGAGCCCAACGAGACTGAACCAGCTCCAAATATTGATATCAACAGAACAACAACTACCGCATCATTTGCCCTTTCAAATCTAGAAGATACAAATAACATCCAGTCAGAAGAAGAACCAAAACCAGATCACTTCTGATCCTATAAGAGCATAATTACAGATATCACTCATGACATAGGAATCAGCTAAACTTAAAGTACCAAAACAGGAGACTTTGTTTTCACTATGTTCTTTTTGTTGCATTATGGCCAATACAATGTCATAAAGGGGAAACAGGAATTAATACTACAGTGAAGTAATTTTTGGTGTTCAGAAATTATGGAGACTGCACAGGCAGTTGAATCATATTTGCCCCAGATGATGGAGATGGACAGCCAGTGAAATGCTAGATACAGACTCCAATTTCTCATATCTGATCACCTGAGAATACTTTCCTGCATAAAGTGACAATGAAATCTTCATATCTTATATGAACTACCATTCATATTCCACGTTAAAACATGACAAAGTGAGTTCTACCACTATACCAACACCAAAATCACTGTTTGCTTATATAAGATATACAACCATTTGGCAGATGTAATCACTGTGTGCAGGTCACCCTGAAATGGGGACCTTGTAAGGTACAGGAACTACCCTAGAAGGAGATGTGAATTGCTGAATGCAACACTGAAGTATTCTTTCACTGTATTTATCTTACAGAAAAATTAAGTCTTAGACAAGTAACAACTGCCCCATGTGCACTTCTGAAGCTACCAGTTTATAATTTTATCATATTTATTTGTAAACTGTAACAATGTTGCCATCAGTGATTAAAAATAAAGAAATGGTTGAAAATTATTAAGAGTTTAGAACAACCTCCTTGTCCTCTCCAAATGAATTTTTTCACATTTCCTCACATGACTTTGAGAGTTTGCCTGTATTAAATAAGGAAAATGGTGGCCTTACACACGATGCTGTTTTCATTCAAGTCCATGGTGTTTAATCATAATAATTACCTAGTATGAATTATTACTTCTATAATTGAATTACAGATTCTGACACATGAAATATGAATACTTTCACCACTCAAACTGTGATGAAACAAGAAGATTAATAAACTTATATTAATCTGTATGTTGACAGTGAAGCATCAACAGCCAAGTCCCTCAAGTGGCTTAGACACACCATACAAACCATGGTTTATATCTACAAATTTCTGATGTCTAAATCTATAAGAACCTTTCTGAGTCTTGGAAAGACTGTACATGTCCTGGAATGGTTCAGTGTTAACATTCTCATTACAATACAAGAAGAATTATGCATCTGCAAGGCAGAGTTACATTTAAGTAACAATCGATAGTCATGTCGGTAGATATCTTGCTCTGCTGTGAAGGAGACTTTTCAAACAACACTAGTGACATCTGCACAGTTCGTACTCTGAATGACAACACACCAAAGATCAGTAGCTTACTACACCAATTTTATACCAGTCAGTGTTACAGTGAACACTCACTACAGGCATGTGTATCAAAAACTTCTGATGCTGAATATATGAAACATACTTCCGCAAACAAAAAGTGAAAAAACTGAAACAGTAGTAAATAATGACCAGTAATTTTAATCACAAGATACAAATAAATAGAATGCATATAATGACTATAATAATCTTAAAGTGTATATGAAACAGTGCACCAATAAAAAACTAAAATGATAAAAATCATTAACAAAAGTGACTATAGTGACTAGAAAATAACACTGCTATAATTACACAAAACAGCGCACCTACAGATAGCACCAGAACAACAATAGTTCTGAAATGAGCCATCCCCATTGTGTGTATATACACAATAGGTGTAGGTATCAGTCAATAACACAACAATTTCTAAAAAGATGTTTAATAAAGGATGATAGTAACTACATGTTTCGACCTATTCTGGCCATCATCAGGTTTTCATCCAAAAGTACGGTGGTGGTGCTTTATAGGATTGGTATGGTTATGTCACGATGGTGAGATCTCATGCG
>Ga0136643_10016770_pt1 | contig 11021 bp, 7 predicted proteins | sample TergutLab28metaG_FD_96883 | JGI IMG/M metagenome (GOLD analysis project Ga0136643, IMG submission 96883) | Labiotermes labralis P1 segment gut microbial communities from Petit-Saut dam, French Guiana - Lab288 P1 (version 3) (version 3) | ecosystem: Host-associated > Arthropoda: Insects >... | reverse complement strand
TCAACACAAATATATAGTAAAAACATAGGTTAAAGCGACGTGTTTCGACTTAAAAAGTCGTCATTAGTCTAAGCTAAGAACCATGAAATTCTTTACAGTGTGGCTGCACGCATTTGGGATCCCATATGGCTTACAGTTTTTTGCTATGATTTGTACCATGTACATAACGTGACTTATATCTATTATACAGGGTGGCGCGGAGCCGACTGACACATTTCAGTCAGTCATAGATAATATATGGAAACAGGGAAAAATAAGCGAAACCGTCTATAAATACGTCCCAGTACGCTGTTTATTACCCACAGATTACAAGTGTATTTTCTGAACATCAGGCGGATGGCCTCCGTTTACATTAATGCACTGTTGCAAGCGTGTCTGTATGTTGCCGTACACGCACCTCTATAGGTCCTCATCAATAGCCGCAACTTCGTCAACAGTGGCGTGTTTGAGTTCTTGAATAGTCGTGATATGCCTCCGGAACACACGGTCTTTCAGGAACTGCCACAGGAAAAAATCTGGTACAGTGAGGTCGGGCGACCGAGCAGGCCAAGCGATGTTGCCGAAACTACAAAGACAGGTAACATGTTGTTGCACGTTCCAACACTCGATTACGACTGACCATATGAAATGGCGTCCTCTCCTCTACCGTTCCCCTTCCCACCAACCACGACAAGCTATCACGCCGGTGCAGTATTCAAATTTGAAATGTGTCAGTTGGCTCCGTGCCACCCTGTAGTATTGTAATTATATTAGGGTCAAGTATGTGATGTGTGCTAATTTCCTGGGTTCGTTGTTCACTGATTGGAAATTAGCACACAACACGTACTTGACCCTAATATACGGTACGAATCACAGCAAAAAATTGTAAGCCATATGGCACTGTAGCTCCCCACCTCCCCTCCTCACACAACACAGACAATTAAAATCTCACTGTCGGCTGTGCTGAAGCAGAAGACAAGGAATTCCCTATTCCTTGACAGTGAACTATTGACCTTGTTCCAGCATATACCAGGGCTGTATTACATGCGATACAAGTGTCCCTATTATTCCAAGGTGATAAAAGTCAAAATGTACTGAGAGGTGCTCCAAATGTTCATCCTGAAGTATTATCAGGTAGATCTTTCGTAATTGCATAGGAGCCATTGTAATGCAGTCATTGTAATTACTAGGCCATGTACAGGATGACTCTAAAATTCGTGTCTGGTTTGCAATGAGAGATTTTAGCCTGTGCATTCATGTCAACCCAGCTGTGGGGCACGTGGCATTGCATTGAGTGATTAATTGTGGGTGTTTAAACAGAGGTAGAGTGGCTGGCCTATGAAGCTGAGCACCCTCCATCATAATGCCATTTCTTAACAAAGAATGGAAGACTGAAGACTGAGTAGTATTGTAACTCATGATGCCCTTAGGCACCGAGATTGTGTATTGATAGTAGGTGAATGAAATACAAGTGTGGAGCGTTGGTGCAGTGATACTGATGAGTATTCTCAGAGAATAACCTGTTGTCCTGCTGCTTCGGCCACAGGTGACACTTGGTCTGACCTGGGATCAAACCTGGGTCTCTGTGGTGAGGGGGTCAGTGACTAAGCTGTACCTCCTTTCCCCTGTATGTGTTCATGTCATTGTACTTAAGCACAGAGACAGATTTGCTTGTAAGTAATGTAATTGCCCTTGTTTTAGAGAAACCATGGTTTGAAGTGATTGATTGACAAAGTTTCTTGAGTCTTGCATATAAAATTTTCCTTTACAGTCTCATGTATGTATGTGTGTGTGTGTGTGTATGTAGGTGTGTATATGTATGCATGTGTGTGTATATGTATGTGTGTGTGTGTGTGTATGTGTGTATATGTAGGTGTTTTTTTTATTGTTAATTAAGCATGCTCCATCACTCGGAAGTGATACTACATACTGTAATGTGACTAGTTATTGGCACTAGGTTATAGGTAGAGGATGCAGGGTCTGCCTCTGCTGTAGGTGTGTGTGTGTGTAGGTATGTAGGTGTGTATGTATGTATGTATTTATGTATGTAGGTGTGTATGTGTGTGTGTGTAGGTGTGTATATGTATGTATGTATTTATGTATGTGTGTGTGTATATGTATGTATGTAGGTGTGTATGTGTGTGTGTGTATTTATGTATGTATGCATGCGCGTATGTATGTATGTATATGTGTGTGCATGTATGTATGTATGTGTGTGTGTATGTATATATGTGTGTATGCATGTATGTGTTAATATATGTATGTATGCATGTGTGTATGTATGTGTGTGTGTGTATATGTATGTATGTGTTAATATATGTATATATGTGTTAATATATGTATGTATGTATGCATGCATGTATATATGTATGTATGTGTATATGTGTGTGTGTATGTATGTATATATATGCGTGTAAGCATGTACATATGTGTGTGTGTATGTATGTATGTGGGTATTTACAGACTGGCCTCAGGGATATAGGTTTTGAAATGGTAGACCGTTTATGTGGTGTATGTAGTGACGCAATTGTTTGGGGCACTGCGCTACAAGCCGGAAGTTCGCGGGTTCGATTCATGTTGGTGTCATTGAAATTTTTCATTGACATAATCCTTCTGATCGCACTATGGCCCTGGGGTTGACTCAGCCTCTAACAGAAATGAGTACCAGGAGTATTTCCTGGGGGTAATGGTGGTTGTTGCGTAGGGCTGACAACCTTGCAACCTTCATGTGCTGATTGTCTTGAAATCTGGGAGCCTAAACCTCATGGAATCCTCATGGCCTCTCCAGGCCTTTATTGGGATTGATTGACCCCAGACTGTTTATGTATATGTAGCTAACCACATTACAAACTTAAGTGAATGTTTTTGTGTAATTACATTAGGGGAATATTGGAATGAAAATATTGGGACTTGTGTCAACACTTCTGTTGGTGTTACTAATGTGATTTCCATTTTGCTATTAACTACTTGTGCTGATGCACCAACCATTCAGGTGACTGCAGTGCAAGTGATGCTTGCCATGCTGAGTTTTATTATTTCCTAAAAATGTCTTCTGTATTTTTGTATATAATCTTGGTAACTTCCTGTAATGTTCATTGATGATGATGATGATGATGATAATAATACTGTTGATTTCAAACAAGACGGTGGGTCACCAACACTTTGTCACACCAAGATATACTGCTGTAAGATAACCATATTGCAGTGTTGAATTCATCTGAAAGTCATGCATTCCAGTAAGACACGGTAGGTTTTTAACAGTGGTTTACCAGATAAAACAAACACCATCAGGCTACACATGTTAGTTTTTAATACCATTTGATGAACCTCCAGCATGTGTATTATCATGAGGGGTACATTTATGAATCATCAAGTGGAATTTCAAAGATTTGCATAGTTTTCTGTCTTAAGTAGTACATAACAGATAGATACAGATACAGTTGTTACAAATGATACAGAAGTTTGTTTTGAAGAAACTGATAGCCACATAGATATTTAATATGCTTCTTTAACCTTTTAAACGCTGAATTAAATCCCATCTGCCATTTGCTGGTGTTACTAGGAGCTCACCATATTCTCCACGTTAGCAGGATAAGGGTTAAAGATCATCTTCAAAATATTCGTAGAGTACGGCCAACAATATGAGACGTTTCTCAATTTATTTATTACTGTAAGATGCCCTACATGTGTCACGACGGTTTTTCCGCCCATCATCAGCGGCTCAAAACCGCACATACAGTGTCAGGTATTTGTCGGACCAATACTGCTACCTGCCGCTAGCCTGGCCAGGCTAGCGGCAGGTAGCAGTAACAGTCTGACGCTGTATGTGCAAATTTGAGCTCCCGACGACGGGATGGAAAACCCGTCTGAAACATGTAGAGCGTCTTACAGAAATAAATAAATCGTGAAATGTTGCATCTTGTTGGTTGTACTCTACGAATATATTGGCGATGCACGGACCTGCGAATTTTAAAGCTTCTTCAAAAGTTGGAAGGGGTGTGGACATCTGAAGATCATATCGGCGAGACGGTGGATCTTCCTTGGCTGAAGTATTACTTCGGCAGGTGCGTAATCAAGGGTGATGGGTATCTCATTATGCGTGTGTGGGGAAAACAACTTTTTGGTTTTTCTGCAAGTAGCTGTGGTGTCATTTACAAGCCCCCAGCATGTCATGTTAGATAATTATGTTTTGGGCACATGAATTTGAGCACATTCCTGATGTGTGCAGGGGGGCAACAAATGGAGCATATATTGAGCTTGTATGGGGTATTAAAAAAACTTCTTGGGTTGCCCGTTACAGCTGTGTGCATTTAACTTTTTGTACCTGCTACGTGCATACAAATACATTTTTTGTGATCAGGGCAGTTATGATTGCCCAGCAGGTACATATATTGTAAGATGCACACCGTATTTTCGTTACCTGTACCTATTTTATACTTACGTTTAGAAATTCAGTTTTTTACCAGAAGTATTGTTGATCTATAAATACATCCCTGATAAATGATCTCTATTGATCAGAAATGTTGGAGATTCTTTTAACAGGTATTTAAATAAATGTAATATGTGTAATGTGATGGTGTCTTTGCGTTTGTATTACGTAAGGTATGTTGTTAAAACAGGGTATCAGGTTGAATTGGTATCTCACGTTTGGCATTTTTCACTCTGTGGGCTTCATACGTCATCCACGGTTCAGGTCTTTGGCACTAGAGTTATGTATGGGACGTAGTGTCCAAAAGGCCAGGATTTATATAGAGGATTTAATATGTTCGTGCATTCTTTAGCAGTTTTTCTTTAAATTTAATTAAATAAGTCTGAACAAACTGTTTATAAATTAACACCTCTGTGCGGATTGCCAAATTTTGGTACTTCATCATATGAACGTCAGGATGCCCTGGAATGCAAGCCTGTCTTTATGTTCTTCATGCCCACACTCGTGGTACTGTCTTGCAACAGTAATACAGCTGCTGCAGTGCTGTCAGTCAGGGTGCTGGCTCTTAGATGGTGTGCAACACTTTTCGGAGCAACTGATCTGTTTTTGCCTCAGAATGCAGATTGTTTTGTCAGAGTGTCTGTGTGCATGCCCTGTCTTGAGCTTCAGGCTGTCAGTCAAGTTTAAAAGTGAAATAAATGTGACTAGTTTCTATAGTAAAACCAACAAGATGCACCAGTGTCTCAAATTTATTTCATTTTGAGTAACACTACATGTTTTGGACGGTCTTTCCGTCCATCGTCAGGAGTTCAAGACTGTGCATACAGCAACAGGCATTTGTCAAACAGATACTGCCAACTGCTTGGTAGCAAGCAGTTGGCAGTATCTGTTTGACATATGTCTGTTGTGGTCTTTCCGCCCATCGTCAGGAGTTCAAGACTGTACATACAACAACAGGCATTTGTCAGACAGATACTGCCAACTGCTTGCAAGCAAGCAGTTGGCAGTATCTCTTTGACATATGCCTGTTGCGGTCTTTCTGCCCATCATCAGGAGTTCAGGACTGTACGTACAGCAGCAGGCATTTGTCATACAGATACTGACAACTGTTTGCTAGCAAGCAGTTGGCAGTATCTCTTTGACATATGCCTGTTGCGGTCTTTCCGCCCATCGTCAGGAGTTCAAGACTGTACCTACAGCAACCAGATACTTCTGTCCGCTTGCTAGCAAGCAGTCGGCAGTATCTGTTTGACATATGTGTGTTGCTGCATGTACAGTCTTGAACTGCTGATCATGGACGCAAAGACCGTCCAAAACATGTAGAGTGTTACTCCAAATAAAATAAATTTCAGACACTGGTGCATCTAGTTTGTTTTACTGTAGAAATATATTATGATGCATGGCTCTATGAATGTCAAAAATATGATTAATGTTGTCCTGTTGCTCACAGTAGTTTATGACATCATCCTTGCACTTCAGTAACTTCTTGTTCTGTGACATGTAATATTGTGTTAGGATCATGTTTATAGAGAGATATCGGTATACATTCATTAACCGCAGTTGTGTTGACACCCGGTGGCAGTAGTACAGTACACATTGCACACAGACAATACACAGAGCAACAGAATTAATATGGCAACAACACAGTTAATTTGAGGCTGCAGTCTTATGAAAGAACCGATAGTGAGATATACATCACGGTTGGAACCATGTATTTGTACTTTACTTTCTTATGTGCCACTATAGACAAAGTAACCCCTTGGAGGTACCATTTATCAGTCTGGTGAGGCCCTTGCACCTTCAGCTTTTCTGATCTTTTGTGCAACCCCTTCATTGAAGTATTCAACATCCGCACCCTTTGAGTTACGTGCAGTACCTTGCTGACAGAGATGTCAGCAAAGTCAGCTGGTTTCAAGAAATGCTGGGCCAGATGCCTGAATATGAATAATGACAGTCACAAAGAATGCATAAGGCTGTTTCAGATGCCAGATTGCATCTGTTGCAACCAGGACTATCAAAACGAGTTTAAATATACGGCCCTTTAAATGAGAGTGCATTGTTAGCAGCCCAGCCACTATTCTTAGCTGGTTTCTGCTCACCTTGAGTGGTTCCCTAGTTGTTATAGCATAGGGTCTTTGAAGTTGGACCGCCATTACTCATGTGTTTTCCGCTCGTCTAGCCCCCCACTAACTCCCCAGGCAAGCTATGCAGATATGCCAAGGGTGGGCCCAGGCTCTCTTAAGTGTGTACAAGAAGCTTTGCCTGGCTAAATTGGTCAGCTGTTTTATTCCCGTCAATCTCCACGCCTCCTGCCACCACTACCAGTTTGATCCTGTTGTTTTGTTTTGGTGGCAGTCCCAGAATAACGTACAGTTTCTTGTATACTTATGTGATAAACCAACACATGCACATTTGTAAATATGTTCAGTCACTTATTATTATTATTATTATTATTCAGCGTGTTTTGGTAACGTCCGTGACCATCATCAGGATGTGCCACAACAAAAATACAATCATTATGCAAATAATTGTACAGAAATGTGTGATTGAACTGCAGGATATTACACTTTATTTTTTCTGTAGTCTTCCTGTTGATAGTCACAGAGGTGACCAAAACATGTGGGTGAAGAATAAAATCTCGTGATGGGACATGGGTATAAATGTACGTTTGTTGGTTATCATGTAAGTGTAAAATATTCTTCAGTGCATGGGTTTGGAAACTGTCACGGGCCTTGACGGCCACTTGGCTGTCAGAAAGAACACAGATGTTCTTGCCTTTGTGGCTCTTTTCAGTGTTCTTCATTACACAAGCCTTAATGGCATGTCCTTCAGCCTCGAATATTGTGGTTTGGAGCCCAAGGATGAAGCTATGCCCCCTTCTTGACCCCATTATATGCCCCAAAATCAGTTCCTGTGTTGGTGTTGGACCCGATTGTATACCAGACTGGGGCCCCCTTCAATATCCACTTTAAACCTTTCAGTGACTTACATTACAAAAATGTATTAGCCAGGTTGTGAATGCTGCTTCAGCTTGAATTCAGTAGTGGATGCAGGAAGTTTAGTGGTATTAAGGGTTACAGGTTGCACTTCAGTCCCCCAGAATTCCATTCAAAGTGCCCTGGGTTTACTCCAGGGTATCCTCAACAACTGTTCTATAGCTGTAATATTTGTTTTTTTTCTTTTCCCGAAGTTTTTGTGCATGCACATGCGCACGTGCTTGGCATGATCAATAAAAATTTGGAAACGTCACTGCTTGCTGAGCACCAGATTCCAAAGACGTGTATTAATTTCAAAGTTGAGTATTCACATTCTCCTTACTTTGGACTTCAGTACAAGTGACAAAAACATGTTCCAAGAAAGTGGCCATGCCAGCAGTTAAGTGGTCAAATACAAATATGTTTCAGAATCAGTTAAGGTGGTAGATGGGTGTCAGCAGAGTGAGGGGGTGGGGGGAGGGTATACCAACTAAGCAAACTGCCTTTTTTGCATGCAAGAAAGTCGCACAACTGACACATACTGGCAACAACTTAAGATGGCACTGAAACCTGCCAGGAGCAGGATATGCTTCAAACACAGGAGTCAGTCAGTACCAAAGGGTTAAAAGTACCAAAAAGCACAGGGTACCATACTTTGGGATGTACTTTGCCCGTGTGGGGGTGCAAGAGTGTTCTTGTTCGCTTCTGACTGAGGATGGATAGAGAGCCTGTCTCCATTTTTTATTTATTTATTTATTTTTAACTTGAATGTGGACAAAGTCCACAAACTGAAGGTTTCTGTGTGTCTTATGATGCTCACAACATTACTCAGGCATTCATGGTACTAGTTAGTAAAGGTAAAATTGGCTCTCTGAATGCTGTAAGCCATCTGAAGGTGTGAAATTCTAGCTGTGCCCATCTTTAATGTAAGCAGCTAGATAAATTTTGACGTTTTGCTGACCGTGCATCTCAGTATATTTATCTCAGTAATTAACCAACTTGATGCACCTAATTTTTGTTTTACAATAAGTTTATTTCATGTCTCTACATGTTTCGAGCACATGTGCTCATCATCAGGAGGTCAAAATTGCATTACAAGGCCTCTGGTATCACCACACCTATAGGTGGCCGTCTCGTGCACAGATTGAGAGAGACATTCCAACCAGTCCTCTCTTAACCTGCGCATGGGACGGCCACCTATAGGTGTGATGATACCAGAGGCTGTGTAATGCAATTTTGACCTCCTGATGATGAGCACATGTGCTCGAAAACACATAGAGGCATTAAATAAACTTATTGTAAAACAAAAATTTTGTGCATCAAGTTGGTTAATTACTGATATAAACAACTGGATAAAGTTGTGTGTTCAGCTTTACTGTCAGGGAGTGGAGCCTAGCTACCCACTGAGTATGTGACTGTGCTTTAGAGCCAGTCTGGATGCTTTGCGGTAGAGAAAAATGTTTTGTGACTCCTGGGAATTGGACCATGGTCCCTTAGTTGTTCAGCCTGCAGCATGATCACGCTGACTATGCCGCACCCCAGCATGTGGTATTGCTAATAAACTTCTGTCACGTTATATTAGATTATCCGCTTTCAAATTTCACTGTCATAATTTCATATTAATGTCTGAGCATAGCATTGGCAACTTTCGTACACTTGGGAGGAAGCACAATATAGAGAGGTGGCAAAGCCTGGTGCCCAGTAGTTTGCTGTTATCTCATAACAAATATGTTTGTGAAACTGTCGCCCGTTCACTCTGTGCTCCACGGTGTAATTGGCTTACATGTTTAAAAATGCTGACTACTTCATAAGTGAGAATCTCATTTGCATTGTCAGAAGTCTTAAAGAATATTATTTCATGAATGTCTTTAACTTTAATAACTGCACTCTGCCTGCTTGTTTGTCAGAACTAATAGTTCTTGTTTGCCTGCTTGATTTACATTGCTTTTGTGATTTCTCTTCCCCTCTCCCGCTTTTTTTCATTTTTCTCTCTCGTGTTTTTTTCTTTTACACATTTTCTGCTGCATTCGTTCCCTCCCCTGTGCTTGCCTGGTGCACTGGTTGTGTTTTATGAATATGGCTGCCCCTCAAACCTTGGCTTCCTGGTGATTTGGGGGATTGGAAACACCGATAATTGCAGCCTAAAGACACTGGGCCTTCTCTCCGACAGATATACCTTCTGTCAGAAATGTTTCAACGACATCCCAGGCGACACCGTCACACTCGGGGACGATCCTACACAGCCACAGACGTAAGTACCATTTGTTTAGAAGTACATGCGCATGGTAGTGTTGTTGAAATTGTGTGTCACCCAGTTGGAAGAGCATTTGGTCGCAAACTGGAAAGCAGGGAGGCCAAAGTCATGTTACTTAGAAACTAGTTCTCTATGTTCAATTGTGAATATTTCCACATCTGGCCTTTTTTTGGTGACATACTGTATTGTCAGTAATTTATATCACGAAGCGACCAGTACTTTTTAACCTTTTGATGCCTAGCGACCCCTATAGGGGTCGTACCGCACCGCTAACCTCTAAAGTTGCATTTTATATATTTATTCAACAAATATAGGTACTGAATATTTTAAGCATGGTATATACTCTCCGTTTTTTTCTTTTCAAAATGCAGTTTGTTTCATAATTCTAACGTATTTGGTTCCTGTATTATTCACATTTTATATACAGGGTGTGCCAAGATTAAAAAAAATAATTCTGGCGCCAAAAGGTTAAAAGCAGAATTGATAAATACTGTGATAGGAATGTGATTAAAACTTCTGTCCTTTTGCTACCATGTGTGTGAGAGAGAACTTGCTGTTATCCATAAGTTGTATGAACATGTGCTAGAATATAGTATACTTTTTCAACTTATCCGGTAAGCTTGCTTTTGTCTTCCCATTTTCTGTACAGGAATATAAAGACTAAAATACTTAATTTTGTCTGGTCTTATTGTTGGTGTGGCACTTTAGCTCTTATATGAAGGGAGAAATTTAGTGTGTGTATTGGACAGTAAGGTTTTGAGGAAGGTAGATAGGCCTAACAGTGGGTAACGTACAGGAGACTGGAGAAAATTGCATAATTAGGAGCTTAATAATTTTTACTTCTACAAGATATTCTGGTGATCAGATTGAGGAGAACGAGATGTGTGGGAAATGTGGCACATGTAGGGAAAAGATAAATGCATGCGGGGCTTCGGTGGGGAAGCGTGAAGGAAGGTGGCCGTGTGGGCTACACAGGCATTAATGGGAGGATAATGTGGTCTTCAGAGAGTAGGATGGGAAGGTGTGGACTGGATTAATCTGGCTCAGGATAGAGACAAGTGGTGGGTTGTCGTGTCCACAGTAGAGAACTTGGGGTCCTGTAAAGTGCATATACTGAGGTGCATATGCTGCGGGGTAGAAACTGGATGTTTAAATTAAATTCAGGTTTGTCTCAGTTTCCATGCATACATATTTCTTTCTGTTTACCTGAATGTAATTAAGATATATAGAACTATAATTTTGCCTTTTGTTGTATATGGGTGTGAAACTTGGTTGCTGACATTGCGGGAGGAAAGGAAGCTGAGGGTGTTTGAGAACATGGTGTTGAGGAGAATATTTGGACCTAGGAGGGACGAGGTAACGGGGGAATGGAGGAGATTGCATA
>Ga0136643_10016762_pt1 | contig 11023 bp, 14 predicted proteins | sample TergutLab28metaG_FD_96883 | JGI IMG/M metagenome (GOLD analysis project Ga0136643, IMG submission 96883) | Labiotermes labralis P1 segment gut microbial communities from Petit-Saut dam, French Guiana - Lab288 P1 (version 3) (version 3) | ecosystem: Host-associated > Arthropoda: Insects >... | reverse complement strand
CAATTAATTGATACAATTTTCTGCATGAAGACACTCTCCTTTCAGGAGGTACTTGTTTCGGCGCAGAAACATTGTATCAGAAAGGCTTGAGTGTCTTCAATTTTCATTTAAGTTTACAGTACGTAATAAATGAAAAGGAGCAATAACAATGAAAATTCAAAACATAAACTTTAAGAAAGCCTTTATTACATTTTTTGCAGTATTCCTTGTTTTCGCTATCGTGTCTGTATCGTTTGAGGTGTCAAATGGCCGGTGGGAAGATGCTGTTAATTTTAAACAATATCGAATTGACACAAACCAAAGCAGAGCAAGATTTGGATTTGGAGCGCTTCATGAGCGGGATAGACGATTTGGCCGTTCAAGTCAAAATTATTCCGCTATAAGCGAGACCAACTCTGAACAAACCGAAGTCACCAATGTGTCAATTGCACCAACCCGTAATATAGGGGATAGAGTGATATACAGCGTAGCAAGATATTATATTTGCATCACTTCATCTGAACTTGGAGCACTGAGCATTTTGGGTTATTTTTTCCATGTTGTATTTGTGATTCTTCTTACTCTATGGGTCTATGTTGATAGTAAAAAACGTGAACATAATGCACTTCTATGGGCAGGGCTTACTTTGTTCACACACTTATTCGGCTGGGTTATATACATGATTGTTCGTGAGCGTAGGAAGGGAAATATAAAATTGAACATAAATTAGCGACTATAGAAAATTTGTTATTATATCCTATATGTAACAACGAAACTCGGACAAAAGCACAGTATGGTACGGTGCTTGAGAGTGTTGAAAAAGTCCTTTGTAGATAGCTGAAGGGTTCGGGAAACAAAGAGTTTCCCGAAATCAATCCGCAAGTCGGGCTTTTGGAACCGGAAGAAAATCCGGACGCGGCCGAAGAGAGCGGTTTTCGCCGAGGCAAAAATTCTGAGCCAGACTGAGGGAAATCGGCTGTCCGTGCGCCTTTGCGCACAAGCCGATTCATACCTGCAGTCAGAAGCACAGTATGGTACGGTGCTTATAAACTTCCCTTTGTTCTGCCGCTCAAAGTGCAAACAAGAAACTCTCGTAAATATTAAGAAATTAAGCACCACCGTTAAAGAGCCAAACACTAAGACGCTGAGCCGATAATTTGTAAATCAGTTGCCATGCCCCATCTGCAACAACAAAACCCGAACAAAGATATATTTACACACAACATTAACCAACTTTCCGCTATTCTGCCCGAAGTGCAAGCGTAAAACGTTGGTGAATGATGAAAGACTGAATCTAACGGTGATTAAAGCACAAAGTTAAGGTTGCCTAAAATAATTTGCATTTTAAGAAGCAAAAGATAGATTGGCTATTATGGATAAAGCCCGTGGAAAATTGATAAACATTCAGGGTAAGAATATGCACATACAGCGGATGGCGCATGGTGAAAAACATTATTTTTTATTTTGAATAAACACGTACCTTATAGCGGTAAATCCTTTCTCCTGAAAACTGTAATCCCTATAGCGTATAAAACCAAACCGATTACAGCCATTGCTATAAATTGTGGTATAAATTCGTAACCGCTTACTACATTCATCGGATTGTACAGCGTGTTAAGTGTAAAATACCTAAAATTTGCAAAGTCAGGACTGGCATTAGCCATCATGTTTAATATAAAGAACCCAAACGGAATACCAGCACCTAATGCCAAAGAATTGCGGGTCAAGTTAAATATGCACGAGAACATGAAAGACACTCCGCCTATGGCAAACATCAGTAGAAAAATACCGATATTAAGGTTTACATAGTGACCTATATTAAAATATATGCCTTGGTTAAATTCAAACTCCGCTTCAGCCAGTTGTACGTTGATAAAGACCAATAGAGTTGCTTCGTTTATGCCCGATGCTTCTGATGCTACCGCAAGTGCGCTTGGGTCATTCGCAAGGATGTGAAGCTGTGTCATTAGCTGGGATGTTTCCATTTCGAGGTATTCTGCGGCGGCGGAAGCTCCCAGCATCAATGCTTCCATTTCAACATCCTGCATATAATGGTCTAACCCATGTATCATAACAAGTATTGCTGCTGCACTTGGGATAGATTGTCCTTCAAGTTCCGATATAGCATTCAAGTGACCCAGCACAGTATCTAATGCTACTTCAAATACTTGAGAAATTATCATAGGAGCATGTGGGCTTTCGCCTATTAAAATTGGGTTTGCTAAGATTTCATTAGAAGTAACACCAATGTCCTCTGCTATACTGTCGAGGGCAGAATTTATCATTAACAGTTCAAGGTATAAGAAATAAACATCTTCACTGACACCCCTTGCTTCTGCTCCTGCGGCCATGGCTTCCGGGCTATCAAATATTAATCGTATGTTGTTCGAGACTTCTTCCGGACTTAAATCTAAGACCTCTGCCGTGGCAACAACATCTGCTGTATGCGTTCGTCCCCAAAGTGCATTGTGTGAAAGTTGTGATGTAGCAAGGCCAGTAGCCGTTACTACCGAAAACATTGCGAACAATGCGATAACTAAGTACATGGCTTGGGTAAAGACTACTTTCAAACGAGTTATAGGTGTTGAAAGAGTGTATGCCAAATAGCCACGGTCAATTTGTGATGCAATAAGCGAGTTCGCTGTTACAACCACATACACAAGGGGCATTATAAGCCCAAGCATTGTATAATAACCGCTTGCCATTAAATCCGGGATAGTAAACAATCCAAAACGCCTTGTTCCTGTGCCGAATGGCCCGCCACCCATGCCCGCCGGCGGCCCGTCTGCACCAAAGGCTTGCACAGCCAAGCGCATGGCATAAGGGTCAAAGGTATTTATAATCATTGCACCTATGAGTGAAGTTACTGCAGTGAGTATCAGCCACAGCTTCCAGTTTTGCTTAAGAGTCTGCTTAAAAACCGCTTTATTTAACATGAGATTCTCCCTCTTTTCTATAGAATTTCATAAAATAATCTTCAAGTGTAAATTTTATCTCCGAAAAGAAGTTTACCTTATAGTTTGACAATTCCGCTAAGAACCTGTTTACGTCTTTGTCATAAAAAACAACATGAACTAGGTTTGCTTCTTTTTTTACAAGGTTTATCTTAAAATCTTTTTGGCAAAACTTTACGAGTTCGTCTATGCTTGCAAACTCTATTTTCCATTCCTTACGTGCATTGTGTTTTAGTTCGTCTGCAGCAAAGGTGCTAACCAACTTGCCCTCTTTGATGATAGATATTCTGTCGCAAGTGGCATCTACTTCTGAAAAAATGTGTGATGATAATAAAATAGTTTTGCCACGCTTTTTTTCTTCTTTGATAAACTGTATGAAATTATCTTGCATGAGGGGGTCAAGCCCGCCTGTTGGTTCATCAAGTAGCAGAACATCTGGGTCATGCAAGAAAGCTGTCACAATAGCAAGTTTTCGTTTTGTTCCTAATGACATACGCTTCAACCTTATGGAGGTGTCCAATGCAAATCGCTCTGTAAGTTCTTTAGCGTAACTCAAATCCTTAATCTTGCGAAAGTCTGCCATTTGCTTAATAAAGCCAGCCCCCGTGAGGTGGTCGGGCATGGATATTTCTCCCGGTAGATAGCCTACATAGCTTTTTATTTCGTGGTGCTGACTCCAACAGTCTTTGGATAGTATGCTGGTCTTGCCAGCTTGGGGTCGGCTAAAGCCCATTAAATGGCGTATGGTTGTAGTTTTTCCTGCTCCGTTTGGTCCAAGAAAACCAAATACCTCACCTTTCTGCACCGTGAACGACGCATCAAAAACACCACGTCCGTGTCCAAAGTCTTTTGTTAAATTTTTCACTTCTATAATTGACATTTGAAATTCTCCTCCCATGGACTGAATATATTTTTAGTTGCCTTGTGCATTTACTGTATCTGTGCGGTCTAAACGCTTAATCATGTAGATTAGCCAGCCAATCAACCCTGTGAATAAAGTGAGTGCAGGCCATAGGGCTTTGTGGCTGTAATGCTTTTTGCCGTCTACATACACCCATAGGGCAAGAAGCGCGTTAAACCCAATCAAGAATAGGTGGCCGAAAAATCTGAAAGTGCCTTGTACATCTGTGAACATACGCCCTCTAAGTCTTGCGAAGGTTATGCGCTCCCACCATATTGCTAACTCACTTGCATTTCCGCTGGCTGCCATCGTTATGGCGTATATGATGCCAAATCCTACAAGTGCCGCAAAGAAGATTGCAAATGCCTTTTTGAAGTTGATACCTTCCGTTCTCTCAAACAATGTTTTCATAATTTGTTGCTCCCTTCGGGTTTTTTATTTTGTTGTTTTCTTAACTTGAATAGATGATAACAAGCAAAGGTAAACTGGAAACCCTAAAAAGGTTAAACGTAGGTAAACAATGTTAAACTAAAAGTAAACTGAAAAAGCCGCCCATACTTTGACAGCATGAGCGGCTCTCTACAATTTTAACTACAGGTGCATTTTCTACTCGTCTTGCGCCTTCAAACCCCCCAAAACATCCAGCCTTTCTATGAGCCGAGATGTAACGAGTGCCATTATTACAGTAACCCCAAACACCGATAACGCAGCAATTAAGTAACCTTGAGGAAAAACTACGGCTGCAATTACAAAAATGTTACTTGAAAATGCTCCCCGGATATTTTCTGAAAACAAATACCTCGGAAGAAAGCCTAACGGTATCGCCAAAGCCAGTTGACCTATCGTTTCTTTTATATGTGCTATAAGGATGCTACTCCGTAGATAACCCATGACCCCTTAAACATATATTCATATTCTCTTGCAGAAAGATTAATCATCTTAGTACAGTAAATCCAAGTATAATAGAGAACGCAATCAGAACCCAAATAAGCACCGGCATCATTCCCATAACACTATCAAAACTGGCCTTATCGTCATATTCGTTGTCCATGAGATATGAAGTAAGAGCCTCCATATCTTGGCAACAATTTTTGCATTCCCCTCTCCATACTCTTTTGTTAATTCGGATATAGTAAAAAGGTTCATGGTTCATTTTTCAATAGTAATTATTTTTCTATTTGAATTTTTTTTTAATGACTACCCAAAATTGTGTGATGTAAAATGCAGCGAGAGATAAGCCATACGTATAAACTACGATTTCAAATATTACATTAAATGTTATCGCTCTAAGAAAACCCGAATAAAATCCGAACATTAAACCGTTTAATGCATGGAATATTAACCCTCCCGCATTTAGCAATCCTGTTAACACTGCTAATGTGTCACATTTTTTCAGCAATGAATATACCAGAAGCCATGATAGCAAGGTGAAAAAAACGTTGGGTAATGCGAATGACATAAACCACGGCACATATCCGTGAACGACTTCTACGGGCGGAAGTACCCCGAAAAACCTGACTAAGTACAATGTGTTCACCGCTGCGTTGAAGATGCTTAACACATTAAGTAATTTACGTTGTGACATACAAACCTCCTTAGCAATTATTTTTATAACGGTTAACTCGACAGTTGTTGCGTTTATCGACATTCAATATTATAATAGACATCGGTATGGTTATCAATGAACAATGTGTCTGTAATACGTCTGATAAAAGACATATTAGCTGAGACATGTCGGATAATGCGAAAACAAGTCTGTCCAGCCCATTTTCATACTCGGCTGGTGACGGAAATCACCCGTAATAGGTGGATAGGAGGAAATTTATTATGAGCAGGGAAATTAAGGAAGATAGGCGAGTAAGAAAAACTAAACGAGCTTTGCGGGAGGGCCTTGCTGAACTGCTTACAGAAAAGAGTATACAGAACATAACAGTGAGGGAGCTAACAGATAAAATAGATATTCATAGGTCTACATTTTATGCCAATTTTACGGATATTTACGACCTTTACAGCCAGATAGAGGATGCTACAATACAAGAAATCAGTGATATTTTTTCAGAGAATTATACAGTTGAATCAAAAGCTTTTTTCAAGATTTTGTTTAAGTACATTTCTGAAAATCAGCAAGTATGCCGTATGTTTTTGGGTAAAAACGTAAATCCTACTTTTTACAGCCGTCTTACTGATTTACTCAAGGAAGCATATTTGGCTTGTTGGCGTAGTGAATATGGCATTACAGATACAGCCGTAGAATTGGAGTGTTATGTGCATTTTTACCTTTCGGGTAATTTAGCAGTTGTAGGTAAATGGGCGGATGGTGATTTTGAATACTCAACCGAACAGATAATTATGATGTTTGCAGATATTAATGATGATTTCGGAGGTCTTATTAGAAATAAATTCAGCTAAGTACGCAATGGTGATCCTTAACAAAGAAAATATTTTCGGTATTATGGCGATTAAAAATGTGCTTGACAAAGTGCCGTAGAGGATTGAAAGGTGCATCTTAGTTAAATGGTTTTATTTTACTTCGTGAAAGTAAAAAGTCCGCACATTTGACCGCACAGGCTTCAAGTGAAGTTTGGTAAAATTTTCGTTGTGTAAGCTACAATTCGTGACCGTATCTTTAACATAGTACAGGCACGCAAAAAGCCGCGAGTAGTTCATGCCCATAACCCAATTAGCTTGCTGGCGATATAATGCCGCTTAACATGAATTTCATAATCCGCACCTATTACAGAACCTTCTGCTATCGCGGATTCTTCCTTGGAAGAAATCCAAACCGCTAAATTGGCTTTTTATACTTGCAATGCTCATAAACTAATCGGAAAATCAACTTTATTATATTTACAGTTAGACTTTGAAGCGATACCCTGCCCCCCAAACGGTTTGTATATGAATAGGATTTTGCGGGTCTTCTTCAATTTTTTCCCTTAGTCGGTTTATGTGAACAGCAACGGTTTTCAAATCTCCAAACGCATCCATACCCCAAAGCCGCTCATACAAATGCTCTTTACTGAAAACCATATCTGGGTTGGAAATTAAAAATACAAGCATTTCATATTCCTTGTGCTTGAGTTCAATTTCTGTGCCGTGTACATATACACGGCGAGTTGAAAGGTTCACCGTTATTGCCCCTGCGTTTATTTCCTCGGCTCTTTTATCGGATTCTCCTTTGTTTCGCTTGTGTAGCCTTTCGTATTGGGCTAAGTTTGCTTTTACCCTTGCCACTAATTCGGTAGGTGAGAAAGGTTTTGATATATAATCATCTGCCCCAAGACCAAGACCACGCACCTTGTCTGTGTCCTCACCTTTGGCTGTTACCATAATAATAGGCACATCAATTTCTCCACGGATATTACGGCATATATCAATGCCGTTCATATTAGGAAGCATCAAGTCCAGCAAAATTAAATCGTATTTTTCTTCCTTTGCCTTTTTATATCCTTCCAAACCATCTGTAGCAATATTAATTTCAAATCCTTCTATCTCTAAAAAATCACGTTCAATTTCAGCAATGGCTATATCATCTTCGATTATCAATATTTTTCTCATGTTGTTTTCGCACCTTTCTGAGGCTGGTCGTTCCCTTCGGGAACTGCTCGCCCATGCATCCTAATTGGCAATGTAATTATGATTGCAAGACCACCTCCTGAAATATTCTCGGCTCTTATAGAACCATTAAAACGCTCAATAATTTTTGAGGAAATGGCAAGCCCCAAGCCACTACCTTTTGCAGGATTGTTTCTTGATTCATCACCCCGGTAGAAAACATCAAACATCTTTGTTAGCATTTCATCCGGCACACCATGACCGTTATCTTTTATAGTTATTGACACATTTCCATCATCAATTTTTTTGCAATATATTTCTGCACAAGCATCCACTCTGTTGCAATATTTCACGCAGTTGCCCAAAATATTTTCAACGATATTTTTGAATTGCACAGTGTCAATACGTACATTCCCGTGTATGTTTTCTGTGAGATAAACGTTTAGCCCCATTTCTTTATATTCATCAACAAACCCATCAACTATTCCAGCAAGTTCATTCCCAATGTCAACCGTCTCAAGGTTAAGCGGAAACTCTCCAATATCTATCTTGGAAAACATGAATAGTTGCTTGATGATGTATTCAATATCCTCCGTCTTGCTTTGTATGATGCTAAGATATTTTTCTTGCATTTCGGGCGTAGTAGCAACGCCTTTTCTAAGCCCCTCTATATAAGCCCTTACAGAAGTAAGCGGTGTCCGTAGGTCGTGAGAAATTCCAGCAATCAATTCTTTACGGCTATTCTCGTCTGCTTGTCTTTGCTCTACCATATCAGATAAGCGAGAAGCCATTTCGTTGAAGTCAGCACATACCGCATCAAATTCATCACCGCTGTTATACTGTATTCGATGTGTTAAATTTCCGTTGCTTATCTCATGCACACCGTCTGCTAATGTATTTATCGGGGTCATTATGCGGTGAGTAATATATTTTGCGATTAGCACATTGCCTAAGAAAACCACAATGAGCAAATAAATAGCAATAGCAGGCACAATAAAATCGGAAGTTCTAAAAAAAATTTCGATAGCTTCAAAGTGGTTGTCTGAAAGTACAACAATGAAATCGCCTAAATCAGAATGATACAGAGACACACTTGCCGCATAAGTAAAGTTGCCTCTTTCAAACGCCTCGTCAACTCCCGAAACACCAACAACAGGGATATGAGTAAAATCTACAAAGCGGCCACCTGAACCCCCTCTTGTTTGCGTATAATCATCAACCATAATAAAACGGACGCCTAAAAATACAATCCCACCAATAACCATAGTGAGAACAATCATCAAAATGTTTGACAAAAATATGCGGCGTTTTATAGTCAATTCAAATCACCCCTAACAACTTTTCTATTCATCATACCCTGCAATGGTAAATTAAAGGTAAACTGGCGTTAAACTACGGTTAAAATATTTCATCTTTTCGCTTACGTCCGGGCTTTAATTTTCCTGATCGTGTTGGCTTCACAGCATCTTCAGGGATTGCCCAATTAGTGCCGAATTTTATTGCACCTTCTATTCTCCCCGACTTACAAAGATATTGTACTTGCCGCAAGGAAATATCCCACCGCTTCGCTATTTCTTCCGCAATGATATAATCATTCATTCAGATACCTCCACAAAAGAGTACATACATATTGCAAGTATATTCGTTGCAACGCTATCAGTCAATCTCTTTTTCAGCTCAACAACCCGCTGTTTTTATGTAGTTCCGTTGCCAAAACTGGGCTTTTGGGGGAAATTCGATAATATAGCAAGCAAGGCATGTGGCTGACCACATGCCGCTTGTTGGGGAGTGCCCCAAACCCCCAGTGCAAAAGTCCCTTATTCCCAATTACGTGTCCATAGAAATCTGCAAATAATCAGCCGTTTCCTTTCTTGTTAGGAAAGCTTCTTCCGATGCTTCATTTTCACCCGACAATAATCGACGGGCTATTTCTAAAGCTTCTTCTGCGTGTAACCGCTCTTGGTATATCTGTTGTAAATAATCATTAGCTAGGATTTTTGCCTTTTCAAGACTGCCTGTTGCCGAAGTCTTAATTATCTCAATGGCTTTCTTTCGCAATCCGTTTTGCAAAACTTCAACTTTTAGGGCAGTTCTCGCAAGTTTGAATTGTGCTAAGTGAAAATCCGTGAATACTCTATATCCATTTTCTTTCCGTTCGGGCTTTGGTATAAATTCCAGTTCTTCATATAATCGCACTGTGTTAGGGCGTATGTCTATTATTTTCGCTACTTCTGATGTTGTATAAGTGTTTTTCAAGTCATAGTCGCCACCTTTCTTGATTATCATACAATAAAATCAAAGTATGGTGTTATAATGGAGTGTTTTTATAAACCCTGTTTCCCAGCCGTAATATTCGCCTGCGAACCTATATGGGTTAGTGTTGACGTTATCCCCATTAAGCTGATTACCGAATGCATCATATCTATAAGTATGTATGACCTCACCATAACTGTCAACCCTCTGAACAACATCCCAACGGACGTTAAACAGATAGAATCCATGTTGGTCGCTGCTTATCAAATGCCCTAACCCTCTGCGGAACCTATTAACCACAGCCCCACCAGCACTGCGTTCTAGAACTATATTGCCCCTATCCCACAAATGTGTAGTTGTATATCCATTCACAGACTTAGCATGCCTTAACCCATCAGCTCTGTACGTATACACAGCACTCATACCATCCCGCTCAACCTCTTCAAGATGATTAAATGCATTATAGGTATGCGTTTGTATGTCACCGTTAGTGTTCTGTGTCAGTTGGTTGCCGTTACTGTCATAAGTCAAGGAGACGTGGCACCTTTAATCTACCGGGTTCCCGTCCTTACCCAGCCACCCACAAAGGCGGCTGGCAGTATAAGACGAAAATACGAACGCTCCCGTGCCAGCGGAATGCTTCTCAGAAGTTTTTCTCCGAAAAACCGTCCTTTGGGCGTCGGACTTCTTTCCGATTCTTGCTGTACGATCCTTGCGCACATGCCTAAGGAGCTTGTCCAAAGAGATTTCGCGCTCTGGCAACATAGTAGGGCAACCATTATCATCACGAATCGCTTTGCCATTCGCATCTTGATGAAAACGGTTTTTTTCATGCCGAATTCCATATGCTCCATCTTATAACCGCCTTACGCATATGCTGTATATATGGCTGACTTCAAGTGTTTCACCACAAACCGTTATGGTATAAGTGAATGAGCCATTATCATTCTCTTATTTCTTGAAATTACGAGTCTTTCTCCAATTTGGCATCTGCCGTTCCTCCATTCGTATTTTTTGAAATGAGTTATAAAATCGAATGGAAAAGGTGGAGATCGGCAGCCGGGTTGCATGGTCGAGCGGCAACGTGGAGTTTGCGTTGCGACTAAACGAGTTCGGCTATATGTATTGGTTAAATCCAGCTTGACTAGAGGATACTTTTGCAACAATAAAACGCCCACAGGCAATAAAAATCTTTGAGCGTTTTTATATAGATAAACATTAAAAAATCGTGATATCACAAAACGGCTTTCAAACCATTGAAAGCCCCAGACTGTCAAAGAAAGGGTATTTTCACGCGAGTGAAAATACCCTTTTAAAATAAAAGCAAGTAAAAGTTCAAAGCATCATAAAAACACATATTCCTCCATCGCCAAGTAGCCAGTTT
>Ga0136643_10016761_pt1 | contig 11023 bp, 8 predicted proteins | sample TergutLab28metaG_FD_96883 | JGI IMG/M metagenome (GOLD analysis project Ga0136643, IMG submission 96883) | Labiotermes labralis P1 segment gut microbial communities from Petit-Saut dam, French Guiana - Lab288 P1 (version 3) (version 3) | ecosystem: Host-associated > Arthropoda: Insects >... | reverse complement strand
CACTTCCTCGGTCGTTCCAGGTTTCTTCGACCTGACGGTCTGTATTGAAGTGCTTGACATTTCCAGTATAACCGAAAACAAGAAGAAAAACTAAGGGTAAGAAGACATAGTCAACTACATAATAATTTAAAACGGACGGTTGAATAAAAAGTGAACTGTAAAGGACTCGAAAAGAAGTGGTCATGGTCTACTCTGGTTGTTATTCCGGTAGTCTGCTCAGTCAAGTAAGCGAGGTTTCTGGCCGGTATTTCAGAAACTGTTAAGAAAGTCACGGCTGAACCTGAATGCTCTGTTATCATCTTACACGGTTAATCCAACGGAGCTGCTGACAACGAAACAACATTAGAAACCTTTATTTACACTCAATTTTCTGCTAGTAATAAACGGAGCTTGGCACTGTCAGTACGAACGTGAATAAGGGTTAGTTTTAACGCACTCTTCAATAAACAGCGACATATTGCCGGGGAGAAATAAGAGCTGGGAGACGCAAGAGTAATATTGATGGGCGAACGTAACGTTTTACGTGGTGAAGATGATAATTCCATTTGGTGTTTCACCAGTAATAATGGGGCAACAGGAACCATATCAAAATCATTTGCAGAACACCTGAGCAACATACCGGGAAAGCTCTAAAGCAAGTAACTGCACTGCACACATACCGCGCAAAGTGCTGATATGAAGTACACATTTAACATGGGACTTAACTTTACATGTAGAAAAAATTGTAAATAAAATATAGCTGCAAAACTATATAACCGAGGTACATGGATTTTTAAAGGTATACAATCGTAAATACCCTGCATATAGTTATAAATAATAATAATAATAATAAATTTGATGTTTGTATGACCGTGCATCATTGATACGATAATATAAACAACCAACTAGATGCAACAATAACAATTTATTGCCGGCCGGCAACATCGTCTGTGCATTGTACCACAAGCTGTAAACATAGTCTGGTGCTCCTGAGGATGGGCGAAATTATCGCTCGAAACAAGCTGAGCTGATTGAAATCATCAATAAATTGTTATTGTTGCATCTAGTTGGTTGTTTATATTATTAAGTAATAATAAATTTGTCAAAATTCCCTTTTATCAATATCTAAATCGATAAAATTCTATAGCTAAACAGAAACGTATACAAAAAGAGATACTGAAAATAATTTTTCAAATTAAATCGAATTATTTGAATCACAAATGTGAAGAAATTAAAGTGTCTATTTACTCAGCCTCCTCCCAACAAAGTTGCCCGCCTTGACAACCAGACGGCGACAGCTTTTAGAGGTACAAAATAGCGGACACAAAAACAGTTTTGACGCTATTTTCTACTCTCCCCTTTACCCTCAGTACACCGCCCACCAAATCTACGCAGTGGCTACCGGGGATTCCGTCTTCGGCGGTAAGACGACAGCGACGTGAGGCTCACCAGTCACCCTCACAGGATACCAAGCTTAAGAATGCGTGGTGCTGTACCACCAAGTCCACCCATGTGCCTTCGTGACGTGTAAAGGGACCACCTCTCTTTGCACTTTCTGCTTTGATCCCGTTGACATGACACAGTGAAGAACATTTTATTCACTGAGTTTCTCTCCATTTCGCCTTCCTCCCAGTGTTCTGTGTATACAACTTCTTTGTACCCATTACTTTTATGCCTAACTCGGTGTTTTTTTTGGCCTTAATCAATTCTTGTTTTCATTTTAAAAGAATGTCGCTTCTCACTTAATTCTTTTTCCCCCTATATGAGAGAAGCAGGCATGCCTATCGAAGGCTAATTGAAAACGCAGCTGACGCCGTCTCCGACCCGAGCGCTATTGAAGCGTCTATTAATTTCCAAACAGGACGGAAGCGCGGGTATACTTTCTGCTGCTTGAATGCGATTATAAAGTCGTTCACCGTTCTTCCTCTACATACTTCAAAAAAAAAAGCTTCTTAGAAAGCGAAGATGCATCTCTTGAAATCATTCAGGGTTACAACGTTATCTGTCGCAATACAGGATGTTTCGAAAGCTGTTGACAGTCGCCGCCCAAGTATAACACCTTCTTTTGAGTGAAATAGCACACTGTCGCGTATCTGGATGTTTCGACACTTCATTTTATGTGTTTTGTCCTTCATTTTAACCACGAACTCGCCTTTACGGTGAGACACAATCTCTGACATTACGTTCATGTTAATTTTAGCCAAGTCACTACAGTTTCTAGCTCCTTTCTGTATATACGAGTTGCTATCCAAAAAATTCGGGGAATTTGACCATAAAAAAAGTTTCTTACCGTAACTCCTAGTTCCCACAGTCTCCTTCGAAGTAGTCCCCTTGGACATGTACAAAGCGATCCCAACGTTTTTCCCATGATTTCATGCATCCCTGGAAGTTCTCAAATGAGAGTGTATCGATAACCTCTTACAATTCTGCGTGGACCTCCGCAGTCGCGTAAAAACGACGCCCTTTCAGGCGTAATTTCATCTTGGGGAATAGGAAAAAATCGCAGAGGGGCGAGGTCAAGCGAATGTGGGGGGGGAATCACTGTAATTTTTTGGAAGTCAGGAATTGTCGAACAACGAGTGATGTGTGAGCGGGCGCTTTGTCACAGTGGAGAAACCAGTTGTTCTTCCACTTGTCTGGACGTTCGCGCCGAATGCTCTCTCTCAGCCGCTTCAAAACCTCACAGTAGAACTTGCCATTGACGGTAATCTTTCGCCACGCACTACCGTTGACTGTAAACTCAAAACACAACAACGCAACATCATGTCAGGAAAACTGCATGCCATATGCAAAACGAAATCCAAATTATCTTTGTGTCCATATTGAAAGAGAGAGAGAATCTTTTTATTTAATTTACCTTATAGAGCGCAATCTTTTTATGGTAACAGACAGGCGCTAAACTGTTCAAGAAATTTACTCTTTCGTGCAACCGAAATGTTCCCTGCCGCTTTCACTGCCACTCGTTTCAGGTCCTTGTTCCGAATCTCATAAATCCAGTCTAAACCATCACGCCAAATTTTACACTCAATTTATTTTTACCCTCCTGTCGACAACTACGTTACTACGTTACAAGTGGCTTCTTTCCTCAGTTTTCCTTCTAAAATTTTGCATGCATTTAAAAGATTGAACAGACAGACGCACGTGGAATAAACAAGAGACGTTCTTCTAATGAGACACGATGTAATTTATTCGAGCAAGCCGCTGAATACATAATAACTGGAAAATGAGCTAGTAACGTACAGAGTTGCCAGTCCCAGTGGCCGCGCGGTCTAAATCGTAGGTCTGCGGCCGCTCGCCTGTTGAGATTGTGGGTTTGAATCCCACCGGAGACATGGATGTCTGTTTGTTGTGATTATCGTGTGTTATCAGGTAGAGGTCTCTGCGACGAGCTGATCACTCGTCCAGAGGAGTCCTACCGATTGTGGTGTGTCGTTGTGTGTGATCTAGAAGCCTTATGAATGAGGAGGCCCTGGCCCAGTGGGGGCTGTCGCGCCAGACACAAAAAACGTACAGAGTTACTTCATTTGCAGTGACCAACTAATGATAGCGTAATGGAAGCTGAAACAAAGAAGTGAATGCCTAAAATCATTTCCGTAAGACTTCGCCTTCAATATTTTACTGAACAGGAATCTGAGTCTCGTAGAACTGGTGTGAACACTGTAGCAAAATATGAACTCAGATCAATTAATTGTACTATTCCGGACGATGTGAATAGTGACGTATGAATGTACATTTCTCCCTCCTCCTCCTCCTCCTAATTTTTTTCTCCTTCTTCTTCTATGGCCCTTCTTCACATTTTCGGGCCATGGCCTTCTCGATTTTCTTCCTTAAAACTTATTTCCTTGCTGCTGACTTCCAGTTCCGTATCTGGAGTAAGACTATGGCATCCCTCCAAAACCCATTTCCAATCGCTTTTCCTCACTTTTCCGCCTCAGGTACCCAGATATCCGAAACAGCTTTAATTTGTTGGAAGTTTTTTATTCTTCACCCGTTTATCTTCCTAACAAAGTGGGTATCAAAATGAAGAAACATATGGAGCTTAGATGGAATGATACTAAAAGGAGGAAAACCGAAGTACTGAGAGAGAAATCTGAACTAATATTCATTTGTACACCACCAATCTCATGTGCCCAAGCCCGGGACCTAACTGGAGCCTCCGCTGTGAAAGCCCGGTGACTAACCACCTGGGTCACGACAGAACAAAATTCTCCATTCTGCAGCCCAGTTGACTGAGGTTGTTTTAAAGAATTAATTGCTATTTTCTTGTTGTTTGTTCGGTGCATTGCAACTCAACAATTACAGATCGTACCAACGAATTCACACAATTTAATTAAAGTCACAATATTACGACACACCTCCTATATGTTTAGGGCTTTACTGGTCCATCACCGGGTAGCACACTTTCGTAGAAAACAGATGCTTAAAATTTTATACGTATAGCTGTTACATGACACGGAAGCGCGGTCCTGCAACCATAGTTGTAGCGAATATTTAATAAGCATTCTGTATTCCGAGTGTGTGTTTGTAGCCTTAGGCATCCAGCATGCAATGAGCATGCGCAATATCTGTGGCTTGTCCGGCTTTACAATATTTTTCTACATTATCTAAACGACGACACGATTAAAAAAAAAAGTTATTGGACATAAGATGTATTTTGATTTTCTCTACAATTTTGGTCTGAAATATTTCTCATTCTAAGAAGAATTCGGCGAGATATTCTCATAGGTTCCCACGTAAATTATCCGTTATTCTTGTCAGATTTAAATGAAACTCGAATTTTCTCGACAGATTTTTGAAAAATAATTAAAGATGAAGATTACCTTATATAAACTTGACGCCGTGTTACCTGGTAGAAATTCGCATTTATTTTGGACGTTGTATATGACTGCATATCCCAGAAAAATGACAATTTTAATACCCACCGCAATAAAATCCTCGCGTTTGCAAGCTGAAACTTACTGTCGTACATTCGTATAAAATCGAATCTTTCTTGTACATGTACAATGATAAAATAAGGCCAACTAGAACATTCTGTGCTCAGTGATACTGTCGTCCTGGTAACACAGACTCGACTGAACTACTGCACTCAGACGATAGCCTGCCTCCTGCTATTGAAAGCAGGTGAAGTATGAATTCCTGCCGGAAGCCTCCCCCATTGTTTCGGCATAGCTGATCCTATTATTCGCCTCTCTTTCTCTTCAGATTCTCATCCTATTGTTGGAGCCACGTGACCCTCACAATTGCTAACACGTGGCCTGCGCATGAGCACCTGCTGCTGCCATAGGCCTACAAAATCTCACCCTCCCAACATCTCTCTCCTAAAATCTGTTCCACTGCATGCCATGAAGGCGGTGACCAATTTTTCGCTTTTCAGTCGGTCGTTCGTCACATCAAAAAATATCAAGGAGGGTTAAACCGTATAACTCACACCAAAATTCCAGTCACAGGGACACGTAGAACAATCGCAACTTCATCGAGTTCTTTACACTGATATTACAGCTTCACGAAATGTGCTAATATTGTGTCTAAAACAACTCCAAGCAATAGGCCAATATAATTAAGCAATATCACTTTGTTTACGAGTATATTACTTTGAAACTGGCAGAAAATTAGCAGGTATAAAAAAATGAGAAAAAACTAATAAAATTTTAGTGGAATAATCTTTAATGTGTACATTTTAACACGTGTGGGTAAAAAAGAAAATGATATTGAAATATATCTTAGGATATCAGGATACGGTCTTTTTAACCCTTACCCTGCCAACGTGGAGAATATGGTTAGCTCCTAATAATGCCAGTAAATGGCAGATGGGATTTAATTCGACATTTAAAGTGTTAATGTGTTTCTGGATAGTACAAGTAGTCAGTAGTCGGATCTCACGAATTTCTAAACTTCTCACTCCGTAAAAGAAAACAAATTTATTGGCAGTTTGAATGATCATGAAATACTAAGGAAAGTCAGTTGTCAAATAAAGTAACTGGCGTCCTTTTAATGTCATTAAGACTTTTAATGAGCTAATGCGTTTTATTTATGAAGTCTAAATGCTCTAATTTTAAAAAAAAATTGGTTCAGACTGCAGAATACAGCAAAATCGTTTCCAGTTGTACATCTTTCCATAACAATTCAAAGAAAAATCTATTGGCAATATTCCAGGACTATCAGCGAATTATTAGTTCATGCATTTCATCAAATAGTGCAGCTTACTTAACGCACTTCGTCGGAAAGTGTGCAGTCCGGTGCAAGATAGGCAGGACAGCTGCTGCCTTTTCCTGCGCCCAAAACAGGAGGACGCTGACGAGGGCGATGCATGTTTAACCCCGTCTCAGCGAGTCGAATCAGCAACAGTACTTGTGACGTGTTTGCCTACGCTTGATATTCGCTTTCATGGGCCCTTCTGAATCTTAGGCAATATCCCCATTATTTTTGCTTCAGCTGCTTTATCCATTGACGTCGGGTATTATATTTCAGCAATTTATTTTTTGAATCGTTAAAAGTTCATATTTAGTTCTTTAAACTTATGTGACTTTAAATTAAAGCAAATGAGTTGTCAAACATAATGAGGGGATTCCCTCTCATCCGAGTTGTGATATGATATATAATACTATAGACTGTATTGTACCCAAACCACAGTGCCTTTTGTGAAAGAAGCTTTTTAAAACCCTTTTGTTACCCGCGCTACTTTCACAAACAACCCATTTATAGATTATCTATAAACTACTTTATGAACTCTCAACATCTATCAATATGTTAGCTATTTACGTACTAGTATTTTACGGAGTCAAAAACTTTATCAAACGCGTGTTTTCTCGACATAAAAAGAGAACGAAAATGTAAATTGCACGTCCACTGAAAAGACAAAAAAAAAATTTTTTTTTTTCATTTTCAAAATGTCCTTACGGACTTCCTTTCTATTCAAACATCAGAACCTAATGCAAATTAATACTCGACAATTCATTTTCACTGCACTGAATTGTTAATAAAAATTAACTTTACAGGATAAATGTGCCGTGTTCTAAGTGGTCCTTATACAGGGTGATGCAGGAGGGAAAGGTAATATTTTGGGAAGTAATAATGTCAGCCATTGTGAGAAAAACGTTCATAAGAGCATGCGTCTACTTTGAATGGTTACCGAGATAGAGTTGTTTGACTCTCCACACCTAATTTCATTACATTTTGGTTTGTGGGGTTGGATGAAGGGAGAAGTTTAAGAAAGATATGGATGCATAAGACGAATTGCTCGCTCGCATTTTGGATGTTGCTGCCCGCATAAAGAAATGTAAAGATCAAGTCCGACGAACGACACGCAATCTTCGCGCACCAGATGCAAAATGCAATGTAGTTGGCGGTGGGATTTTCTTATTACGAACTGTAACATTTTTGTCATTACTGTGTAACTAATTTTTCATTAAAATAAAATTAACATCAAGTGATTTATGTTTCTTAATTACCGTTCACAGTTCATTTTTATTTGTAGATTCAAACAGCTCTCTCTCGGTTATCATTAAGGATTAGACACATGTTCACATTAACTTCTTTGTTGCTATGGCCGATTCTATTACCTCCCAAAATAATTACTCTTCTCCTGAAACAAAACAGTGTCATAGATTTCCGTTCGTGTTACTTAAGCTACAGAATTTTCATAAATTCCAGTCCTTATTATACAGGGTGCGGCAGAAAGAACTCCCCGATTTGGGAGGGGCATAGCTTCGGGTGGGGAGCGCATACAGTGGTGGGGAGCGCGTCATCGAACAGCGGTGTATGTGCCGTTTTCAGTGTACATAATGGCGTGGTCGGGAGAACATCGAGCCTTTATTGTTGAGGAGTTTATAAGAAATGGCGGGTCGCCGGTAGCAACGCAGCGTGCATTTCGTGGTTATATCGGGTGGCCGCTGCGTTCGCCAGATTTGACCCCCCGCGATTTTTTTTTCTGGGGCTACCTCAAAGCAAAGGTTAACGAACAACTTCCCCTACCTTTGGGAAAATCTGAAGAAGGCGATACAACAGGAAGTTGCTGCCATTACACCAGAAATGATTCTCAAGGTCATGGACAACTACCAAAGAGGCTACATCAGTTTATCAATATTCAAGGCCACCACTTGAGTGATGTTTTGTTCAAAACACGTTGATGTAAAACGGCATTCTGTGTACTTTCCAGAACTAAAAAAAAAATTTGACGTATCTTCCTTTGTTTCTAATTTATTAGCTTCCCAAATAGGGGAGATCTTTCTGCCGCACCCTGTACTTGTTTACATAATTACTTGAACGACAACAAACCAGTTAAAAATATAGAAACTGTGTCAGATATTATGAGCAAATACATTCGGAATTACGAAAGGTTTGCTTGGTAGTAAATCACACAATGAAAATTCCAGAAGTCAGAAAATCCATTGTGTGCAGGCAAATTTATAACTTGCTGTAATTTAAAACTTTGAAGAATAAGATTTACCTACATTATATAAGTTTATATAAATTCATTTCATACATCACAAACAACACATTCTTACACCAATATAAAGACCGTGTGGTTAATGCAAGACGGTATCAAGGCTACAAATATTGTTCTCCGTAACTTATTACGCAGAATAGCACGGCATCCTTTACTTTCAAAATGTCCTAAATTTTTACGGTACAAGCGAGTGTGTAATTTCATTTACGCCCATACGATATGTACGACATTCGCCTTACCGATTTTCACGATATTCTGAAATTTTCAGCAGCATTACTTGTAAATCCTTCACCCAAATTATAGGAGTTCAGCTTTCAAGGCACCGATTGCAAAGAAAATGCTAAAGTCAACCACGTTTTGCAGACACGTCCTGTACCCAATATTACTCACATCTGAAAAAGGCAGTAGGTAATAGGACAAGATTTATGAACTTCCTTAAGTGAAGTGCAGATTTTGCCTCAACGATTTACGCAAAACCCACAGATTCTTAGGAGATTACAGTAGCTGTTTCGTACTGAATTGTACCCACATCTGTCAAGAAATGATGAAAGCAAGAGCAGAAATTGATTTGCTCCCTTAAGTAAAATACGACAATCAATGAGCCGATGGTCACGAAGAAAGCATGCAAAAGGTTTTGTAAAGAATTGCGATAAAAAAATTCACAAAAACCCGTCAAATGATTTTGTCGCTGATAATTCGTCACGAAAAGACGGACAGACACACTTACATGATCTTTACATAAGACCTATCTCTTTGTACTTCGTATAGAACGCCTAATAATACGTACTTATAATGAGAATCATAACGAATGCATTATAAAACTTGTGGGCAAACTAAAAAATTCTTAATGTTACTGGACTTTAAATGGCCAAATTCACAACTATAAAACTTACTGTTGTGCTTCTCATACCGCAATGTGCTTCATCATTTATAATGGGAAGTTTTATATGCAATATGCCTACATGACCAAATATCCATTAAGATTTGTACTTTTTTTGTCTCCGTTTTCAATTCGTAAAATTAATCTACCTCTAACATAGAGGAGACATAAAGTACATCAAACATTCCGGTACCTACGTACCAGACTACACAAAGTCACGTTCCAGAAAATTCAGCATCTCGGCCTGCTTACTTTCCCGTACGTTAGGATCTGCATGTTTAGAGAATCTCCTTCTGCACTCTTTTGCATTTTTAGTTTAAAATTCCAAAGTAATTTTTTCGTCTTCTTGTCCGCATATACTTAGAAATAGACACAAGTGTACATACATTATATATATATGTATGTGTGTGTGTGTGTGTGTGTGTGTGTGTGTGCGCGCGCGCGCGTGTGTGTAGGTGTAGATTAGCTGTTTAATTTATTCAGTTATTCATAATATTTTTAAAAAAATTAAAAATTATACTAGTGATACAAACGCAAAAATAATTGTCTTAACGTTTCACGTGAGCTACCTTTGTTGTCTAATTTGCTTTTAATTCATTTAGAATTAAAATACTGATAAGTTACCAGAAAAATATCTCCGGGTCTACTGAAGAGATCTACCCTGGTTTCCCTCGTATCTTCGTCATATTTGTACAATCTTAAGGCTGCAGGTTCCTCCGAAACATCGGCACCTCTTTACCAAACTACGTGACTTCACATTCGTGTAAACATAATCTTGGTATCCATGTTCGTGAAAATATCACTTTTCAGATTCATTATATCTTTCATCATAATTCTAATCTGTACGGTTACAACCAGGGGACCGCAGAGGCACAGTGGTTAGGGTGCTGTACTACAAATCGGAAGGTCGCTGGTTCGATTCCAGCTGGTGTCATTAGAATTTTTCTTTGACATAAAATACTTCCGATCGCACTATATCTCTGGGGTCGACTCAGCCACTAACAGAAATGAGTAAAAACGTAAAGCAGACCCATTACAGGCCTGGACAGGTCCAGAGGGTTCCAGGAAGTTAAGGTACCCAGATCTCGTGACAACGGCAAAGGATGGTGGTAGGTTGTCAGCCTTACGCACCGGCCGCCTTTACCCAGGAAATACCCCTGGTACTCATTTCTGTTAGAGGTTGAGTCGACCCTAGGGCCATAGTGCGATCGGAAGGATTTTATGTCAATATAAAATCCACTGACACCAGCTGGGATCGAGCCAGCGACGTACCGATTTGTAGTACAGCACCTTAACCATTGTGCTACCGCGGTCCCCAACAGGAATGAGTATCAGCAGCATTTCCTGGGGGTAAAGGCGGCCGGCGCGTAGGGCTGACAACCTACCACCATCCTGTGCAGTTGTCATGTAATCTGGGAACCTTAACTCCCTGGAACCCTCTGGGCCACTCCAGGCCTGTAACGGGGCTGCTTTACCTTTACGGTTACAACAAAATATATTCTTCAGTGTGACCTTATTTTTTCAAGCAAATCCTGCACGTGCAGTTTATTCTCAACTGAAAAATAGCCAAACATTAAACCCGACTTTGAATAAAAGTAGACCAACTTTGATGACACTTGCTTTATTATGTCAATTTACTGCTCAACATGTTTCGGATGTTAATACATCCATCTTCAGGAGCTTGCGACTACTTGGTGCGTTATTGTGTAGGCTGTATT
>Ga0136643_10016760_pt1 | contig 11024 bp, 9 predicted proteins | sample TergutLab28metaG_FD_96883 | JGI IMG/M metagenome (GOLD analysis project Ga0136643, IMG submission 96883) | Labiotermes labralis P1 segment gut microbial communities from Petit-Saut dam, French Guiana - Lab288 P1 (version 3) (version 3) | ecosystem: Host-associated > Arthropoda: Insects >... | reverse complement strand
GGTTACTAATAAATTTAAGTCAGGAGGGCTACATGAGAAGCATGTAGTGGCAACTTGGAATCTTGGGAACCATCTCAGCATTTGCTTATAGACACAGGGAAACCAAGAAAACCCTGTGTCGAGGTGGCTGGTCGCAGGACATTCCAAATACTGACTTCTAGCCAGCAGTCCGGCTAGAAGTAATAATAATAATAATAATAATAATAATAGATTATGTAACTATTTTAACAAGTGCTGAGGTTATGCGGTAACAACTATAATATGGCACAATAATCACAAGCAAAAAATTCGAAGAAATTTGTTCCCTAATCAAATCTCTCCAGCATTCTTCTTCAGTTTACAGCAAAATCTGATGCAGACACGTGGTTCTTTCAAATCTGCAATTTTCTAGTTACGTTAAAATTGCAAATGGAACAACACACACTGGTACTGAACCAGACATATAAAGCAGTCCCATTACAGGCATGGAGTGGCCCAGAGGGTTCCATGAAGTTAAGGTTCCCAGATTTCATGACAATGGCACAGGATGTTGGTAAGGTTGTCAGTCTTATGCACTGGCCACCTTTACTCCCAGGAAATGCTCCTGGTACTCATTTCTGTTAGAGGCTGAGTCGACCCCAGGGCCACAGTGCGATCAGAAGGATTTTTATGCCAACGAAAAATTCCAATGACACCAGCTGGGATCGAAGCAGTGACCTTACGGTTTGTAGCACTGCACCTTAACCACTGTACCACCTCAGTCCCCGAACAAGACATTACCATATGATCACATGTACTACGGTCTCACTCTAAGCAGGAAATGACTCAGGGGACTCTACGCTATGTACGTTTCGTGATAGAAATTGCGCTAGCAGAATGAGTGTCATTTCTATACACAGTCACAATGTCTGATATGAAGTGGCAAGACAAATTGCAGTATTATGGACAGGGTCAAGTTAGTTTTAACCTTTTGACGCCTAATGTCAACTATAGTGGTCGCACCGCACCGCTAACCTCTAAAGTTGCATTTTATATATTTATTCAACAAATATATGTACTGAATATTTTAAACATGGTATATACTCTCCGTTTTTTTCTCTTCAAAGTGCAGTTTTTTTCATAATTCTAACGTATTTGGTTCCTGTATTATTCACATTTTATATACAGGTGTGCTAAAATTAAAAAAATAATTCTGGCGCCAAAAGGTTAATTTTGTTGCACAAAGCTGCGTTGGTCTGTCACATAGCAGACTGGGACACAAAAAGTACAAGGACAGAACATTACTGTTTGGACTCTGCTTCAAGACGTGACAGATAAAAACTTTTAGAGCATTTAGTGACCATTTACATTTAAACAGATAGATAGATTTGAATTGGGTTTGAGCCCTTACGGTCCCAATGCACCTAGGCCTTATGGCACTTTTTGCCCCATAATCTGATATCAGCTCAGGTGAGCCCTGCCCCTTTACCAGAGTTCCAGTTGGCCCCCAGATTTAAAATATTACCATGTCTTCAAGGTCCAAGAAAAGAACCCAGATATACCATCCTTTTCACTCAAAAAGTCCTGGGAAGCGAATCCCCTCCAGGTTCCCCAATGTGGCCCCTACGTAGAGAGATACCTGCTTGCAGGGAATTTTTACACCTCTCTTGATATATCTCTTTTTATCTTTCCCTCAGAGTCCCCGGTAAGGGAGCCCCCGCCATGTTCCCTAACGGGGTTCCCAGGGACAGGAATACTCCATCACCAGAGGCACTGGTCTATTTATTTATTCATTCATTCATGTATGCATGCCAGAGTCCCCCAAAAAGGAGCCCTCCTACATACGGGGAAAAACATAAGGTCAACGTCCACAGAGCCCCATGCAGACAGAAGACCTACATACAATGGGGTGCAGCCTGGTTCCCCAAGGGGACCATTTGCATTTAACACAGAGCCATTTCAAGTAAAGCCCACATGGTAGTACAGAGAGTAGAAATGATTACCAGTGTGGGAACACAAGTAAAGGTTAAGGCACAATCTCAACATTAGCTGGAGAGGCCAAACAAAACCACAGAAACCTCAGGCAAGGTGGGCAGTGTGGTAGTTCTGTTATGTTACAAAACCATGTTTGGTAATAACAAATCGCACTCAAAGAAAACCTGTAAGAAAAACAATTTCCACGATGGTAGGATAAAACCATCTCCATCACACAAAAATAAAATAACCTCAACCACAGCACACTACAATGTCCACTAGAGTACACTTAAATACACTACAGTACACTAAAAATCTCTTCTAAGTTTCCCTTGGGGAGAAATGAAACTGAACACTGAACAGATGAGAATGTTACAGATGTCAGACTGAAGTTTTTGGTTAGGGGAAATAAATGAGACAAAACCGCACGTGAAGAAACATTACATGGGGTTTTCAATGCTTCTAAACATTTATCACCTGGCAATTTAAATCCGAACGTAGCAGCTGACAGCTGGAGATATTTTCGTTTTAAATGCCCATATCCATGCCAGTGCAGGACAGAATTTTCCTCTCTTCCATTACGAGTTACACCTAAAAGGGCACCTACGACCCATTGGGGTGATAAACATTAATGTTGCCACTTAAGCAAAATCTGAGGCAGTATGCTAACTGAAAGTGCAATAATAACAACAGACAATTTCTGTAATGTAATGTCTTGCATATCAGTTGAAGACTTATAATTACCAGGAAGATGTAGCAAGCAATTTAGAATCAGGACTGAACTGGCAATATGAGATGGGTCTTGTGTCTCCAATCTGACTGCAGTATATTGACACTGCTTGGAGCTTCTTCTGTAACTCCTGTCTTCTGGCTGTGCGTGTAGCCTCAGGTAGTTCCTGCTCTTTATGTGCCTCTTCTAATCGCTGTTTCGCCCGTGGTAAAGAGTAACCTGTAACAGAAATACAGGAATCTTTACAGACCCACATGTATCTTATCTTACTTTACCATGCCACTAATATCTGGGTATGTACCTGTTTCTTAGGTAAAGGTACTCTTTATTCATTGAGGATCCAGCACCAACAACTTTTGGTTGCTCGTTGTTCATCTAGCATTCACAACCGCGAACAGCGTACATCTGACCACAAATCTCCCTCGTAAGCAAACATCAAATCATATATGGAAAAAGAAAGATGACAGCATTCTATACTTATCTCTCTCCCTTCTGTCAAAGCACAAGCTACTAAAAGAACACGAATGTAAAAACGTTTCCACGAACAACTAAACACTTGCATAAGCCTTAGTGATACAGATACCATCAGTGAACACTTGCCCATAGCTGACATCACGAACAGAGAATCAATTCATATGTGGGAGGAACAACTCAACAGTCTTGTCCATATAGCCTGGCAAGTGCACGTGTGCACACCAAACAGACTGTACCTCTTCCCTTTTAATATATAAACTAGCCAATGCTCGACAACCAGCTTATTTCCTCACCTTCTTGGTTTCCTAGTGTGCGATTTGAACTACGGACCCTGGCCGGTTACAGTACAGTTGTTCCTGTCTATGATACGAAGATATATGGAGGAGAAGAGGTATGGCACCCTTTCTTCACCATGATACTACACGGAGATACATTGCCACCGGGTCATTTCTGGAGATAGGGTGGCTGCGGCATGGCCCCCATCTAGTGCAGAGGTTAAAGAAAGAGTAGAGCTATACTGATACTTCCTATATGTCCTTCATGACAAGTTGTACAGTGAACTGTACCTTTACTAGATGGACAAGAATGGTGAGCTTCACACCCAAAGGAAATAGCCACCAATACATATTGAACAGAAGGCTAGGTTCTTTGGGACAGAGAAAAATCTCTGGCCCCCAGCCCCCAAAGTGGGTACTGTACTAACTATGCTATCCCTGCTACCTTCTGTGTCTTGGGGCAAAAACATTCTGAGCACCACACATAAAAAATATTCAGATGTTAGAATATTTACAATTCAGCAAGGACATGCACAATATTTCATCATTGCTGAAGAGTAAGAGGAAGCATTATCTGTGCTGATACTCTGCCACCACAAAGATCCTGGTATGAAAAGACCAGTTTTTAAAAATAATTTTTAAATTTGAGTATAATTAATTTATAATTTTTACAGATAAATGTGTCAAATTTAGAATTAATGAACATAACATTTCATTTTAGAGGTCTTGCCTTCATTCAACATTTTACAGCAAAACTACGAGCTGCTGTGAAAAGAGCACGAGAGCTCTTCATTGAAAACACACAAATGCAAAAATTCAGCTACAGTCATGTGTTGCTTAGCGATGAGGATACGTTCTGAGAAATGCGTCGTTAGGCGATTTCGTCGTCGTACAAACGTCATAGAGTGTACTTACACAAACCTAGATAGTACAGCATACTCTACTGCACACCTAGGCTATATGGTATAGCCTATTGCTACTAGGCCACAAACCTGTACAGCATGTTACTGTACTGAATACTGTAGGCAAATGTAACACAGTGGTAAGTATTATAATATTGTAACATTATATTATAATCTTATGGGACCACCATTGTATATGTGGTCCTTCATTGACCGAAATATCAGTATGCGGTGCATAACTGTACTTGTTTTATGGTTGTCCCATTAAAATACATATGTACACACACACACACACAGATGCATAAACACACACATATGCACAGGTGTGCACACAAACACATGCACACACAAAAACACATGTACACATGTGCATGCACGCACACACATGAACACATGCACATGTGCACATACACATGCATAAACACACACACACACACACACACACACAAACACACACGTGCACATACACATACACACACAAGTCCGCATGCACACACACACACACAGATTTGCTCACTTGCAATCCATGACCGTGACACTCGAAGTGTCTCAGGCCCCTCATGGTACCACGTGGTCTCTTGATCTTTTTCCTGTTGCAGTCTTTCTTCTTCCTCCTCTTGTTTCTTCTTAATTGCATCTTCTCCCAACCTGCAAACAATAACATATCTATCATGCATTGCCAAATAAACATGTCATCTGAAATATTATGGAAATATATAACCTCTATGAATTAAAAGAATACAGATATGCAGAAAGGGACCTGGTGATGATGGGGGAGCCGCTGGGTTATGCATCAAATCGTGGTTAGATCTGTGGCAGACGTTTCTGCTCACAGATCGAAGACTTCACCTCTGCCTTAAATAATGTGCAAAATACGTCCCCATTATGGTGTTCTTCCCCTCTGCTACCACTCTCATGGTGGTAACAAAATCCTTTTATAGGTCTCTCCCCAATTACAACACTGGTTCTATGCCCCTGCTTACATGGACTTAGGCCAGAAACACCTGCATCCGGAGACCCACGATAAACAACACACCAGATTATTATGGGTTAACACCCCAAAAAAATATAAGATCCTAGAAAAAGGGGCAAGCATATGGATTCAGAAACAATATTATTTTACATTCTGCATTATGCTGGAGATAAATAACGTCAAATTTACTGGCGTTAAAAAAAAAACAGCAGTTTGAAATATGTGTAAATGTTTAATTTTTAAATCAATAATAATAATAATAATAATAATAATAATAATAATAATAATAATATTTATTTATTTACTGCAATTGGGTTGTCACCCGGTGGCAGTGGTTATTTTACATGTATACAAAATACGAAATTCATTACTAATAAATTTAAGTCGGGAGGGCTACATGAGAAGCATGTAGTGGCAACTTGGAATGTTGGGAACCATCTCAGCATTTGCTTATGGACACAGGGAAACCAAGAAAAACCTGTGTCGAGGTGGCCGGTCGCAGGACCTTCCGAATACTGATTTCTAGCCGGCAGTCCAGTATCTAAAGTAGAAAAACAGCAATGCACACATAGTATAACAAATACACATAAGATGACAACACCCACACAAGACAACTGTAACGAAACAAGCCAATAACAATAGATAAAAGAAAACAGAAACTTTGCTTGTATATACCTATCTGTCCATCTATTTAATCTGTAACAGTGTGCTTCAGAAATATGTTCATAACAAACTAATCTCTGATACAATAAGAGATTAAGACAAGGTGGATGGAAGATGGAAGAGTGACATTTTGAAATTTTCTGTTTTGAGAAAGGAATCAGACCATTCAAAATCAGACACAAGGTAACTGAACATTTTGTGATACAAGTTGTTATGTTACAACTGAAGAATAACAACCAACTAGATGCCACTTATTATTTTATTGTACTTCTTATAGGCTCAACATGTTTCAGGCATTACTATGCACATCATCAGGAGCTCGCGACTATAATGTTGATTACCACATTGGTCGTTTCATTCTGTAAAGATGGAGGGGTTAGTGTTAATGTAAAATTATGTTTCTTAGTGGTGTGTGTTCGGTGTGAAGTTCTTTGTCGCTTGTTTGCATAATGTGTATCTATTAGTATTAATAGTTGTGATCCTTTATTCGTGGTGATAGTAGTGTTCTGTTGTGTGTAGTGTGTTTCGTTAGTGGATTGGTAATTCGATGTGTTGTTAGTGCCCGAAAACATGTTTGCCTATAAGAAGTACAATAAAATAATAAGTGACATGTAGTTGGTTCTTATTCTTCAGTTATCACAGTGATGCACGGTCCAACAAACATCAAGCCGTATGTTACAATTTGCAAGATCACACTGAAAATAAAATTTAAACAAGAAAAGTAAGGTAGACATTTTGTGATAGAAATACAGGGTGAGCATAAAGTCTTTCCCTGATTACAAACATTTATTACAAGAAAACTAGGTGGAATACAAACATATTTTTTTACCATTACTTAAGTTAGTTTCTAAAATTTTATGTCATTTTCCAACAAGATGATATAACTCCACACTGGGGTTCACATGTTCATCAGTTTTTGGATGCAACATTTCCAAACAGGTGGGTTGGTAGAGATGGTCTGACACCCTGGCCACCACGATCGCCGGATATCACCCCCCTTGACTTCTTTTTATGGGGGTACGTTAAGGACAAAGTGTTTTCGACACCAGTTTCAGATATTACAAATTTGAAGGCAAGAATAACAGACACTTTTGCTACAATAACTCAAGACATGTTGAAGAACACGTGGAAAGAAACTGATTATCAATTAGACGTTCTCCATGTAACAAAAGGAGCACATGTTGAAGTGTACTAATGTGTTGTAAAAAACTTCTTGAGCTACATTTTGAAAAAAAAAAATGTTTGTATTCCACGTACAATAGTTTTCTTGTAATAAATGTTCGTAATCAGGGAAAGACTTTATGCTCACCCTGTAGGTTACTCAAGAAATATCAATCACATTAGAACTAAAATACGTGACTATATATATATACTGGTGGAAATGTAAGTAAACCCTTTTTATAAATGACAGTTGCCTTGTCTGTTACATAAAACAATTAACTACACTCTACTTTGAATTTAAGGAAAGTTTCATTGTACATCTATTAATAATACAATATAAGGCAGGGCCAATACACACCTGGCTAGTAAGTCTCGAAGACGACTCCGTCTATCAGCTGGACCTTCACCAAACAGACAAATTGGTTCTTCTAACTGTCGCAGGTTGCGTTTTACTTCTTCATCATCAGTCGAAACATTAATCTGACGTGCCCTTTTACGCCTTTCAAACTCTTCTAGTAGAGCCTGCCGATCACGATTCATCTCTTCCTCCAACTCCATATATTCTTCACAAAATGAAACATTATACATTTAGAAAATGACAAAAACACTTGGATAGTTCAGTCTGTATTTCAAAAACCATTATCTGAAACTGGTTATCTATTTGACTTTTGAAGCATTCAAGGCAGTGGAAATTTTGATTATGGTCTTCCTGCTGTGCAGTCTCAGTGATGATTACCAACACTTCAGTGGACCCTGATGGTGACATCATGTAGTCCTGTTGGCGTTTACCAACATCTTGGAGAGGTTAAGATGGAAGAGGGCAGTTCCCTCCAAAATGTTGGTATCTATCTATGAGCCCATGCTTTTTCACAACAAAGAATAATGCATTCTAAATGGTTATCTGGTAATTTATACACATCCTTGTTTCCAAATAATTATAATAATAATGAATTTAATAAAACTGTACTAAATGTGAGGTCATAACTCTCTTGTGATTACAGGAAACGGTCAATATATACCATCCGAAATGTTGACATTCCCGGCTTCTGGAGCCTGCTGTCCCGTATTGGATGAACTTCCTTCTTCATCACTGTCCCCAGATTTAAGAGCCGCCGATGACAAACGTGCGCGTTCCTGTTCTTCCAAGGACCCATAGTGAATTGTCTTTTGCTTTTTAACATACAGAACATCCTCGTCGTCCGACATGTCTAGGCAGATTATGGCAACTAGAAATCTGCAAATTAAAGTCAGTCAATATTCGGTAAAAGTGGATATTTGCAGAACTCGCCCTAACCGAATTACACAGTACAGTGCACAGGCAGGAAAAAAAAAAACCTGTTAGAAGCGCACTGCAATCCAATAATAAGAGTTGTAAAAACACGACACAGCCGGCAATACGGCCACCACAGATTAGTGCGAGAAACCAAAAACAAAATCGAAATGTCTATAACACTATCCAACAGTAACTCTCCAAAGCACAAACACACTTCACACAGCGCCGGCTGGGAAGCAGTGTATGGATCACAGATTACTCAGCGCCACAGATTATAATATCACAGATGACCGAATGTTGTATTAATCCGTGCTACACAATCTTGGCTATGGAGTAACTGTGCTGCCATCAGTTCTATTAACGTGAAGTTTGCTGTGTCCCATATCGGTAGCTTAATCGATAACAAGGTTAACTAACCAATCGTTACATTCAACTGTCTGAATCCTAGCTCCTGTATAATCCAAATGAACAGTATAAAATTCCGTCTTCCTTCGCCAACAGGTTGGGGTCCCATTACTTGGTATAAAACCAGGTTCTGCAGTCAGCCCTTCTGTATTCACAATACCTTCACTCATGCAAATGATACTGTCAATACTATACTTTGTTTCACTCCAATCCCCCATATCTTGAGCACTAAACTAAAAACCTGGACTTCAATAACATTCAGGTGATGGGCACGGGCGTAGAAGATAAAATTTTTTACCCATCATGCAATAAAAAAAGCAGAGTAACTTCTTAATATTACTACAATGAGGTCACTAACATAAAAATAAATGTGGCACACAATACCAAAAATGAAGCAGCAGCAACAACAGAATGATAATAATGATGATGATTACGACGACGACGATGATGATGATAAGACACAAGTCACTCAATTCACTTACTGATTTTTCTTTACATATCCATCTGTCATCCTTTGCAGACGGAGTCCACATTCACAAAAATACAAATAAAATTATGCTTTCAGGACTCTTCTGTTTACAGTTGATCTTCAAAACATTATACAATTTCATAAAAAATGCTGGAACATGTGTCTTCAAACATTCTGGAAAAAAACAGCCTGCAAAATCTAACAAAGGCCTTGTAACCCCATCATTTAAAGGAGTATGAAGTAGGAAAGAAGTCATACATATGCTGGAGTATGATGGTGAAATACAAGAACTGACAGTCAGAACCCATCATGCATCCTCTCCTGCTGGATACTGATCAATTAAGTGGACCTAAATGGCGAGCCAAAGTAAATATCAATCTAACATTATAATACTATACATGTAAGTGTAAGTGTTGGTGACTTGTGTTATTTACAACCTTCTGGTATTCTTATTTATTTTTGTAATGAATATGGGTGAAACAGTAAACATATATATATATATATATATATTTTAAATAAATCATGACCATGGACTGAATATTCATTATGAGAAATAAAACCAACAAGTGTGTATACAGATATATAAATTTATTTTAATTATGAGTATCAGACATTCATACAGGTTTTGGCCACCTATTGTGGCCATCTTCAGGGAGGTGTTAATGAAGGATATATTACATAGAATATCAAACAGTTGTTTGATGTTCTATGAAATACATCCCACAATACACCTCCCTGAAGTTGGCCACAATACAATTACATTGAATACCAAATAGTTGTTTGACATTCTTTGTAATACATCCTTCAATAACACATCCCTGAGGTTGACTGAAACTTGTGGGAGGGCACACTGTTTATAATATAACAAATGTACATATCTGTATATGCACTTGTTGTTTGTATTTCTCACAGCATGAATATATATTTGCCTCCGTGCGTAAGCAAGCACTGTTCCAAAAAAATTTGTGTGGGATTGGAGGTGTGATTTTATGGCTGCTTAAACTTTGGAACTAAATGCAGGTCAGTGGTAAGCTCCAGCATTTTTACCCCTGTATGAGGAGCCCATGGTAACTGCAGATAGAAGACTGAGTAGTTTGTAGAGCTGGTCTAGACATGATGATAAGAGTGAAAAAGTTTTGGCTGCACTGAAAAATGAGCCCATTGCTTAGTCCATATATAGACCAGGGCTGGTCAACTTCAACACACAGGAGGGCCACATAATTCGTTAATGACTTGCATGAGGGCCGCGTATATGTATACATATATCAAAAAGAGGGAGAAGGGACTTGAGTCACTATAATGTTATTACTTAGAAACAATAAGTTAAGGTAAATGGATGGTGGAGCGACAAGGTAGAAGGCCACATGAAACTCAGTAAAACGCAAAGAATGATTGGTTTACTGTGTGTGTGGCCTTGACAGTGATGAGTTATAGTTTCTAAACGTTTTGTCTGCTAATACCATTGCCACATTATATTTTATAGATCTATCACATTATGCCTGTTAAATTATCTTACTGAAAATATTTCGGTTACTGATGGCCACACATAATTTCTTTGCAACCCACGTGCGGTCCGCATATTGGGCAGCCCTGATATAGACTGAGTTGTTGTTGTTGTTGTTGTTGTTGTTGTTGTTGTTGTTGTTGTTCTTCTTCTTCTTCTTCTTCTTCTTCTTCTTCTTCTTCTTCTTCTTCTTCTTCTTCTTCTTCTTCTTCTTCTTCTTCTTCTTCTTCTTCTTCTTCTTCTTCTTCTTCTTCTTCTTCTTC
>Ga0136643_10016757_pt1 | contig 11024 bp, 8 predicted proteins | sample TergutLab28metaG_FD_96883 | JGI IMG/M metagenome (GOLD analysis project Ga0136643, IMG submission 96883) | Labiotermes labralis P1 segment gut microbial communities from Petit-Saut dam, French Guiana - Lab288 P1 (version 3) (version 3) | ecosystem: Host-associated > Arthropoda: Insects >... | reverse complement strand
GCCGGGCTTTGCTATGGCGAGGAATTAAACCCTCCTTATCCCGGCCCTCCCGCCCCCACGCGCCCCCCCCCGCAATCAGTCAGTCTGTATGTCATGTAACTTATAATAAAAACCTCCCTCTTCGAGAAGCTGCCGTGTCTAAATTAGGATGTTACTATTTCCCAAGCAAACTCCTTTACGCACGATAGATTTATGTAATAACAGGGGAGGAAGGCGATTACAACTCTTATGTTCCAGTTGCTTTGGTAAACGACTATTCCAAGATGGCCGTGTTCATATGGATATTGGCCGGTTCGCCCTGGCTCTTCATCTCCAGCGAGACTTCTCTACACGCATTTACCCATCTCTCTCTCTCTCTCTTTCTCTCTCCCTCTGTTTCCTTCTTCTTCATTATACTGGTCGGAATTTATTTTCTTTTTTTCCTCGTCTCTTCTTCAGGTAGACATGATTTGGTGATTGCTATTTACTACTCTGGAATTCTACCTTAAGAAAGGTGAGAGATCAGTGAAAAAGTGATTTAAGCGGAAATAAGCTCTCTATTAATTTTTTCTCTGAAGGTCTGCAAGGCGGTCTTGTTTGTTGCCAGAATTTTTTGAGCTGAATCTGTCCATGACTAGGCAGCTCTCTTCGATGGAAATCTGTAGACAGGAGTTTACGTGGACAGATTTTCTCGGGGGTTCTTCCCTTGTTCCCGTCTATTATTATTATTATTATTATCATCGTCGTCATAAAACTACTCATTCATTTATTATCCTTATTTATTTTTTACATTTTCACGCCATAGTAAAGCATATCCTGTCCATGAGCAAGGACCGAACATTGTCCCTGAGTCTCATCAATCAATACCTCTAAGGGAAATACATTTGACGTGTTCTGTTGCTATCTTCTTCACGACGCGTTGCTCCGGGGCTGGCAGCCTTCTTCCTTTCCGCGCTGGAGTGCTTAGCTAGCATCTTTTAACTGTTTAAGAAATCATATTTCTCTAGACTTTAAATCGCACTTAATATTATTGGTAAAATTGTTTACCTTCATATTCCACATGCACTGTATTTCAGTAGATACAACCATGTTTGTAAGCATGTATTATTATTATTATTATTAATTTGTCCTAAACTGTGCTTGTCTGACACATTTCGCTTCATAACCATTTATAAACTACTGCTGCAGATGTTTCGCAGAACTCCCTGTATGGAGGATCAGGTCTTGGTTGACATTTCAACAGATAAATTTCACAGTTTGCATTTCCAGCGCTAATTCTGCTATTCTGTGTGTGCATTTGTGCGACAGAGGGAACGCACACTGAATTAATATGTCAAGAAAAGATGTAGATTTGGTATTACAGAATAGTCTTACTCTTAGGACCACTCTGTCCAGATTACGGGAGTTCAAAGAAGTTCGCCGTGACTGTACAGTCCAAACTGAGAGCAAGGCCGCGTAGGAATAGTTGAGTAACAAGTACTGGAAAGAAAAATTGACCGCCCACAAACAGTCGCGCTCACGAGTACTCACGTGTGCAGTTGCGTGCATAAAGAATAACTGACTTAACGTCAACAGAGTTCTTAAATGAGCCTTGTTTGTCTTATTTTTAGTACTTCGTATTTACAAAGTTTAAGTTTCTAAACTTCTCTCCTTCATGCTTGGTAAGTGAGAAAGTGACGTCTAAAGTCGAGTCAGGGGAGAAGTGAACACGAATTTTATTTCTGTAACCATCTGTGTGTCTTTCACCACCACCACCACCACCCCATACTTGATCCTCTTTATTTTGTCATTCCTCCCGTCCACAGTCTTTCTCTCTGCCTTTTTTGTCGCTGGAGTTGGTGGAAGAGAATAACGCAATTTAAATAACTTGCGGGAGCCTCAGTGGGCTTTAGACATCAGTGTTTCTTCTTTCCTTGACCCGAATGAAGTCAGGTTGTGCGTGTTGTCTTAGGTCACGGAAAATCATTCGCTGTCAATATAGTCACAGAATCGGACCAGTGTTGCAATCTTAATGCATACAAGCGGAAACAACCTGTATTATGCAGGATGACTGAGGAGGAAAGGTCAGTGTTTTTGGAGTTGATAGTATCGGTCACTGTGAAAATAATTTCTTACGAATATGTGTCTAATTCTGAATGGTTTCTGAGATAGAGCTGTTTGAATCTGGCGCGCACTTTTCGTTCCTGCCTCTTCTCTGACGCGTTAGATGTTTGTTTGTGGGGTTGGATAAAGGACGAAGCTTACTTAAGAAGGTTGGATACACAAGACAAGTTGCTCGCTCGCATTTTTGACACAGCCACCCGCGTAATACAACGTGAAGTTGAACTCAGACGAAAAACACGCGATCATCTCACACACGTCGCGAAGCGCGTTAAGAATGACGGTGGGATTTTCGAACATTTATTAAGAGCTTTTTTAAAAAAATTGTCATTTCTGTGTAACAAATTTGTCATTTGAACATTAAATTGCAATTAAAATAAAATTAACATTAATTTCTCTTTCTTTATTTCCATTCACATTGTTTTTTTATTGGTAGGTTTATGCAGCCCTACCTTGATAAACGTTCAAAGTTAGACACACATTCACATGAACTTTCTCACAAATACCCACACTATCACCTCCCAAAATACTGACGTTTCTTCCTGATCACCCTGTATATTTGGACGTTTTATGACTCAGATTCTGCCGTTATGCCAGTTTTGCCCACAGCAGGCGGCTTTGTTCCTTTGCTTGGTGGTCCAGTGTAGCAGTTACGTTATTCTCCTTCATCAACGCTTCTTTTTTTCATCTCGTAAATCATGTAATATCTGGATTCAACATATGCTGTATGACAATGCTATGTTCAGCTGCTAGAGTGCCTCGTGTAACACTCCATACACCAGTGTTTCAATTAAGAAATTGGTTCAGAAGCCTGCCAACTGATACGTACTACCTACTAATTTCAAGACGTTCTGTAAAAACGTAATGACATATAAGTTTTGAAAAAAAGTAAGCCGTCCTTTAAGTAACGCGTTGTTATTTCTGTGCACGATATTTTACAGGTTTATATAACGAACAGTGAAGCGGGTCGCTGAGTGAGAGGGAAGAAATTAAAACAAATGTCCAGTTGGAAGGGATTTAATTTTCTGTTACTTTTTATTATCACACATCCTTTTCACGTCATCTGCATCTAAATGAACGAATTGTTTTTACTAAAACCCAACCTCGAGGTAACAAAAAAGGTGTTTAAATATTTTGGGCTCTGGCGCTGTTATCATACGGTGTAGTTATCCTTTGTAAAAGTGGCTATCAAAACAAAAGGAAAGAAAATCTGTTACGAAAGGTGGACAGCTTCTGCCGACTGTGAAAGAGTTAATACATGTCTGCACACACCGGCCTTATCACGGTCGTACATCAGATAAACATTTTGCTGTTGTGTTGGGTAAGATTTTATGAAGTGAATGTAAATATAGCTTATAAGCCAAAAGAAGTGGTACAGGTTGGATTGTTAATTGCGTTTCGTACTAATTTGAACACATGTGCCTCATTTCATCTGTTGCTGCCCGCGTATAGAAAACACACCGAATACACATTCGTAATAACGATATTGTGAAATACTGGAATTCAATGCATATTGGTGTGAGCAAGTACCAGGGAAAATTGGTTACATTGTTTTCCTGTAGCTTACTTGGTAAATGAGTGAGAAATGGCTTTCATCTACTGGAAAGCTTGGCAAGTTCTATGTGTATTTGTTGTACTCTGTGTGCATTGCTGTTTTTGCCTTAGATGCCGGACTGCCGGCTAGAAGTCAGTATTCGGAAGGTCCTGTGACCGGCCACCTCGACACAGGTTTTTCTTGGTTTCCCTGTGTCTATAAGCAAATGCTGATATGGTTCCTAAGATTCCAAGTTGCCATTACATGCTTCTCATGCAGCCCTCCCGACTTAAATTTATTAGTAACCAATTTCATATTTTGATTACGTGTAAAATAACCACTGCCACTGGGTGACAACCCAATTGCAGTTGATAATAATAATAATAATAATAATACAAATAATAATTGGAGCCACTGGAATAGTAACGAGAAGCTTAAGGAAAAATTTGGAAGCTGTACCAGGAAGACATTCGATATATTCACTACAAAAGACAGCTATACTTGGAACATCACACGTAATACGGAAAGTACTGCAGTGTGAAGCTTGAAGGCTGAGCGGTGGGGATCACCGCTGGTTCAAGTGAAGTACCAGGAAGAAAAGGCCTGTGACAAGAGACATCCATATCGGATAATAATAATAATAATAATAATAATCCACAGGACGTACACGTGTACGTCTGTGTGGAAGACTGCAAAATAGCCCCGTCTCTGCCTTTTTTTCATTCAATAAACCATCACATTTCCTCCCAGACGAGTCCTGGTTTATTGCTATTTATAACCAAAATTCTGGAAACAAATAAAACAAAACAATACACGCTTATTAACAGAAATATATTTAAAGACAATGTAATTGTTAAAACGATCCATCGAGGGTAACTACTGAATAAGAACTGAACCTGTTTCCGAAGAAATCTGAAAATTGCAGTAGGCGGATTCATTACATAGTAAGAAAGTAATCGTTTGTTTTGACGGAATTTTGTGTGTGTGTGATGTGGCGGTGTGTTACGATAGGGATTTGTTAATTGCCGTGTCTCGCGCCGAAACTGGAGAACCACTTCTTGTCGGCCATCCACCACGGTTATTTAGCGTATACAAGTACGTAGCTGCTCTCCATGCCTGCAAACTCCTGCAGCAACACCATAGACTTGTGCACTGCGCATACTCTGGCTGCAAGGAACACGTTTGTGACCATGTACAAGAGAAATACGTGCACAATTTCTGTGATTATCGAAAGGGAAGGAACTTCTCAGAAGACATGTCTTTTGTTTTACATTTCGACAGTCCTAGTGGGCCTAGGCTTCCTTGTGAGGTTCTTCGATCATACTGAGATACACCACACTGAGTGAGCGTCCTCCGGATGAGTGATTGGCCCGTCGCAGTGATATCTACCTGACAAGAAAAATAACCATTGCCCCCGGCGAGATTCGAACCCACAATTCCGGGAAGCGAGCGCCCGTAGACCCGCGCCTTAGACCGCACGACCACCGGGAACGGCGTAGGCTTATTTAATAAGATAATATTAAAAAGCTTTTGAAATACAAATGATAGGAGCGTGTGAAATTCTACTGACCGGGATAGAATTCGACTGACAGCCTTACGAAGGTTTCTGTAGACCTTGAAATCTCATAAAGGCGGTGAATTTCTTGACCAGCAAAAGCAATATCAGCATCTCAAGAGGGACGCTTTCGTGAAGGTACGTAGTTCATTACATTAAAAGGGACATTTTATGTAGCCGTTACAGTTTACTTTGGAATTCACCTTTGTTGTATAGTGGAAACAACTGTATTTATTGCAACTTTCTCTGTTTCACAAACGCACAAAAATGTTTCGGGGGAAAAAAGCTGTTTCCGCCTTCAGGTGAGGAAACGGGTAGTTTCAGAAAGGGCGTGTTGATGTGGTGTCGTGTGTTTGTGACAAAGGGAAAAGTCCCAATCAGTATAGTTGACATAACCTACGCGAAAACTTTGTCAAATATGATATGATCCAACTTCACCGTAATGGTCTCGAAACAAAGAAGGAAATTGTTCGACTGCTCGGGTGATCATTCTGGAATATAAAATCACGATCTATGCCGAAAGTGTCTCCTTCACTGACATACTTTATCCATATTTCTGTAATTTTTTTATAACGAACGGAAACATACGAAACACATTTAAAAGACTTACTGCTGTAGAAAACGGAATTTAATTTTGCACATTCCGATCCATTTAAGAAGAACTGACTACTAAATGACCACGATTTTTATTAGTGTAATTCCATTTGTAGAGCATTCCTCTATTTTCTATGTGTCACGTGTCTTGTTGTGTTACTCTGCGTGTAGCAAATTTTTCTCCATTTAAAATGTCAACCCTTGTAGTGCAATTTGTCTTCCATGCATAATTTATTTCCATTTTGATCGTGTAACAAAACTACAGTGACATCACATTTCTTAAGACTTTCCCTCTTAACTTGTTCGTGTAACAGTCGGCACAGACATGTACTATAAGGTCACACTCACTGAAATACAGGGAAGCGAATGAAAACACTGAAATTAGGGAACGCAAATTTGGTAACAAAGGACTATCTGTTATGATCTGAAGAGTGCCGCCATCTGCAGCGACGCGAGTTGAATGAAGACCGGACGTGACGAACATTAATTTTTGTCGGCTAGGTTTGACACGAAGTCCAGAACATAATCAATGCCCAACTTCCTGCTGAAGTTAGCCATTCAATACATATTTTACATACAACTTGAATAATTTTATATAGGCTTCGTGTCAAATTGTATTTTGTCATGATAATAATTACTGCTAGTGTGAGATCATAATAAGTGACTTCCTTTGGAAGGGTTCGCGTTTTAAATAATTATAACGAAATTCTGGTGTTCGTTGAGATGTCGAATTGTGTTTTGTCACGAAAGTGGTACGTGGCTTGCCGATAGAATCATAACAAGCTTGCGTTTAGCAACCCGTTCTTGTAAGGAAATGTTGAACCGAGTCAGTGTGAATATCAGTTAGTACAGAAACAACGAGGGAATAAAATGCTCCATACTTCCATCTACATGATACGTCATTAAAACTCAAACCCCACTGCCTAACGCTGGTGGATTAAACGTTAATAATATTAAACTTGACAGCTGAAATTAAACAATTTATTATCCAACTAATGCACAATATATAATTTGTAGATACAATTAAAATTATAAAATATTTAAAAGTGCTCCAACATGTTTCGGATCACACAGGATCCATCATCAGGGAGCTTTGTACAGTGATTGTTTAAAAATTACAAGAATGGTTCTATCGTGCCCGTTGACATGGACAAGGTCGGTGTTATGGCAGCATATTCTGACCCGTTGTGCTTGTGTGTAGTTCACTGTACAGGAAGGCACTGAGTGTCTTCCTGTACAGTGAAGAATATAGTTATGGTAAGTTCCCAGCGACATCAAATCGCTATAGCAGTGCTTTGTTCTAGTGAAATGGTGTCAGGCCGTCAGGATATCTTAAGAGGTACAAACATTACGCGAAAGCGCCACAATAGCCGAAACATTAGCCTATAAGTAAATCGCCTGTCTTGCTATTTGTGAAGTTCTCCATTACCAGTTTCTATCAGGCTCATGTTAGCTGTTTCCGAGTTGTTTCAAGCGTCAAGAACTGTGGAAGGGGCGATTCGAACAGATGCTGCCTACAGTTGGGAACGCGCCTAGAACGAATTTAGGCATGATTTTTTCGGGTGGTATTTCTTTAAGAACCGGATTGCTTGCAAAACAGCCCAGAAGAACATATTCGTCATTTTCGTCGCCGTGAAAACCCCGGTGGTCGCTGTGAGGCTCTTAGGCTCTTAATGTCGAGATAAATTTGCCCAGCAGTACCAAACGACAAATGAAGTGGTACCATTACACTTCCTAATTTAATTCCACATTTGAAGATGAGCCATCAGACGTCAAGAAAAAAGATTCTGGACTGAATGTTGACCTTTCCTGTTGTAACCTCACTATCCTTGTTAAGGTACTCGCCCGATAGAAGCGCTGCAGGCCTACGGTAGTGGGGTATGTTGTAACAGAGATAGACTATCCTGACGTCTAATCTAAGCTCCTTTCGTTGTGGGGTTAGAACAGGAGAGGTCCCTGAATGATGACAAATATTCCCCGAATTCAGTCCGCTCGTAATTTCTTCATAACTGAAATTCTGGTTTAATACGTTTCTCTTTCATTTATGTGCACCTTGACATATTTTCCAAGGATTTATTAACTACTTCTTAACTAAACTTAACGTGGGCTTAAATTGCTGCTCAGACTTCTGTCATTCCCAGCTACATAGACCGCACACATTTCACAAGCAACTTTAAACATGGAGCCACCTTAATAACAATAGACGAAATAATGTTTACATAATGAAATGTTGTATACAAGAACACGTGTGTTCAAAAATAATTTAACCATACTATCCCACACTGAGAGTAATAACTTAACCAGAGTTTTTTGTGCTCCGCCTGTAGAAGACATGTTTCCACATAATCAGCGCGTATCAAGTGTGCCCAGGCAAGACCCACCACGCATGTTGATGGTTAGCCGAGCCGAGTTCCCGGGGGCTACGCACGCAGCTGGCTGGGATTGAGTTGGTTGTTGCGTCGGTTACCCCCAACCAATCAGCTCCCACGATTCCTGTGCTGTTGGATTGGACCCCAGGTTTTTGGTATAATCTGCTCGTTAATGCTTCATAGGTATAGGTTATGTTTTGGGAAACACTGTTAGTGCAAGACTGGTCTACGTTAACTTCAGGATGCTGTTTATGTGAGAAAGATAACACAGACGGGGAATGCTGATTTTGTAGCTTTCATAAAATTCATCTTCATAGGATTTGGACCGTGGTATAAGTGTTTAGTAGTGACTAAAGTTTTGTAAGTTTTCCGTCGTCTGTGGCTGAAAGAAGATACAAGCTTTGAAGGCTGGATGTGCTTGTGTCTTCAGGTGGACCAGAGAAAAGTGGATTTACTCTGCCGGGCCAGTTGGAGAGAGCTAGCCTAAAAAATGAAGAGAGCTAAAAAACCCTAAAGTTGTGGCTTCTTATAGCCTGAGACGATGTAGAAGTTCCAGAATTCTATTCACAAACATGATACATAATTATTTTTGAAAATAACATAAGATAAGTAACGCTTTTACGTCATATGCAATATTGAATTCTTTAGCATTGTTAATTCATCAGTACTCCTAAAAGTGTACTGCTCTTTCCTCAAATGAAAATTGTAATGCGATCATCTTCTGGTGTGTGATGTGATGGAACCATATTGAATGCAAGTTGCCCAAACAGACGGTGGCACTGAAGTTAGAGGACATGTGCTGCAGTAACGTGATAGGCCAGACTTACTGGAATGGTTTGTGCTTAACGTTGTGTGTGTATCACACGACTTCCTGTCCCTGTCAACAGTGGGATCCTAAAATTCGTGAATTAGACCTTGTAAAGAACGTAATCGTACAAAGGAGACAGTCGCGTTCCTGTTCTGTGTCGGTGCGGGTCTGTCGTATCCATGGAATCCAGAGGAATGAAACTAAGCAGCTGAGTCTTTCTACTTACTAACGCGTTATGTAATGTCACTGGCTCAGTCCATAATGTGATGTCGCAAAAGGGGATGATTAGTGAACAGCGAACTGCAAATAATGCGAAAAGAAGCGGCTGCGGCTTTATTTGAGGTGCTGCCGGGCCTTTTTGAAAGAGGGAGTGGGGAACTTGAAGAGAACTGCAGCCAGATTGGGGGTTTGCCGGTGTCAGTCGAAACGGGCTCCTCCAGAATACCAGTTGTTGCCTTGTATAATGATCCAGCGGTATGTGCAGTGATGATTACGGAATAAGTTTAGTGATGGGCTGTGCGAATCTGCTGGTCATTATGTATGTCAATGGCTTATACACTAAACAACCTTGGCAAATAATACAATTAATAAATAAACTGAATTACCTGTAATAATACACCCAATAATAATAATAATAATAATAATAAGTATCTAAAATAACAAGCAACTAAACAACTGCGCGTAGTTGAGTCTTTCTTGAGAAGCTGGAAGTCGTTCAGCTGGTCAAGAACTTTTTCGTGTTGTATGAAACCCTCGAAGAATCACTACATTCTTCACGAGAGTCCAAAACCGATATCTAATTTATGAAACTCCCAGTACACAGCTAAATATTCGATGTCTATAAGAACCATTTTAATTTAGTTCCTCCATCTCTATCTAGGTCTCCCACACGGTGTACTCTCGTCAAGGTTTGCAACTAAAACTTTACATTCACTTCTGATTTCTCAAATGCGTGTTACTTGGCCTACGCATGTCATTCATTATTTGATTAAACTAATATTTAATAAAGTGTACAAATAATGAAGTTACTTCTTATTTCACTTCTGTGCTCTGTCACTTTCTGTCACTAAGATTAGATATCCTCCACAGTTCTTTGTTTTTGAACACCCTGAATCCGTTTCCTCCCAGTGAGTGATAGACAAAGTTCGAAAACCATCTAAGGCAAGAGTTAGGATTTTAGGTATGGACGAGAAGTCAGAAGACGCTGAAATAATATCAACAAGGTTTTAATTGCGTCTCTGCTTGTTCTGGAGTTTCATACTGACTTGCCGTCATCCCAAAGTATCTTAATTTCACCACATTTTGGAGGATTCATTAGCTACAATTTCATACACCGTTATTGTGACGAGTCATGAAAAAAGAATAGGCCTATGGACAAACTTAAATGCGTCTGGTTTTGTTTATAGACTAGACTAATTTTTGCTGTTTAATGAAGTTTTTATGTACCAGCGGCTTGTATTCTTAAAAGTAGCAGTAATAATAATAATAATAATAATAATAATAATAATAATAACGTAGTAATTAGGCTACTATTAAATTCTGGGCTGAAAACGAAGTTCTATATAAATCAACAGAACATCAGTATCAAACTCCATCTGTATTATACAATAGAGTCTAATTAAGAATAATATCTCGACCTAAATTAGAGAATCTTCAGACTCTTAAAGAACTTTAAAAACACGTTCAGGAAGACAATACGAAGACATATTGTCTTCCTGAACGTGTTGACACTTTTACTGTTTATTACTATCAGTGACACACAACGGGATGTCACATGTAAAATAACAATCTTAATTTTTTTCGTTGTTACACCGTGCATGTTGTCAAGTCACTCAATTGTTATACCAACCACTGCACATATATAAAATGTATAAAATTTACACATTAAAATATTAAAACATTGAAAACGCTCCGACATGTTTCGGTCCTAGGACCATCATCAGGGAGCTATATCGTCCTTGCTAAAGTTACACTATAAAAATTCACATTAATTTCGCTATTCCAGTTGGGTATTGTGGCAGCATGCCGTGTTGTGTAATGTTATGTTGTGAAGAGTGCCCTGTTACGAATGTGCGTACGCACATC
>Ga0136643_10016756_pt1 | contig 11025 bp, 8 predicted proteins | sample TergutLab28metaG_FD_96883 | JGI IMG/M metagenome (GOLD analysis project Ga0136643, IMG submission 96883) | Labiotermes labralis P1 segment gut microbial communities from Petit-Saut dam, French Guiana - Lab288 P1 (version 3) (version 3) | ecosystem: Host-associated > Arthropoda: Insects >... | reverse complement strand
GCTGTGTGGCGTGTTCACTGCTTGTAGTTTCGTGAGGAACGGAAGCAGGAGTTTGGGTGTCGTCGTCTGAGAGATGCGAGAGTTCCTCAAATTGGTTTGGTGAGTTGAATGGGGACTGGTGTCCTCGTGTAGCAGTCTCCATTGGGAGATGTGTTCGCTTCCTCTTCTTGACGGTCTGCCAAGGATGGGTTGTAGGAGTTTCGGGCTCAATTACTGGGTGCTCTAGTAACTGGTGAGCGTTGTGTGTATATTGCGTTTGGTGTTGAGTAGGTGATGAACTTGTTATGGATGGAGATTGCGGGCATGTGGACGACTGTAACTGCATCACACTGCAACTAACCTGCGGAAGCAGAGCGTAGTAGCTGAACTTGAGAACCGATGTGGCGCACTTTGATCCTGCGATGATGGAAGTTGTGACAATTGTTGGTGTTGATTTTCTGGAATTGCTGACCACTGAATAGTGGGTGTATGGTGAGACGATTGATAGTTCATTGAAGGATCAGTCAGACGATATGGATTTTAACTACTGCTATGGTAGGGGTTATGCGGCGCACTGTTTACGTACTACGGAGCGAGCAAGAAACACTTCTGCACAGTGCGAGAGGCACGGCGAGACTCTCATCCATAAAACGATAAGCATTTATTGTGTTTAGCCTGCTACGCAGATGAATGATGTTGTATTTGTCATCGTCTGCTCACACCATTCAAACGTTCAACTCATATCTTGTTACTTTTCAACATATACGTATGATGTTAGTTGACTCCAGAGCGTAAATCCCGATATTTCAATTGAATCAGATGACAATATTTCGCGGAAAACAGCGACCCCTGTGTTAGTGTACTGATTATTCTACGAGAGGTTGGAGGCGTATTTCGAGATCTATGTAGACTTATGACAGAAGTTAGGTTGAAAAAAACTGTATAATGAGGAACCAAGAGAGACCACATTTTTGTTCATTTTTCAGACATTCCACATATTCTCCTGCATTAACTCCGTTACAAGAATCAGTGTCAAGGTTTATCTGTCACACTACAACCTTATTGGTTTATTCCGTACTCACATCATAGCACTCAGTTAAATTCGCCACCTATTTCCGTAATGACTGGCGTCTTCAGGCTTGTTGAAGTAGAGGTGGATTGTTGCATCTGGTAACACTCAATGAAACACACACTGTCTCTCTCTCTCGATATGACTCCTTCGGATGAAGGATCGGCTTGTCGCAGAGACCTCTCCCTGACAACACACAGCACTCACAAGAGACAGACATGCATGCCACTGACGGGATTCGAACCCGCAATCGCAGCTAGCGAGCGACCGCAGACATATTGCCTTAGAGCGTGCAGCCACTCTGATAGGACAAGCATTTAACTAAAATTATAATTCTGAAATTCACTTTTTACTGTACTAATTTCAGCACTAGTTCCCTCAGGAACTAGTTGTTGTGGAATCTAACAGCTCCGCGAAGGGTTAGTTGAAGATTTGTGGATACATCAATTAATTACGAAATACTATTTTGCATAATACACGAAGAAGTTAGTGTGGGTTTAGCATAAAAAGTAAATTGCAATAAATGAGAGGTACACTGAATTGTTTAAGAAACCGTATAAATTATGGTTCAAGAACCAACAAACAATATCCCATTTCACTCACAATCAACAAATCCACAACGCGTGAGAATGTTCCATGGAATGTATCCAATGCTGTTAATTAGTATAAAGGTATTTTACTGCATTTAACACACTTGATTAGCCCTGGGTCCGATTTTTTCCGATACCAAAAAGTTCCAGAGTACAATTGGTTGGAAAACACTGTATTAACCCATGGCGAAAGTAAGATATCACGTTTTCCCTGCGAGACAAAAGAACATTCTGAGAAAAGAAAACCAGAATGGGATGACGTACCAAATAGATCCATCCCACAATTACTGCTGCAATCGGTAGGTCACAGGAGCAGCAGCAGTTCCACCGCTTCATAACAGGGCAACACTTCACCACGAAAGGCATTGTGCGGTCACTGTACCAGACGTCGGAAATGTCAGAGTGATCCAACTGCAGACACTCGAGCCACTGACGTAGAACTTTCTTAGTCCACGCACACTGATGCAATCCGTATATTCGCAGACGAAGCACTGATTACTGAACTGCTTTGTACCCCTTGTGCAGGCGCGAATAAGAATGACTAGCTTTGTAACCTGCACAGATATGGATTGAATGACCTGCTTTGTAATCCGCACTGTCTGTCTACAAAAATGTTGCGGTGGTCATGGCCGGATATTTTGACGAATCCCAGACAAGATACGAAACACACAAGGAGCAAAGTACTTAACTAGAAGAGGAAGTGCAGGTATATTTCTACTCTTTCTTTAACCTCGGCGCTAGATGGGTGTGGGTGGTTAACGCCATGCCCTGGGCGCTGTACCCCCAGGAAAGAGAGCCGGTACCCCACAGTTCAGGAGCCTGGGTGTGCCCCAGGGCACAAAATCTCGTCCCCCACTGGAAATGCACATGTAACCATAAATATTTATTTTGTGATGCTCCTCCTACACGTGTCGGCCCCTATACACCTTCTTCAGGGAAGTTATCTAGAAGTAACACATTTATAATAAGTGCTGCCCAAGATGTGAATATGTACAGTCAAAATATGTTATCATTTAAAATTTTGCTGAAGTGTGTAAAATGTAGATTACATTCATTTTTTCATTTATTAAAAATTCTATGTTGGGTTGCAAACATCTACGTCATTGCTGGCGTCTTCATTCTAAAGGGGATAATAATCCTGGAAATAATTAAGTATCCTAAGTCTTGTAGTTTTTTACACGTTTGTTGAATCTTGGTAGTTTTAAATGTACAAAACGAATACACATACCCTGTGTTGTGTGTCCATGTTTCTGCTAAAGAAGATCAATGGGCACTGAGTCTGTGTCCGAGCTGGTAAGCGATGGTGTTGTGAAGTTTGTTTATGGCACAACTAGAGGACACAGATGAGAGTATAATATGGTGCATGCGAGTTGCATGCTGGATGACTACTATTACACACACACACACATCGACACACGCTCAGAATGTTTGATACTTATTGCCTTTCTATGGCAATAATTGTTACGCGAACATGCCTGAATGTTACTTTTATATGAATATTGCCTGCATTCCTTACATAACTGGAGTAATTCAGCTGATGGGCAAGTGGCAGAAGAAAAGTCACAGTAAACTTTTCAAGGGAGCCTTAATGATAACAAAACAGTAACTGAATACTGGAACAACCAATGCTCCAATTGCTGTAATTTTATTCTTGGCATTCAACTCGGATTTCATTATCATTCTTAATCTCCTGGTGTATCCCTTTTTCAAACTTGCTTTCATATGTTGTTGTTGTTATATGAACTCAATTTATCCAATCCCAAGGTACTTGTATATTTTTTTGTGTTTGAACTACTCTGTTTCTCTGTTGAAGTCAAGTATTAAATTTTGCGAGTGAATTAATTTTCCTTTCTTGAGTACCATCTTTGCACATTTTTCAAGTTGAAATTCCATTTGGATATCACCACTAAAGTAACTACTTGCATCTGTTTTTGGAATTCTTCCTCTCTTTTACTTATCAGCTTCATATCATCCATTTAAAGCATGAGTGATACTTGTGTCTTTGTTGTGTTTTTTTTTTATACTGTGTTCAACTTGTTCAGCTGCTCTGTGATGAGGATTAAGCTAATGCAAAATAGCAGTTGTGAGTCTCCTGGAAATATTCCATGTTGTGTTCCTGTTTCTATTAGCTTCCCTTCTGTATGTAGGCGCATGGTTTTTCTTAGTAAAAGATATTATTTTATTATTAATTCCAATTAACTGTCAGCATTCGATTATCCAACTGTGAGGCACACTGTCAAAAGCCCTCTGATAATCTATCCATGCCATGCATATAATTTTCTTCCTGCTCTTACATTATTGAAATATTACTTTTTTTATTAGTTGCTGATCTTTATGTCCTTTTGATCCTCTGCAGCACCCATTCTGCTCTTTAGTATCACATTTTTGTCATCAATATATTTTTATTTTTATTTGCTTGTGATAGATGTAATTGTTTTGTATACTGTGGGCAGGCAGGTTATAGGTCTGTAATTCTTTGGTCTTTCACTGTTTTCATCCTTTGAAATAAGGATAGTTACTCCTGTCATTAGCCACTCTGGTATTTGACCTTCCTCAGTCATTTTGTTAAAAAGGGTTGCTAAATGTGTTTGTGTTGCTGTAAGTTGCTTAAGTCAAAAGTTTGCTATTTGGTATTTTCCAGGAGTTTGTTGTTTAATTAGTTTTTGATCCAGTCAACTTCTTCAATGTGTTGGACCTTTTCTCCAATATTTCTTTCCAAAAGTTCTCTAATGCTTCTTTGGTTGTTGCATTCTTCACATTGGTATTTATCTGTCTGAGAAAGCTGTGAAATTATTTGCAGTCTGTTCTAAACATTTTATTCTGATAGTACTGGTTTTATCTTTTACTGTATCTCAATAAACATTGTGATGTTGCTGATACTTGTTTGAGCTCTTCAATTACTTTATCCAAATTTTCCTTCTTCTCTGTTTTATATTTCCTGAGTAATCTAATTCTTTTCACATTCTGTGTCTTTATCTCATCCCTTTTATTTCTGCCAAAGTTGATAGTTCTTTCCTTATACCATTTCTACTCTCCTTTATGTGTCTAAACCATGGGAATGTTTTGGACTCTATGAGTGTCTGATTTATAGCATTCTGTTCTTTTATTTCTTCTGTAATAAAAATTGCTGCTGCATAGATAAGGTGGTTTATGTCAGATTCAGATCTTTACTTTTACTACCACCACCACCACCATTATTACTTCTGCTACTACTACTACTGCTGCTGCTGCTGTGCTGCACCTTCAGAGACATTTTAATGTCCATATACAAGCATAGTAATGTAATGATAAATACAGGTACACAGAGAAGCTAAACAATTCGCAAAGAACATTTGAGTCACAATTTTAACCGTTTAATAATATAAATATTATGTAAACAGAAGTTTTATAATTTAAATGGTCAAATATAATTTAGTAAACATACATAAAATATACACACTTATGATGTAATATGAATAACAATACATATAATCAGCAAAGTAGCTTAGGAACAAGCAGGAAGCTGCCCCACATGACAGAGTCCAAGGGATGGCAAAATGAATAGTTTATATATATATATATAAAGATTTTCTGCATTTAAGAAAGTTTACATTTTTTAGCCAAATAAAGGAAATTCCAATAAACTATTATGATTTTGTTAAATTATTATATGAGGGGCAGCCATTGTGATTATTGATCCTGGTTACCATAAAATCTGGCTATGCCACTGCCAATTACTTGCTTCACATATGAATGCCACATACATGACATACTGATGGATTAATGGAAAGTATGTATGTGTGTATGTATATACGAATGTACATAATATTACATGACTGTAGAATCCAATTTAAATGAAAGTGTTTACAAATGAACATAAATCTAAAGTCTGTTCTTATTTTTACAGGACTCTGTCACCTTTCTTGTATTCAATAACAAACCAGCTTTTGGAATTTGTCAAAAGAAACCTCAAATCCGCTCTGTGGAGTCTGTTGAAGTGAGATATTTCTGTTCCTGGAAAAATGCCACCAATGTGTGTATAACACGTTGATATCAAAATTGTGTTGTAGTACCGTATAGAATATGTTGATCAGAAAAGTCACTGTCAAATTTCAGAGAAGTTCACATGCTATGAATATATTTATGTTAGAGGTGATTTAGCTCAAGCTGTTTTCTTGTGATCTAAGTCCCTACTCTCCCTTTGTTACTCACTCTTAATAACAGTTATGTTACAATCTTTTAGTGTCATTTATCAAAGTGAGTAATTGGAACAATTTAATTCTCATTAATTTTACCCCCTTCATTTTTACCTACCAGCACACTCTTATTTGCAACATACAGCCTGTTATCAGATGTACATGGTATTGGCTAAATTTTAGATTGCAGTATGTCTGAATGGCATTTGGTCGTGAACCACAAACATTCATGTGTACATTGTCCATCATTTTTTTAACCATCAGGAGAAAATTAAACTTTGCTGATTTGCAATTCCTTGCAGATGAGATAAATTCAGCAGTAGACACTTTGTTTCTGTGAAACATCTGCCAATGATTCTGCCATACATCATTAGCCTTGTTTTTATGACTAATGCATTTCAGGAAATGTCACTTTTTGGTTGTATAACAGCCTTGTTTTCTGGTACAATTCTAATGAAGTCCCAACATCAGTAAATATCTACAAGACTTCACAGCCTTGTATTCCTGATTACAGTAGGCTTTTCTACATATGCAATATCAAGAGAAGTTACAATCTCACAGGCAGTGTCATGATTTATGTTTAGATAAAGTTGATTCATGTAGCTGTTCTAAAGACATAAATACCTTTTGATAAGCCTTTGTTAATATTGTTACTAATTAAGTTTTTGACTTATTAAGCAGTGCTTCACGTTCTAGGGCACCACACACTTTTAACATGGTTCTGAAATTTAATCACATTGTGTACTCTTGTTATTAATATAGCTCTCGGTTTAAAATCTTTTACGTTTGTAACAAACGGTTTAAAACTTACATTAACCAGAAAAATATTTAAGCATCCAGTTCTTACTGTGCATTAAACACACTCTGTCACTGTTACAAAAACCAATTCTTTAGGGCTGTTAATGGAAACAACCACTGATTGTTCTATGATCCGCACAGAAGATAATGCACGGAGTGGGCAGGACGTGGAAATTTGCTGTTTAAACCGGTGATACATATAGTTACCACTTGACTGTAAAAGGTTTAAAACACATAAAAGGTCCACTAAAAAGATTATCTGCGTGTAATGGGTGTAAATGTGTCTCTTCACTCACATTTTTACCTGACAACGGACAGAGAGTCATTCTCACGAATGTCGTGTTATTAGAATGTTACATACAAACTTCAATTGGATTTCTGCAACAATAAAAGAATTAGTGAAGTACTGCACCATAATGAAAACATGCACTGAAGAAATGATCTAGCAAAAAATGTTACCGTACTCTCCTGGCGTATAAGAGAACGATACTGTGCATTCTGATACTGTGCAGCCAGAGTTACCAACGCTACGGAGGAATGTGATGCTGCCATTTGCATGTAAGAATGGAGACAAAAATTTTCTTCCTAGCATTGGCAAATATGTACAATGTACTATCTTACTAATCATACTAAACTTGTAACACTACTTGGCACAGGGTATTTTGTATGAAGCTTGTCACAATGACTTTTCTTCAGCCTTACGTTATTCCTCTCTGCAAGACCCAAATAACGTCAGTTTTTACAGCTTTATATGAATCGAATGAGATGAGAGGAAAACCCTTGTACTGTTTTCTTAAGACAACTTAATCCCTTCTAGCGCGAGGGTGAAAAGGCAAGTTGGTTAGGGGGAAGCACAGCGTACACAGCTCCAAACGCTTTGTTATGTTTCAAACACACTTCCATGTAACTTCATTGCGGCAGAGGATGTACTCCTACGCCCAGCAAAGTATATGTTATTGGAACAGGTATAAGGTTGCGTGGCCGTGACGACCTGAATCAGCAGTTACCGAACTGAGCTGACCGCAGCTGTATGCAGTGTTATGGAGCTCAGGTATCAACACAGATCAAATCTGATGCACACAATACGTGGTGAGTAAAATATTAACTTTGAGAAACCGAATGATACCTCAAATAATCATAGTGATTGTAGTTAAATGGCCAGGATTCGTAGCGGTTGATTTCAAGGATCTATTGCCAGTTAGTCAACATACTAGATTAAAAGATGCGAAGCTCAAATGTTATTGAGTCTGACGAGCCTGTTTGCTGAGCAGTGATTCTGTGAACCGAAGTATAAGACTTCTCTCAGAGTTTTAGTTTCTTGTGACTTTGAATCGTGAACATAAGGTGAAGAGAGAGAACCAACAAGATGCAACTAATTCGATGTTTATTATCAAACTTTCTATCTCAACATGTTTCGGGCATCGTTATGCCCATCATCGGGAGGTCGTACTGCATGCGGTGTTCTGCCTGTAAGGAGATGAAAACATAAAATGTGACAGCCGTAGTGTTCTTGTGGTAAACATGGTTGGTAGTTCCTTGTTGGTTGTTGCTGGTTCTCTCTCTTCACCTTCTCTGAGAGTGTTGTTTTTCTTCAGGTTTAATTTTATGTACACAGCCTCAATAAATCTGATCTATTTGTACATTCCTATGTGAGAGATTTTTATCTTCGTATGTTAACTCTTTATTACAGTTACTGCGTCGATAATACTATGCAAATTTTGAGGTGAATTATCTCTTTTACACAAACAAAAGCCATAAATTTACACACAGACACAGGAAGGAAAATTACAAAAAGCTAGTGTAGCCTTGCGATAAGAAGCTTTCCGATTTAACGATATTGTGCTACTGGACGGCTTTCATTTCCTGAGGGGTTGAAGCCTGAATGCAAAATACCAAGTACTAATGAAACAAACCACAAGCTCACTACCTGACTCATTGTTATTTCATCCATATAAAAAAGTTTTTTTTTAAACTTAAACATTAAACAATCAATCTAGATATATCTTGTTTCATATACCTGAAGTGGAATTGCCGACTTCACAAATTTCTGTAGTTGATTACTCTCATGAAACATTTAAAGTTTTTCACGAACTATTAAGATTGATTTTAATATTGTCCTTTTATTTATGTATAATCTCCAGATGTTTCTGCCCTGTAGTGTTTTGCAGTTTCAATTTTGTGGGCATTACTTACAATTTGTACGGCAGAAATAACATGAGATGTTTTGTAATTATTAATTCTCAACTTTGCCTTAGAATATGTCATAAGAAGGTTTTTGTAAAACAGGAGTAATTTCAGTCGCATGAGACATACCGGCTTCTAGTCGAATTTGATGATGTCCATGTAATGGGGAACACACGTACACCATAAAAAACACAAAAGTCTTGTCAGCCGCGAGGAAGGAGATTGGTCTAGAAGTAAATGTTGAGAAAGCTAAGTATATATCCATGTCTTGTGAAAAGAATGAGGGAAAGTCCCCAAAATAAACAGACAGTATTTAAGAAGAGTGTAAAGTCCCGGCATTTTAGAAAACCTTTAAAAACATAAAAATTGCATTCGTGGAGAAATTGACTCTGATGCCTGTTATCAGTCTTTAAAGCATCTTTTGTATTCACGTTTGCTTACTAACAACATAACGATTAGTTATCAATACACTGAACTATAATTTTGCCTGTTGCTCTACATGGGCGAGGAATTTGGTCTCTCACGTTCAGGGAAGAATATAGTCTTAGGGTTTTATGTTTATGGTTCCGTGCATCGCTGATCTATATTAATAATTGTCCAACGAGATGCAACACAAAGAGTCTATTTATTATTCTGCAAGTTCACTCTACATGTTTCGGGTTTCAAGCACACCCATCATCAGGAGTACACAAAACTGTAACTACAGCCCCCGGTGCTGGTTATATTTTCGTGCAGCTACCTCCCTCCAACGTTGCCAGGCTAGCCTGACCAGTACCGGAGGCTGTGGTTACAGTTTTGTGTACTCCTGATGATGGGTGTGGTTGACACCTGAAACATGTAGAGCGAACTTGCAGAATAATAAATAGACTGCTTTGTGTTGCATCTCGTTGGATAATTATTAATAGAGTTTTAGGGTGTTCGAGAATAGGTTGCTCAGAACCATATTGGACCCTAGGAGGGTCATTGACGAGTTCTAGTCCGGCGGTTAAGACTAGCGAACTGGTACAAATTGGACATTTTACCGTTCCGCTATACCTGACTTCGGGATCAAGGTTCGCTACTGAAGAGTGATAAATTGAAAGGGAACTCAATGAAACTCCACAATTAGAAGTTTCAAGATTGTTATGTCTCTCCAAAGATTATTCAGGTGATAAAATTAAAAAAAAAAAGATTGGTGGATCATCTGGCACGTTTGGAGAGTCGTATAGTGTTTTGTTGGAAAAACATGATGGAAAGAACCAGTTGGAAAACCTAGACGTAGAATGGAGGACAAGATTAAAATTAGTGTTGAAGGAACTGGAGGGGAGGGCGTGGACAATACTGATCTGGGTATGATAGATACAAATGGTGATAGACTTCCAGTAGTTTATAACAAGCTCTTCCAGAAGGAATCTGCTGCATGGAGTTAGTGATGTGGCAGTAGCAATCACAATACATTTATGCACACTCAAATACTTTTACTTATTCATTTTCACAGGCGACTCGGAAACTGGAAAGACGTGTTTAATTTTTGAAATCCAATTTACCTCTGATCTTCCATATGTTGCGTCGTAGTTCTTGTTACACCATTTGTTATTTATGTCGAAATGGTATTAAATGATTCATGCTAGGCCTCATAACAATTTTCTTTCTTGCCCTAGTGAAGTCAGTTGGATGGGCCCTCCCCTTGTAAATTGTGACGGACTTGATTTTAAAGTTGTCAGAAAATATTTAACTTACTGGGGCTCCTTGGTTCTTGTGTCCGTGTATTTAATACTTTGCGCTATTTGGCGCTGTAAATTGATTCGTCTCCTGTTTTTAGCCTGAATATAAAACACGATTAGGAAACCAATACCGTACAACAATGAAAATAATCATACTACTAAGCTCCTGGTGTCCGGCGACCCGGGCAACTTAGGCACACGCATTTCGGAAGCTACTGTGGAAACCTTGTGCAGAATTAATCTTGCAGTGTGTGGCAGCATTGAGTATCCACTGGCCTTGATGTGGAGTCTGTATGCTGCAAACTCACGACATGAAACTTTGTTGCTGTGGCTTGTGACGTCACCTCGATACCGAACTACTAAATGCCAACCTAGTGCACAATGTGGGAACAGCAAAGGGAAGTATACTGGATCGTAGAGCACGTTTGAAACATGATGGCACACGCTCAGAAACCAGATTTGATCTTTCAGCGCAACGGACGAGTCCGTTTAAATTGCCGGGGGGGGGGGGGGGGGGGGTGGTACGG
>Ga0136643_10016752_pt1 | contig 11026 bp, 12 predicted proteins | sample TergutLab28metaG_FD_96883 | JGI IMG/M metagenome (GOLD analysis project Ga0136643, IMG submission 96883) | Labiotermes labralis P1 segment gut microbial communities from Petit-Saut dam, French Guiana - Lab288 P1 (version 3) (version 3) | ecosystem: Host-associated > Arthropoda: Insects >... | reverse complement strand
GAGATCGAATTTTGGTGGGGAGGAGATTTTCCGCCCGTCCAGACCGGCCCTGGGGCCCACCCAGCCTCCTGTAAAATGGGTACTGGGTCTTTCCCGGGGGTAAAGTGCAGCCAGGGCATGCCACTGACCACTCACCACCTAGTGCCGCGGTCATGGAAGAATAGAGCTATACCTCTACCCACCCTCTGGGCCACACCGGGCCTGTAACGGGAAACCTTTGCCTTTTACCTTTTTATATATGTGTATACATATAGTTCCTGTTTCTGAAGTCATTCTGTTGGATGTGATTTTTTTCATGTTTTATGGGTTGAAACTGGAATAAGCGTTTGTGTTAATAGGAATTGTAGACTGAATGTGTGTTGCTGTGACACTCTGCTTTGATCTTTTTTTTGGCAACACATTATGATCTATGCAATAAAATTCAGTGGATAATTCAGAGAGGATTAAAATTTATGCTTTTTTTGCTGCTGATATTCTGTTATGAAGGAAAGGGTGATGCTTCTTTAGTTGACAGTGCAAATTTTACTTTTGCAGGCTTCAAGCAGTGCTGGCAACCTTGGAGTTCTTCTTCCTGTAATTGCTGTGTTGATGTGTCGTCTCCCTCCTATTCGAAACCCCAAGCCACGTCTTCACAAACTTTTCCGAGACTTCTGGCTATACTGCATAGTAATGGGATTCACAGCAGCTGACTCAGGTGTTTATATTTTCTGCATATTTTGAGACATGCTTAAGTGAACCGTGGCCTTTGTCCAGAGTTGTCTGTTATGATTAGAAATTTGTACCTTGTGGTGTGGCTATAGAAATGCAAATAGAAGCAACTAGAGGGATTATTTTAATGATTTTATCAGCTTGAGTTTGTGTGTATGCTCTGTTAGGCCACCACCTTCCGGTTTCTGGTGCATTGACAACTAACAGTGACAAAAATGTCTGGCCGCCCCTCCTTGGAAACTGCAGAACAAATTTTTATGGAATTTGATGATGAGAAATTCTACTGAAGCATGTTGAAAGATGCTAATTTTGGTTAAAATTTGACAGCAGCCATTGAAACTCCACTTTACACGAAGCCTCACATGTTGCTGCACTCTTATTAAGTGCAAATTGCCAAATATTTGTCAGAACAGAAGATGCTCTTAACAAAAAAAGTTGTAGAGGAAGGTAAAATACATTCTGTGCCCAGCATATTTTTCCCATATGCCTTTTATCATTTGTGAAATATGTATACAAAACGATGCAAAGGTGCCAGAATTGTTATATTAGTTATACAGGTGGCGCAGAAGTCATTTGACTTGAGAGGCAACATGTTAATTGAGTGTGACATATAATACTTAAATTTATTTACTATTTACAAGGTTCATTGCGTCTTCCTTCACAACTCCCTCATTGTCTGAGTCTTTTGTTTCTGAAGCATAGGCATATAAGAAGATGAAATTGTCAAGTGACTTTTGTGCCATCCTGTACAATTCTTCAAGTTGTTTTCTCGCGTATCCTGTGTTGTAACTTGTTTCATATAGTGAGTTCTGAGTTATGAGACAGGACATTATCACGCAAGTAACATAAGTAGATGTGTGCACACTACCATTTTGCTCAAAATGTTGCAGATTTCATCACAGTTTTAGCCGCTAATGTTGAAAATTGAGATGCGTTAAGATATCTGTCCATATAATTACAACCAGCTGATCCCAGTGGCCACACAATATAGGGTGTGGGTCTGTGGTTGCTTGTGTGCTGGGATTGTGAGTTCAGATCCTGTGGGGCGCATGGATGTTGTGTCTCTTGAGAGTGTTGTGTTGTCAGGTAGAGGTCTCTACATAGGGCTGATCACTTGTCCAGAGGAGTCCTACTGAGTGTGGTGTGTCTCACCGAGGTGATCGTGAAGCCTCAACAATGAGGAGGCCATGGCCCACTAGGGTCTGTTGCATTATGAAAAAACAAAAGCAACCAGTGACATGAAGTTGGGAGTAGGGCCAGGTTCCACATCTGTGGGACCCCTTCCCATATTACTTTACTTACAGAAATGTAATTTACAAATGGGTTTACATAAAATCACTTTTATTAGACATCAAACATACCAGAGGCACATACTGTATTTACCTGAATGCAAGACGACTTTAATCTAAGATGACCCCCCCCCCTCCCCACAGATAAAACATGTCTGCTTAGTGAAAGTGTATTTATCAAAATCTCAGGTGACCCCCGAAAAAATAAAATGTCTGCTAAGAAAAAATATTTTACAATTAATTTCTTATACAGAGCATGTCAGTTTCTATCTGCCTTTACCAATCAGTGTCACTTTCTCCTTCACAGTCAGTGCCCTCATCTTCCTTGCACTCACTCCTAACATTCCCATCCTCTTCACTGCCATTCCACAATTATCATCATCAGTCTCATCCAAAAACTGGATATACAGCACTTCTTAACCCTTTCCACTTACTTCTGGGGAGATGTGCTGCCATGCCGTTATGATCCACATTGACTAAATAATATGTTCATATTTCTTGGTTTATAAACCTACTTGAATTCATGAAGATTAACATTTTACTCTACAGACGGTGTTAGTGGCGTTAAGAATTTTAAATACTCGTGTTCTGAATTTTTTTGTTGTTGTGTATGGTCTGATCAGTCTGAGTGCAGGGCTGTTTTTATGGTTTTTAATTTGTGGAGTGGTCCAGGTTTCATTTTTGAGTCCTGCAGTTGATTTGTAATTTTTTAATAGCCATTTTCTTCTTTCTACCCTTTGACTAGACCTGTGCTGAGATGCATATCTTAAGTTACTGTTTCTGCAGTGCCCAATGACTGTGAATATCTCAGTTTGAGGGGTCCACCAGGTTAGGTGCTTCTTAGTCTGAAAATGGAAACACAACTGCTTTCTGAAGTGTCTTGCTTTTTAAAAGAGAAGATTATGGACATAGTCATGAAAGAGAAGATTGTTTCAGTTACCTTCAGCTGTGCTGTCTTCTCTGGTTCATTGACATGTGATGATTTGGTGGTGCATGCCTTGGTTTTGCTCTGCAGGGTCCAGTTCAGAGCACTCTGGTTTGGCGAGGTCTGGTTCAATGCTTTATATGTGAAATTGAAACAGCCTCACACATTTAAGTGCCAAATATGAGGAAAAGGCCTTAGTTGACATTTGAGTAAATATGGTAATTGTGGATGAATTTTCCCTTTTTTAAAAATGTATTTTACTAGAGTACCAGCAAACAGATTTTCAAGGAGAACTATTTTATATACATTAGAATAACAGTGTAAGGTTTTCCTGCAATTTAAATTCATATTTCTTGATTTAAAGTTTTTCAGTTGTGGGGTTTGCTGCATGTAAGGCATGAGAATTTGATCCCTACACCATTTTGGAACTTCAAATTAGGTTTTCTGTTTACGACTTGGGAGTTTGGGTTGCGTCTATAATCCAGTGTAAGTGAAGTGGTGTCAGGATTTTGAACTATTGCAACAAAGTTCTATCAATTGTCAAGTATGTGTAACTGGTCAACAACCTGTGACAGGAGCCTTTTACACAGAATAATGTTTCTGAGCACTGTTATTGGTTGTTCATGATTCATGGATGTAATCTATCTTATGATTACTTGTCATGCACCATTCTGACAGAAGAATAAACTCATAGAATGTCTTCTGCAGTGAAAACCCAGATTTTAATTTCCTTTGCAGTTTTTTTTTTTAATTTCTTGTTCCATAAAATGAATATAAAACACCAATATAAAGTAAATTGTAGAAAAACATAATTAGGTATAAATTAGAATTGAATATAATGTTTTTGTAACCACAGTAATAATTTTCTGTTTTGATTTTGCCAGAACCCATGTTTAAAAATTTTCTCATTTTTAAAGTGTAAAAAGCTTGTCCTTCAGATGAATTTTAAGTGGTTGTTTCATTGAAAGTATTTAATCTGAAAATAGTTTGAGTTTGTTAATATACCTTTGGGGGGCTCATATAAGATACTGATTTAACAGAATAATTTTATGATGCTGTTTGAACATCATAACAGGGTGTTTTGGAAAAACGTTCAGATCTAAGAGAGGAAATAACAGTGAGGTGATGGATGTTGCATAATGAAGACCTTTATAATTTGTACTTCACACTAAGTATTATTATGGTAATCAAATCAGGGGTGGAGATGTTCCTGGAGAATGTAGCAAGTGCTTTCAAAATTTTGGTCAGAAACTTTAAGGAATGATACAACTTGGAAGGCTCAGGAACGGGTGGGAGCATTATGCAGTGAAATCTGTCTTCAACAGAACCTGGGCATAATGGAAACTTACATTATGTGGAAAAATTTTACAGTCTGGATTGTCTGCGGACCTGATGCTCCATACTTAATGTACCTTTATTAAACGGGACCGTCCTGTGACTGAAAAGTTTTGGTCCCTTTCAGTTCCATTATAGGCAGGTTTCACCATATTTTTTTGGGTTGTAGAGAAATAAGGTGGGAGAATGTGGACTGGATTTGACTGGCTTTGGGTAGGGATATATTATGGGCTGCTAGAGATAGGAATTTATTGAGTAGCTGATTGATTGTTGGGTTGTCAAGAACTGTCTTCCATGATTGTTATGAGAAATGCAACCAACAAGTGCTTATACAGATATGTAGATTTATTGTATTATGATCAGCGTAGTTTCCTAAACCTATTGTGGCCATCTTCAGGGAGATGTTCTTTTAAGGATATATTTTGTATAATATCAAAATAATTTAGGAGACTACACTGTTTATAATGCAATAAATTCACGTATCCGTATATGCACTTGTTGATCATATTTCTCAATATGAATCATCAGTGCATGGTCATGAATCATTTAAAACTCTTCCATGATGTTTATCAACGAAATTATGGAGTTTCAACTGAAGAGCATCAAACGGGTGGAAAGAGAATTATTCATATTAAGTGTTGGGGCTTTGAGGGATCTGTTTGTGACTTTGTCTTGGGTGGCAGAGGAAAACCACAGTGTGCGTGTCAGGATATTCAGTAGGCTAACAGAAACTGTGACTGGGTACTGTCTGAGAGCTGTACTTCTGCACCGGCTTTCTTGGTGTAGTGGGAGAGGAAGGCCTGTTAGTTGCAAAAGGAATGGTTATGTAAATGATTTTTGTGCTGAGTTGTTTGTTAACAGTGTTCTGGGACAGCGTATCTGTTCCGTCTTCAAAGTGCAAGATGTTGGTCTTGGACATATTGACCCTAGAAGGGAACAGTGTGCTGTCTTAGAACATTGGTACCCAATCACCAGCTGTTGCTATGCAGCATCTCAGAAGTATGAAGACCTCAACTACGCTGCCACAAAAGCCTAAAATCTCACATTTTTATGCGTCTTTTTGTTAGGTCTGTGGCCAGCTGACTGGTATGATGGAGTCAGAAATATCGCAGTGAAATCTCCATATTTAGTGTCACAGACATCATATCGGTCAGAGATGAGAGAATTACAGTATACATCAGCTGTTAGAAATGAGAGTGTTTCAGTGGTAAGTGTTTCACATTATCTGTTATGCAACAAAACACATATTTTATGTTAATGTAATGGAAAAACTATTCTTGTATAAAACTGTTCTGATTCCTTCAACAGAATGAACTCCAAGAACTGAAGACACAGATCTTGAACCTTCTTGGGCATCCAGCAGATGTTACTGCATTTGTCAACAAGCTGTCATTTGCTCAGTGTACATATTTGCTGTCAGTATACTGGCTTGAGATTTTGCGGTTAGTATCTGGTGATACTGTCGAACATAATTGTAATATTTTGTTAGTAATAAAGCAGTAACTTAGCCCACACAGATATTAATGTTAGTTGGACAAGAACAAACCTAGAAAGATAGTTCTAATGAAACTGCAGGGGGCGGGGGGTGCAGAAATAACAGAAGTGAAAAGTTATAATTCTTCTTCCTTAAAAATGTTAAGTTTTATGTTGTGTTTGCTTCATTGTCATTTATTTTTCTTTCATTCATTCACCATTTCAGGTGGGTTTGTTTGATGTCTTTTGTATGTACTATACAGTATATATTGACAGATTTTGTTTGTATACATTGGCTGTGTTGATGTTGTGTGAATCAGAAATTCATTCAATGTATTGAGTTATTTAAAAATTTGTGGGCAGAGTAGCAGGATTCTGCCATTACTGCCACCATGATCATGATCACTGCTTTTACAACAGTGATTACTGTGATAACCACTGTCAACATGCTAATGCCAGTAACAGTGACAACAGCTAATAATGTTGACTGTAGCTGGCATAACTATAACCATCGCTGCCACCACTATGATGAATACCGCAACTTCTGCTACTACCATGAATGCTGTATCTGCTACTGCCACCACCACTACCACCCCTACAATCACAATGTTTATGACTTATTTATGGTGAGGAAGATGAATACATAGATATGCTGATGCAGTGGTGGTGGTGGTGGCGGCAGTGGCGGTGGCGGCAGCGGCTGTGGTGGCGGTGTCTTAGTACTGGACAACAGTAATGAAGCCATTTATGGGCAAGTGCTACAACAAGCTACAAATAGACAATTTTTTTCATAATACAGTCTTGGGTTTGTCTTACATAGTTACTTTGGCAATGTATAATTGCCATATTGTGGATAATACAATCCCAGGTTTGTTTTTTATAGTTTTTCACCACTGTTAAGAAATTGTCAGTTGACTTGTAATGCATGATGTTTATTATTCTAGTTATTGAGCCACTTGGTAGAAAATGTCATTTTGCTGATAATACAGTTTCAGGATTGCTTCTTTTTGCTACTGATCAACTTCATGGAAATGGTAAATTTACTGGTAGTACAGCCTGATTTTTGTTGGAATGACAGTAACACTGACCAGGTCAAAACTGGCAGTTTACTGATACAAAGATTGCTGGTCGTTTTAACAATATTCTAGGTTTTTGAATGTCTGATTGCGATCATTTTCATTTCACATCGGTGGCAGAATTCATTACTGCAAATGAATGAGTTTACATATTCTTAGGTAGTATAACTGTAACATAGTAACTAATGTATTACCTGTTGTATCACCAGTGTCCAGAATTCAAGTCAACCAAGCTTGCAACCAATACTGGAATACCTAAGTGATTCAGCATTACAGAAGGACAAGGCTGGCATGTGGCAGTGCATCTGTAGGTATGTTCTGCTCTAGCACTAACAGATACATTGTGTTGTTTGTGTGTTATAAGAACACTAAATTGATTTTATTTTCTTTGTAAATGAAACTCTCAAGATCTTTGATACAGAAAAGAATCATACATTTCATTTTTACTACTACATTCACTGTTGAGATGTTCTGAAGAAAATTTGTAAATATGTTTCCTTCTTGTACAAATGCTACTTTGCAGATGTTTGGTGCTAAGTGGTATCTTTTTTTTGGTGTATTTGCAGTGAAATAGTTTCCATAATGTGCCTGACTTTATGTCTGTGTGTGTGTGGTCACATCTGAAGATTGTCATGAAATTTGATAGTTTAGAGGTTTTACTAAAATTTGTTGACACATTCTAATTCTGGTTCAAGCTGGACACAGTAACAGACACTATTTTTATATTATTCATTCTGTGCAATGGGATTGTACTTTTTTTTTTTAAAAGAACCAACCTTTGCACAACCAATACGCCTAGAGATACGGTTGAATTCCTGTTAACATGTTACAGTTGTCACCTACCGTCATCAGTGAGTACGCACTTCAGTATATTTAAAACATTATACAATATGATAAAAGCGTGATAGTAATACTCAGTGTATCATATCAGTTTCCATGGCTAAACTTATAGGATTTAGAAATAGCATAATAATTTTTGCATAGTTAAAAGTTTTTATATGCTTGATATGTCGTTGTCACCTTCACCGCTGCTGCCACCGCTGCACAGAACACTACAGTATATAAAGCAGGGACTGGATGCACTGTGGATCAAGATAAACACTAAATGTTTGTATGCTCCTGGTAAAGAAACTGCAACAACATATCAAGCATAGAAGAATTTTAAAAATGCTTACATTATTATGCTGTTTTTTTTAAGTCCTGTGGGTATAGCTGTGGAAATTGATATGATACAATGACTGTAACCATTGTGTTTGTATCATATTGTATTATACTTTACGCTTTAAGTGCCGAAACAGACAAGTCTGTCCATTGTTCTGTGTAGGTACAGAAGCCAAAATGGATATTTTTGTGCAAAATCATTTGTGTAGGTTTTTCGCTTTAAGTATGATATTGGCAGGACACTATGTGAATGTAAATGTTATGTAGATATATTGCAGACTTAAAACTGATCTTTCAGTTGTGCCTAATGCCAAGGGGGTGTATAGGGGCTCAGAGGTAATATACCATACAATGGTTTATTCAACACTGTTGAGAGATACGTATTCAGCTTCATGTTCCATCATCTATTCATTCAGGTACCTCAGGTGCCCATTGAACACAAATCTGGTAGGATGATGACATACATGTGTTAATGCAGAATTTTTCTTCTTTTTGGGAACCAAAACCTGACTCCCGATCTAGTAGCTGTATATTTCATTCACTGCTTGAGTCCATCCCTTTACTCAAAGAACAATTTACAGTATTAATTTTCATGATACAGATCTCCAAATATATACGAACACATTAAAAGCTGTTGTCTTTCTTTACCCCTAGGTATTCTATCAAGCGTGAAACATAGTATGACTGAGAAAGAGCGTACATGAAGCATTGTCAGAAAGATGTTACTTGATACAGAAATTATTAGATACCTTATCAATAAATGTTCTCTGTACATGATAATCTCATTATATAACCTGATGATGTGACTTATTACCTAGAGCTCTGCCTTTGTGTGGTAGTCTTTGAAATATCCTGATATGCACAGTCCAACTTTACACTTTTTGCACATTGTCTGATCGGCTCCTCTTCTTTGTATGGACATGACACACTACATCGTCCATCCTCGTTTCAGTTTTAGTAGGCCAGTGCTGGGGGACTGCTGTCCTCCAGGTGACCAATTCTTTTTGCCAAGGCTGATGGCCTGCCTACAGTTTGTAGTGAACATGGCTGCAGTTCAGCCAGCTCTACCGTATTCCTTACAAATGTCAGTGTGAAGGAAGTTTATAACCACAGGAATTCGGGGGAATGTGGATGTTTAGAAGTGTGAGGTTGAGGAGATGAAACAACAGTTCCTTTGTCTATTTCCACAAACAGTGACTGATGGAGTAGCTGTTCACCATTCTGTCACTTTTGTCAACGTAACCCGTATGTCGATTGTTATCCTCCGTAATGGTCGGCTTCAGGGTGTTTCCACTCTCATCACAAAAGTTACCTTCTTCTGGTGGATCATGAATATTTGTCAGCACGTTCACGACACATTTGTCCTTCCAAACTACTGCTGTCATGTCACCATGTGTCCTGACCCTAATGTAGCCCCATTTCATTTCCAGTGTCTTGCTTCTGCAGTCATGTGGCATTTCGTTATGGTTTGGTGTAACTGTACTGCAGCAGTTTGTATTTGTTGCTTGTCAGATTGTTACATAAGTCAGGAGAAGAAAACTTATGGCCATGCCCCTTTACCCCTTTATCAGTTGTTTCACTGTAGCATGGGTTGCTGTCATGTATGTTGGAGCCCATTTTCTGTCTTTCTCTAATTACACTTCCGTGTCATGTGTAGCCATAATTAAGTAAGTTTGTAAATTTTAATTCTGAAATGTTTGTGTTTTTTTGGGATAGACTGCTTGAATGCAATGTTCCCCTGGAAAGTACAATCACCTCATCAATTGCAAATGTTCAGAAGGACTGTAAAAGTTTGAATATGCAGCATCGAGACTATCAATATCAATATCGATATCAAAACCTTCATTTTCCACCGTCTGTCGTAATTGTCATTATTCTTGATGACTTCTTTGTCATTGTCTGAACATACACGTGAGATGTGCAAGAAATGGTCTTGCAGCATGGTATTTGGGTATAAAGGTGCGAAGAATTGTGCTGCCCTTGTCGAATAGTCCCTGAGTCTGTCACATATGTCATGACCCATTTGTACAATAACTGCTTGAAACAGAAGCATTTTGGAATTCGTTGTATATGGAAGAGGGCTTGGTGTTCCATCGTGTCTGTCCAAATGTTGGTGGTAGTGTCTGTTAGTCTCCAGCACCAGCAGATCAATAACAGATGTAAAACAGAGTGTCAAAATGCTCAGAGGTGACGAATAATTATTTATGTGTTGTGCTTCATTCTGCTTCTATCCTGTATCTCACAGCCTGTAAACTGATGGTCATGTGTTTGGTCAGCCTGAGACCACAGTCTCTACTTCATAATCTGTTTTTGTTGTACTGGCAGTGATGGTTGTTGTTCCTCATCACCATAATCTTCCTTATCATCATAATCTTCATCCTCATATGATTCTGTGTCTTCAATATACTCATCTGAATTGATATCACAATGAGTTTGGATTCGTTGCCTTCATCACAAAGATTTCTCCACTGAGCCATGGTTCGTAGATAAAATGAATTTCACGAGTGATAATTTCACCGCACTGTGTGACAAACACTGAATGACTAGGGTACCGGTAAAAATAGTGAGAAACATTTGTTCCCTTTCACAGGTCAAATTCCTTGTGGTTGTAAACCTCTCTGTCAGCAAACCCTCACACAAACCTTTTCCCGGAGCACTGGAGAAGAATTCTAAGGGTAAAGAGAGTAGAATGTAACATGCTACCAAAACTTCTGTCCTCCCCCCCTCCCCCCCACCTGAAAATGTTTTAAAATAAACATTGATACACACAATATTGCCTGCCTTGCTTTCTACTCTACTGATATATCTTTATTACTCTTAAAGATATTCAAAATTATCCTAACTCTTGCAACACCCATTTAAATCCTCAGAGAAAATTATGTTCTGCTGATACTATAGGGTATTTAAATCCCAGGTGTTTAAAGGTTTAATATATTGGTGTGTGTATCACTGATGATGGGGGGGGGGGGGGGGGGGAGGCAAAGGAAAGTGTGGGGGGGAGGTAGGAAATGTGTGTTGAGGTTTTTTTTTTTAAAAGGGGGGTTGTTTTTTTTTTTTTT
>Ga0136643_10016749_pt1 | contig 11027 bp, 6 predicted proteins | sample TergutLab28metaG_FD_96883 | JGI IMG/M metagenome (GOLD analysis project Ga0136643, IMG submission 96883) | Labiotermes labralis P1 segment gut microbial communities from Petit-Saut dam, French Guiana - Lab288 P1 (version 3) (version 3) | ecosystem: Host-associated > Arthropoda: Insects >... | reverse complement strand
TTGCAGAAACACACTCACTCAGAGCCACACACGACACACAATATAGGTATAACACTTACCACTAGATAAATAAATTAACACATAAACCTCTATCATTACGGCACATTACAGCCTACACAATAATGCACCAAGTAGTCGCAAGCTCCTGAAGATGGATGTATTAACATCCGAAACATGATGAGCAGTAGATAATAAAGCAAGTGTCATCAAGTTGGTCAACCTTTATTCAAATATCAAGATGATGCACAGTCCAATACGCATAAGAATATAATATCGTTTATTTATGAATTTATTATAGATGCTCAAGCATTAAATGCCCAGGGCTCACAACACATCTACCCTATATTCGCAAATAACGTTAAGGTACGTGGGCCTCGACACAGAAAGAAACACAGTGGTGCATCGTGGATTTAGCTGGTACGTCCCGTTCACCAGAATTTCTTCCCGTGTACCGTCTGTGTCACGCGACGTCAGCCGGTAACCCAGTTGCTTCGCACAAGTAACACAAGCTGCCGCTATATGCACTTCATGATGCAGCTATTGTATGACAGTGGAAGAACGGAACATTAATTTTGGCAACCTGCCATCTACAGTGAAAGATGCGAATGTCTAACGGCTGACCTTAGCACAAAATGGCTAGGAATTTGCAAGAAGATGGAAGTCTTCTTTTACTGCTTGGACTTTGAAGTTGGGACGGATAAGAAGTGCTGAAACATCGATAAACAGCTAACAAGACACTGCGTAACATCCTGGAAGATCTGAGGCCTTAACAAGGGGTATTGCCTTATTTCCTTTTCACGGTTGTCATGAATAAACACACGTTTACTTACTCTTAAAAAAAATTCGAACTTCCGGTCAGATTTTCTGTAGTTGACGGATTTCACTGCTTTGCTCTTAATTAACAAGGGAGACAACTTAGGTATAACGTAACATTCAGGCGCGTTGGTTTAACCATTGTTGCAGTGGAAAGGCAACGAGTATTGCATAGTCTGGGTGTGTGTTTGTAGCTTTAGTTATCCAGCACGCAATGCGCATACCCCATGTTGTCTTCTGTGGTTTGCCCCACTCTATAATATTTTTCCACATTATCCCATAAACTGCACGACTTTAGGAAAATGCGTGTTTTGATTTTCTCTACAAGGTTTATCTGAAACATTTCTCATGCTAAGAAGATTTCAGCGAGTTATTGTCATAAATGTACACAGGACTTCATGGAAAGTGCCCGTTATTCTTGTTCGATTTGAATCAAACCGAAATTTTCTCGACAGATTTGCGAAAAATACTCAAATACAAAATTTCATACAAATCCGTCCCGTAGGAGCCGATTTCCATGCGGACAGACAGACATGACGAAACTAATTGTCGCTTTTCGCAAATTTGCGACCGCACCTAAAAACAGCCTAACTTTGTACTGCCAAGAAGTCACACGATAAGTAAATAAGCCGAAAACGTACACTCGTAAATATAGAATACCTTTCCTCAGTATGACGTATTTTTTTATTGATATCAACTTACATCCCCAGTTTTTATGAGACGTCTTATTTGTAAATCCTTTATGACTCATTGCATTTTTCTCTTGATCTATAAGCAACAGGCTCAGCTAAGAAGCTTGCAACAGACTGTGGGCGGGGTACTGGCGTTTGGCCATGTCTTGCCGGTCACTTTACAGAGCTTACTGCAGTGTCAATATATATATGACAGCTCCCTGTAAGCTTCTGCGACCACTATTTTTTTCCAGAGTCCGGGTGGTAAAGTGATTCAAAATCATCTCTTGTTTGTTGAACAGGTTACGTCCCACGTTCGAGTAACATATAATTGCAACGTACGCAAAAACCAGGACATGTTGAACTAGATGATATTAAGACATGTCGTTAGGCTGATGTTCCTTGCGGCCAGACTCTTTACTAACTGAACGGTTCTAATGGGAAACATCAGTGTCTTGCCAAAGGATGGGGGATTGTAACTTAATTTAGTTCGTAAATTGGATTATGCGATGCTATGATGTGATATTTCTGAACTGTTTTCATTTCGGTGTGATGGTAATTATCACTTTGTGATACTTCATCCAACAGAGCTATATTTGCCTAAGAAAACGTGTTTAATAATCACTACTACATTCCTCAAACTACACCAAACTTAACTGACACTTAAATCTGAAGAGTACATAACCAAGATTCCATTCTGAAGGAGTGTAACAGTAGCTGAGGGCAGATGAAAATATCAGTCTTAACTGACTTCCTAGAGAAATGCAGATGGTCAAGGTGATGAACTCTCCATTTTGACCCCATTTTTATTATTTTGTAAGTGAATAATATAAAGCTCTATATCTACCTTAATAACTTTTACACCATTTGAAGTTATTCCGTGAAAGTTTGTACGAACAACCTACCACTATTGTTCACCCCACTTTGACACAAATTCTTTTCCTGTTACACACGATGGTGATGATGATGATGATGATGATGATGGTGGTGGTGTAAATGATGATGATGATTATGACAATAATAATAATAATAATAATAATAATAATAATAATAATAATATAGCACCCATACAAACTCTGAGATGTAAGCAGCGTTAGCAGTATCTAAGGTTGGATCCGGAAAATTTGTGTATACATTGAGCAGAAAAATATGCAATTAATATTGAAGTTTTAAAACAAAGAGACAAATATGTGTATACCGCATATAGTAACATTAACACACTCCATATTTTTCCATTTATTTATTACACATTATTGTGAGTTTGTAGGCAATTATTTAGAATCGTAGATGGGGTCTGTGAGCACTTTTACTCGGAATCCTGCATTGAATTCAAGTAATTTCCTGGTTCCACTAAGTCGCAGGCACTTCCAGTCTAGATGTAGGATGCAAATAAAGAAGCCTATAGGCCACCCATAGGATTACAACTAAAGTGCCTACAAACTCAAATTTTTTACTATTTTAGCATAAACCAAGCCGGTCCCACTGGACGAACGGTCTAAGGCGTAGGTCTACGGCCGATCGTCTGCTGAGATTGTGGGTTCGAATCCTACCGGGACATGGCTGTCTGTCTGTTGTGTCGTGTGTTGTCAGGTAGGTCTCAGCGAAGAGCTGATCTCTCGTCCAGAGGAGTCCTACCAACTGCGGTGCGTCGTTGTGTGTGATCTAGAAACCTCGTGAATGAGGAGGCCCTGGCCTGCTGGGGGGCTGTCGCTCTCCCCCCCCCCAAAAGTATACACCAAACCCAGCGACACTCAACGGCTCGTATATTGTAAATATTATATTTATTTCAGTTAATATTCACGCTAGAATCGTAACCTTATGAAATCCGGGATCTCAAATTAATAAATTGTTGTTGTAGTTTTCAACTTGTTACTTTCTTCTAGGGCCTGTCTATTTATTTTTGCCGGAAAATGTAGGTGATTTTTAAACCTACTAAAAACGTACGTTGAGTTTGACGGAGTAAATGTTGGCTCCATTTTGATACTCAAAACACAATGGGGATGAATCACTTTAAAATAAACATGGTAGATTTTTATTCCAGTAAACGACAATAATCAAGCATATTAACAATAAATAACGTCAAAGTCGATTCAACCAAAACTTCTTTGTTTATTAATTTTTCGTTTGTCCTGCTTCAGTAAACACTAATTTTGCAGAGTCGACAGTGAAGCTGCCTTAACAATAGTAAGGACACTTAACTGATCAGTCATTCGACTAGTTAAAGACAGGAAATTGGAGAATGGCGAAGCTCTGTACCCCTTAAGACTTTGGACCCGCTGTGCTCCGTTAAGGTATCAGTTTCATGGACTCAGTGTTCTGAATTGCAACTAATGGCATTAGCGGAAGATGGGGATCACGATTCATCGGGGTCGATGATCTCAATCGCAATCCGAGAACAATGCCCCGATGAATAATGGACCAGAATGTCCGTAGCGCCACAGAATTCAGAGTTCATAATGGAGAATCTGCTTGTCACATGTCGCGGGCAATCGATGATCCGTGCAAATTATAATTTTATAGGCCTGTACCAATTATAAGGTCTGTTACTAAGGGCTATAGCACTGTATTATTATAAGGGTTTGGGATCTTGGACAGTTGTAGGAAGTGGTCTTCCAAATTTCATGGTCACAAAATTGATCAAAATCCGAAAGCTGAAACATTCTGTACCTGGCCAGGGTCCGTATTTCAAATCTCGGACTACACATCAAGAAGAGGAGAAGATAAATTGGTCGTCCGGCCATTAGCCAGGTTGAATTGAAAAGGAAAGAGGATTTCTTTATTCAGTTTTTGGAGTGTGTGCAGAGGTTTAGCAGATGAAACATCCAATTGTTCTCCGGACTCAAGAGTAGCCGGTTATTAAGTGTAGTAGAGGTCTAACACACTTCATTTCCATAAAAGACAAATCCTCTTTCTTGCGATAATGGTAGGTGAAAAATATATTTTCAGGTGAGCCTGCCTGCAGGCTACCCGTTTCCTTGAGAATGGGAGAGACAAGCCAGAACACACTCAAGCGTGAGACTTCCTAGAACAGTGTTTCTCAATCTTTGTAAGACCGCGGCCCGGTAAATTCTTTTTCCAACAGATTTACTCGTCAGTACGTTTCCAATTTTTTTTAAGTTCTTATATTAAACGAACATAAGTATTAATAATTAATTATGGCATAATCATAAAGAGTATTAGTACAAATATGTATACGGTGGGGCATGTTGACAAATATAAAATTACGTTTAAATTAGTTATCAATTCCAGGAGAACCTCTCGCGTCCCGGTATAATTGATGCCAGGACCCGGTACCGGGCCGCGGCCCGGCGGTTGAGAAACACTATCCTAGAGGACAGAGGTAAGGGAATAAGCAGAGCTGTGAAGTTATTGTAAGGGCAAATGTATCTTGGTCGGTCTTAAGTTTATATGTTTGTGTGTAAGATCTCAATAAATGAGGGGAGTTTAATAGTGTATAATTACTAACAACGATCAACCACAGCGGCTCCTATCCCTCCTTACGTTCCTTGGGATGGATTCATGCTTACCAACGGGTGTACGAAGTATTGTAACCGAGAGTCGGGCAGTGTAAGGCGGACAGTTACAACTCCATGAAAAAAGCTGAATTCGTCAAATACTGAAATACAACTGCTGGATCAGACATGTATTCCCCACAAAATGTCAGGATAAATCAGGCGCTAAACCCATATGACCCGGCTTACAAACAGGAATGTTGCACTAAGATGAAGTATTAACCTATCCACATTTCCCGTGACATGCGACAGCATTTAGGGGAAAACAATAAGTTCACAAGTTCCTGTCAGGTCTTCTTCTTCTGGTTATTAGAGTCAGTTGTAATTGATTACCTGTTTAAGTAGATTCACTGAGGAGAAATGTCACCGCAAACCTTTCTCAATATCTCGAAAACAAAACTTGTTTTAACCGAAAAGGTGACTTCAAAAAACAAGAATTCTTTTTGAATTCTATATTTAAGTGAGATAAAACGTTTAATGACCTGTCAGAAGCCGACTAAATGCACAGTTTATTATTCTTTTAGCTCTGAGGGACAGTAATTTAATAGACACCGTATAGCGTACTTCGGAATTCACATGCCTGACGAGAATAAAAACTGACTGGATGTCAAGAACAATACGACTTTGCACAAACAATAGACAAGCCTCAGGGTGAATTAATGTCCTTAAATTGCTGACTCCTCACTCCTATGAAGGTTTATTTAGTTTGGTCTCTCTCTCTCTCTCTCTCTCTCTCTCTCTCTCAGCAGTCCTTTCAGCCAATGACATTTCTTTTATTAAACAATTTTGTTTCAGAAGATTGTCTGTTAGCCTGTGTCTGACCGCGGCCCAATATCAACAAAGCTCGCGGCGAACTCGTGCCTATGAAGTACTGTGTACACAGCTCAACAACGACGATATACAGAGAGACTTTCGTTTCGCTAACAAAAATTGCGGTAGCCGCTTGCATTTGTGCTGTGGTTTATCTTACCGTGTCCTCAGTACCGCAGACAGCACATCCCATTCCATAATGACCGTCTGACGATGAACTGCAGAGATCTTGAAAGAAGCAGTCGTGATGTAATCGTGAAAATATCCTGTTGCTTGAGGCGACTGAGAAAAACCACGAGAAACTCTGGATGGTCCATTTATGGAAATATAAGCAAACTGGGCATTTCCGAAGTACAGAGTGTACGAAAAAGAATGGTGAGGTTTGGACAGCAATAATTTAGGAAATGATATAGACAAACAGAAAATTAAAATCACGAAATTACGTTAGGTCACGTACTTCGTAACGTGCCTTAGGAAGTTGCTACACGTAGACTGTCAGCGGCAGTGTATGGCCCCAGCCATATCGCACTTCTTTCCATACATCCTATAGCAAATAACTTGATACATGTTCGGTGGCTTCTTGGACTCTGTCTTTCAAATCCGCCAGATTTCGAATTTTTACCGTGCAGACACATTTGTTTACAGAATTCCAAAATACGAAATCAAGATGTGTCAAATTGGGGCTCCTTAGTGGTAATGGTATCGAACCTTCTCTGCCAAACCATTTTCCAATAAATTATCATAGGAAACTAAATTTCTGGTGCCCGTCTTTGAAACTGTGTGAGTGGGAGAATATGAAGGTGCCCTAACTAATGTTATCCCTCTTGTATATTCCCAGATACAGTCCTCGTAACATCCATCATTCCTTTTTGACATCCTGCCTAAGTCTACGTGCAACAACCGAAGCAATCTGCTCGATTAGATTGATTTAAGGCCTGCCGAACCGCCTATACTATTGAGTAATAGATACGTGATCAGGCCTATGTAAATTAAAGATAAATACATTTTATGTGAGGTACATGTAGAATAAGGATTCCTTGAGCCTTTTTCAGGGGTGCTACAACATGTGGCTTACAGTTGTATTAAAGCTAATAGGCAAACATTGGTAGGCCATAAAACACGTAAAATTAAAGATGATGCTTTATAATGTTTTTGAAATACTATAGAGGAATAAAAGTTGCGTTTATTCCGTGACCTGTTCTTGGAAATATATAAATGAAAATTGAACACAAAATATAGGTAATAAAGGCACACGCGTTTTTGAAACGTGGAAAATTTCAAATTTATTTTTTTTGGAGGGGGGAGGGAGTAGTAACAGTAAATGCACATTTATAAAGAAAGTTCACTGTGCACACTATATCATCGCTTACCAATCTGGACCACAATTCTCCGCCTGTATCTTCCATGTATATAATTCCATACGACTGTACTACATTCAACAATTGCAGCACTTCTATTATCTTATACTTTTGGACATTTTACTATTTAAACAGTTAATTTGAACAAAAACCTACGTGAGTTTCAAATTTGGAGTGATTTCGACACGTTATAATTGTACCTATATTCTTGCTCTCATCAGGTACAATGGGTACCGGGTCTTTCGCTGGGTAAAGCGGCCGGGGTGTGGCGTTGACCACCCCCCCCCCAATTTAGCGCCGAGGTTACAGAAAGAGTAGAGCTATACCTCTACTTCCCCTCTCGACCTTCGTGGCCTGTTATAGGGTGAATTTTATCTTTACCTTTATTCTGGTTTTCATCACCCTGAAGATGGCAACATGAATGGCTGAAATATGTCTTTGATTACTACGTAATAAATTACATCCATCAATCCAAGTGCACTTCTTGGTTCCTTTAAACAATTTTATAAATTTTATTCATGCACGGAATAATGGAACCTATTAAACTGATAAAAATCATAATTCCACCGTTTTACATACAGGAGTGCCTCCTCCTCTCCTACTCCAAAAGCAGAATAAAGAGAAACGACTTTTAAAATAGAGCGCTGAATGGAATATTTCGAGCTGAGAAGGTGGAGTGACCAAGACTGGATGACACTGCGTGAAGAAAATTTCCATAATTTGTAATCTCCATAAGAATTTGGCTCACCAAAGGAAGGGGACAGGAGGGACACAGCGTGAAGGATATAAGGAGAGGTGCAAAGAATGCTTTATCGGGATACCTAAGGGCCAAAAACCATTTGGGAGACCTGGCAAGAGGCGGGAGGATTATATTAAACTGAATCTAACGAAATGTGTAAGGATGTGGAACGAATTCTCGTAAATCATGACAGCTGTCTGTGAAAGGTTTTTGTGAGTAAGGTAAAGAAACTTTTGGGTTCCATATAAGCAGAAGAATTTAGTGGCTAGCTCAGTGAATGTCGCTGTCCCCCGCAGAAATATGTTCCACTAAACTCAATATTTGAATTTCAAGTTGGCATCTCACTGTGGAGGCAGTGGTTCAGTCCCGGATCACATTATGAGCGATTCGTGGTGGATCAAGTGGAATGGCTAAGACTTTTCTACGAGTACAGACACTGTTCGACTTAGGCAATATCAAGAAAGGCAGTTTCAGTCTTACACGATTTTTAAAAATTACAAAATGCAATAGTATTTTTGTAATGCGCGCAACGAGAAGAAGGTGACGGAAGAATGCTGTTGGGCGATAACATAGGCGAGAGGGTGGTCATGCTTCGGTCGATCAGGTTTCATTGTCTTGGAATTTGGATTTTAGTTGGACATGTTTGAATATAAATAAAAGTTTGACTTGCGCGGACCTTCTTAAACGTAACATTTGTGTAAGTCGGAAAGTGTTTTAACTGTCTTTCCCATCTCAGTATCTTCCCACCAACGCTGCTTCCTCCCATTTAGTCCACTGACCACGTAAGCTATACAAACTGACAGCAGAGTTAATATGAAATACGTTCCGTCTCTCTCACCCATTACAGAGAGTAATTATAAAAGAAGGGTAAAGGTAAAATGTTCCAGTTACAGGCCCGGTGTGGCTCAGATGGTGGGTAGAGGTATAGCTCTACTCTTCCATGACCGCGGCACTAGAACAGGGTGACTGGTCAGCAGCACGCCCCGGCCGCACTTTACTCCCGGGAAAGACCCGGTACCCATTTTAAAGGAGGATGGTTGGGCCCCAGGGCCGGTCTGGACGGGTAGAAAATCTCGTCCCCACCGGGATTCGATCCCGGACCGTCCAGCCCGTAGTCAGTCGCTATACCGGCTGAGCTACCGGGCCACACAGAGAGTAATTATAGTACTTAATTATAAAGACAAATGTGCTCGAAGTTTCTTTTCTGTGGTGCTACGGCCCAACTCGTGCATAAACCATCTCATTTTGAGATTTATAGATCACACACAACTAGACATACACACACACACACACAAACACACGGGTAGGACGCCTCTGGACAAGTGATCAGCTCGTCGCAGAAGCCGCTACCTACACAACACACAACAAGCATAATAGACGAACATCGACGCCCTCATCGGGATTCGAGGCCACAATCCCAGCAATCCAGAAACTGCAGACCTAGGTGTCATAAAGACTGTCTCATAAACTGTCTTGTATAAAGCAGTGGATGTTTTGTTTTACGGAAGGCAATGTAGTAAAATTCCGAAGGCTTACCAACCCTTTGGTATTTAAACAAGAAATGAATCAAAATTCCATAGCAGTGGGATAGCGTGAAGATTTAAATATCATCCAACAGATTCTGGGCGCCTCTCCTTGACAGCAGATGAGATATCAATGGCAGGGAAACGGGCGGCCAGTGCGACAATGGCTTCTGTTTGATATGCACGTGACGGCGACAATAGCAGGCAGCGTGCCTTCATTTGACACACGGGCGGGGGGCAACTACGTAACCGCATGCCGCCATTACGTTTTCAGCAACATCATTCCGCCCATTGAATTTGGTGGATTCCCTACAGCCGCTGTGCTAAATGATTTCTATGCGGTTACAGCTTCAGTAAGGGATGTGAGGAATAAATGGTAAAGGGAAATTTCACCCTACAAGAGGTCACGAAGGCCTAAAGAGGGAGTAAAGGTATAGCTCTACTTTTCTTTAACCTCGGCGCTAGATGGTGGTGAGTGGTCAACGCCACGCTCCGGTCGCTTTACCCCCGACAATGAGACCTGGTATCCATTATATAGAAGGCTGGGTAGGCTCCAACGGACCGTCTGGAAGGGTGTGGAAAATCTCGCCCCCCCCCACCGAGACTCGATCCCCGGACCGTCCAGGCCATAGTGAGTCGCTATACCGACTTCGCTGTCTCGACCCATAGAATGTAATGATTTCGAAGCAGAATGCCGAAAGCTGTTTGCTCCATATACTAGTATTTCTAGGTGTACTTATATACAGGGTACAGCAATAGTATGATGACTTTCAGATCGCTGTTTCGATGAACTGAACTGAGTATAACAAACAAAGAAATTAAGGAGTATTAGCAATAAAATATCAATTAATTTATGATTGTTTATTCTTTAACAATTACATCTCCTAATTAGTCTTCCTGGCATTTGTTCCTGTAATTGTGATCAGAAGTTAACTGTAACTTTGCTCTAATTTCGACCGTAAAGTGCTCTTTCGCCACTTAAAGTGTCACAAAAGAATGTAATTATTTTCAGAACCCAGCTGGAAGTAAAATACTGTGACGTAGGAGGCAGGTTGTGAGCCTTTGTGAAGTTATATTTAACTTTCGAACAGGGCTTAGAAAAATGAATTTCATGTCACACAGACCACTTATGTTTTGTAATTTTTAAAAAGTAAAGAGCCTTTTTTTAATGGCATTTTAATAGTGACATTTCTCAATTTTTTTTTTATTTTCTTATATTCATCCTGACTCGCCAAAAACAGCGATCACTTTCCATCGCCGCATTCTGTAATTGCACTGTCGTCGAAATTCGAAATTTAGGGACTTTAGAAGTGAAATAGGCAGACACTTCGACTTCAGTAGTGTTCAGGGCCACATTTCATTAAGGTTTGTGAACAACGACATCATGAAGATAAATGTCAGCTTGCCAGTACCATGACTTGTATTAAAGGGAAAAAGGAAAATATTTCCACGGAGCAGATTCTTTCGTGAGAAGTTAATAAGCGATGGGCAGACCAGAAATTCTTGACCGTTTATGGGAGCCGAAGGTTCATTACAGTGTTTACAAAAGCCCGCTGGGTTCAGCCACAAGAACCTTATTTTAGAGAGCAGCGTGTAAACTG
>Ga0136643_10016747_pt1 | contig 11027 bp, 7 predicted proteins | sample TergutLab28metaG_FD_96883 | JGI IMG/M metagenome (GOLD analysis project Ga0136643, IMG submission 96883) | Labiotermes labralis P1 segment gut microbial communities from Petit-Saut dam, French Guiana - Lab288 P1 (version 3) (version 3) | ecosystem: Host-associated > Arthropoda: Insects >... | reverse complement strand
CCCAACCAGCTTCATATCCAATGGATAACACAGAATCCCTGGTGGACAAGCAACAATGGAGTAAAGCTGAGTACCTGCTTCCAAGCAGTGCCAAAATTAAGATTTTGTGGAGCCATACCTCCATTCCCCTACATGCCTTCAATGATGACATGAGAAAGGGCACTTTTATAATAAATGAGAAAGGGATTACTCTGAATGTGGAAAAATCATGTGCTGACAACTTTAATGAACAAATGTCAAAGGAAACAAATATGTAAAATCCAATTTATTTTAATTTACAAAGCCCAGCCCAACAGAACAGCCATTCCAGCCAACTAAGATCACTCACACAAGATAAAATGGTTGCTCACATGGGCCAGAAACATTCTGGGAAATTTGTCACCACTAGTAGTGTCAGAGCAATCAAATATTCAATCATAGATGTAGAAATGAGTAACACTGTCCCATCTCAGAATGTCAAAGTCCCAAAAAGTGGCACAACATTTTCCACATAGGTGTACAAGAAATCAACTCACACTCACTGCCTACCCTTCTAACCCCACCACTCTCTGCACGCAAAGAGAGCAGGTAGAGGAAATATTCATTTTTAAATCAACTGAGCCAAAATAATACATCAAGTAACATCATGATTTTATCAATACACATTAAAACAATTTTAAAAAACTAAAAAGCAAAGTAATGCTCATTTTTTAGAACAAGACTCTGAGGTGGGTTCTGACATGTCACATTCAACCGTGTGAAATCATCAAGGTCTACTGATACAGGTGATGTAGAAACTGTTACCATGTTGCATCACAAAAGATTGCTGCACAAAGCTTGCAAAACCATCTAAGCTGTCAGAAACAATCACTTACACAGATATTTATGGATTTCAAAGAGAATAGAGCAGTTCTGAAGATACAATGACCCTTATATAGAATCATATGCAGAGCTGAACCTAGGTTTGATCAAAGTAATCAATCTGCACTGCAATGATGAACTTGCACCTAATTCAAGCACTGCAATTATGCTTACTACAACCAACAATCAGATATCACCAGTATACATGCCTTTCCTCCCATAAGGATGTCTACTCAAGGTACCATATACCTTCCAAGGTGTTTCAAAATCTATGACAATGATCTAATAATACCACTTACTCAGCACTACAATTAACACTATCTAAGAACTCTTGATGCAAATTAATTTTTGGCGGTTCGACTTTTTCTGCAGGCAAAACATTTCTATTCTGAAGGAGATCAATGCATTCCATGCCCTGCAAAATAAGAATAAAAGAAAGCATTAGCCCACAAACTCACAAAAGCAAGCACATAACAAGTTCTCTGCCAAAAAAGGTGACGTCTCATACACAATAACTTACCATCAGTGTTGTAAGACTCAGACTTAATCAACATCCCTCAACAAAATTAAATGCACATACTATCCAGAATTACCTCAGTGCATAAGTTCATACATTACTGAAAGGATATCTGATAAATAAATTAACTCAAATCTAAGAACATCAGCCGGTCATAAGACTTGAAAGATGGAACATAATACCCTACTATTCTGGTAGCAGAAACCGTAAAAAGTCAATAGAGATACCACACACTAACTGCCATTTGGCATGAACATAAGCTAATGAGAATAGTTCCATTGACATGTTGCACTTACACACATTCATCAAAAAAGACTACTTAGTTTTAAAGTTGAACATTTCATTTATTTTGGGACATATTATCATGCAGTTTGTTGCAAAATCTTTTCATTTCCTTCTTGCTGTGTTTTAATTCCTTTTGGTGTGTGTGTGTGTGTGTGTACTAGACCACTTACATGACAGTGCAACCTGCATAAAAGTGAGAATTTGTGAAACTTCATTCTCACAGATACTTACAATATCCACAACTAGCCAGAATACATTATTTTGTCCATTAATGCTGTGTACTTGTTAAGTACCACCTACATCATGACCATAATTCAGTGCATATGCATACATCGGCATGTATAAACACAGTGACCTGTATCAAACTTGCTTATAAATATACGGCATGAAGAAGTTACAGCTAAATAAATCTACACATCCATGCTTCATTATGGACTGGTTCTACGTGCTTTACAGATTTATGGCTTGTGCTTTTAAAGAGCAGAACCACTTTTCAGAACACTGAACATTCTCAATCATAAGTAAGCCAAAACAAGATTTTCTCCTCCTTTAATCACTGACCCATGAAAAGCATCCAAGAGAGAACATTAAAATTCAATCTTTGCTTTCCACAGCACATTAAATTTAATCTGTGCTTTTTATACTAATTTTTGTCACTAGTGTTCCGACATGCAATAGCTAATCACTATTTTCTTTACTCTTCAAAATTCTACACACATACCCGTCAATTCACATCATCCCCCATTTTGATATCTTGACCAGCTTCATAAAGATGTACTAGTTCAATCGTTCTTTTCCATTCCATTTCAATGCACTGATGCTGAACATTTCATTTAATATAAACCAAAATCACAAACAATGTTCATTTGCACCAACCACAACACACAAAGGAACAAGCTAATGATATAAAGAGGAAATTCCAATTAATTTCTCAGGCTAAAATCTGAAAGATGACTTAACCAGGAAGCTACTACGTTATGCTAAACTTGTCCCCTTAAAAGATACAACTCCCTAATAAGGCACAATTTTAACAACTAGCTGTTGAAATTACATATCAAAGGGTCTGTATCCATGCACTAAACAGCTTTAAGATACTCTCCAGTCCCTCAGGACAAATGAAGAGGGATCTCAACTAGGCTCCAACTACATAAACATTCTTTCCAATTAATTACTCATTAATTATCAACATTCAGAGCTATACAGTCAGAGCTACAACACCATCATTAGATAAAGCAAAAATAAATATTGTGGTTACAAGTAACTTCACGAAATCAGCTGTGTGGTGACTTTTAATTCACTGTATTCTAACTCTGATGTTGATTCTGGTTTTCTGCCATCTCAAAATTTACTTGGCTCTATCTGTATTAATGTCTAGATCAATTTCTATGATGGACTAAACAGCTATAAGAATTAAAACACAACTTTGTATATTAGAATCTGTATATGAAAGGAATGTGAAAATAACAACTGTTCTTTTAAAACTGTTGGCTTCTGAAAATATGGTGCATGCTTTAGTTTTGGGACATACCACATTCAACTATGGTATGTGCATATTCTTTCCTGAATGTCACTTACCCAGAGTTTGTTAAAGCCCAACTGTGTAACAGATAACCCTGACATCTGTGATGCAAGAATGTCCCCACCAGTTTGACTCCTCAGCTGGTGTGTATGCAACAAGAAAATTTAAGAATATCAAAGACAGAACTACAGATGCATGAAATCTTAGAACACAAAAATATTTTAAATTACACAACAGCAGAATAACAGTTGACAAAATGATGAAACTAGAGAAATGTTCCTTCATCATACTGTTCTCCAAACAAAAAGAGGAAGGGCAAGCGGTCAGAAAAATGAGCTTGACCACTATGGCAAAACACAGTCAGTGCATCCAAATTTATTCTTCTTGTTAATGTTATTTACATTTATTCTGCTTTTAATTTTTATAAAGGTCAAGACATTCAATTCTGTTTTGGGAATGGGAACCATGTACAAACAAACAAGATAAATTAGTAGACATGTAATTGAAAAATTCAATGACACAAGTCAGTTTGATGTACAGGCAGGAAATTTTGCTTGTTTTTAAGCATATGGGACTTAGGAACAGTTTCTGCAATTTAAAAAAAGAATCAGAAGTAGGTGACTCCAGTTTGACAAGTCAACAGAAAAAGTGCTTCATAACAGATTCTAAAGAAAGATGGTGGATGCACTGCCCAGACAAGTTACTGAAAACAATGTGCATGACTTTACAGTTGCAAAAGAACACTTTTATACAGACTTGAAATTCTAAGAGGACTGGCATTTAAACATTTGTCTTCAGTTCACAAAATACAAAGAAGGGAAAAAAAATTATCAACCTAGATATGACGTGAGTGGATAATAACCTAACAAATGCTGACTGCAATAAAATCCTGCTCAGTATTCCGGAAAGGAGTATTACTGTGACAAATAATGCACCATATCATATAGCAGAGCGTATTAAAGCATCTGTCAAATATACTCCGAAATCCAAAATAATTCCTCAGTTGGAAGGAAACAATCTCTTTTCACAGCACAAAATAAAATGTAGAACTGTTTATATAAAAAACACAATTCAAAGACATTAAAAATGTTTGTATATTAACAATTTATAATGTAAATGGTCACTCAGTTCAAAGACTAAAAACTAAATACACCAATCAGAAAAGGTAAGGAAAAAAGTGAAGCTGACAATCAAAGAACACAAAACATAGCAGCAAACTCTTCACTGTTGAAACTGTGAGGCTGATGTAACTACTGAAAAATGGAAAGGGTTGTCTGAGCAAAAGTTGTACAGACTTGCCCAAAAACCTGGGCGACAATCGATGGTAGTTAACTGTTCCAGACAGGTGGAATAATTACTTTTATATTCTGGTCAATAATACTGACAACAGTAAGGTAAAGGTCATGCCATAAAGACATGCTGAATGCTTAATTCATCCTTATGCTATGCAGGCATACATGGAGTAGAGATAAAGCTCAACACGTTCTTACCCTTAGAACTACTATGAAAGTGACAACAATAATGGCGTATCACTCATTTTGTTACCAAAATCTAGGATTTATTATTATAACAATCATGACGATGACAACAACAACAAAAACAATAATAATAATAATAATAATAAATTATTCTTCACTACTCACAACACCCATTCTCCTCCCAGGTTTTTCTTGAAATGCACTGTACTTAAATAGTAAATTTTTGTTTTGTTTATTAGCACATTCCTACTAATAATATTCCCATTACATAGTTTCCTATTACTCACACATATAACACTGTACAATGATTGCTTTGTCAATTAAACAGCCGCAAAGCAATGGAACAGCAGCATACTTAGACTGGTTTTCAAATAATGGCATGGTTTTGACTTGCAGCAACCCAACCATTGACAAATACATAGGGAGTAGAAGTGGATAATATCCCATAACCATGGCAGCCATTCTTTATGCTCAAGTTCTTTCTCCGCACATAATGTACAGGGGACATGCCCACTAAACCAAAACTAAATTGATATTTGAAGCTATCACAGGAGTGATGATGAAGACTGAAGTCGTCTGGGACATGCTGCCACGTTGATTAGTAAATGGTTACGTAACTATCAGTCAAAATGGCACTGCATCACAGAAGACTAGAGTCTTCAAAACCAAATTTACTTTACAAATTCTAATATACGCCCCTATACAACATGTTACCTGGAACCATTCAGTAGTTTCAGCAAATACATTTATAGAAAAATATATAAGAACTCCATCATACAGTCATTTCATGCACTTCACAAGCAGGGACAGAACACCACCGCCTTCCACATAAATGGCCCAGAATTTGTAGATGTTTATATAAATTCTCTTCTCTTCACCTTGTCTGAAGTACCTAACTCACCTGTTGAGGATAACGTTTTCCCATTTGATGGCTGCTGTCATGGTGAGTGGTGCTCACTTGAGGTGCTGAGAACTGATTAGGTACTGGAGGTTGTGTGTAGCCCAAGACAGGGAGAGATTTCTGAACATCTCCACTCACTGGTGGCATTCCTGGCTGTGAAAGAATTCCAGACTGCATCATATTTTGACCCCCTGGTGATGGCTGCAGCAGTTGATGGGCCACATGTGAACCAATAGGTGGACCTGGCATTGGCAGCATCCCATATCCTGGACCTGACTGGCTAGTTGGTCTGTTCATCTGTTGGTTGGGTACAAAGCTCTGAGCATTTGCTACTGGTGTAGGAGAAGCCAATGTAAAACTCTGGCCTTGTATATTCTGATGTGGCATACCAGTGCCCTGTTGAGACAATGGCTGTTGTAGTGGTGGACCACTGGGAACACTAGGTGATGTCTGCATGTGAGGAGGAGCATAGCTTAACCCTGCTGGCAGATCCTGTGTAGGCCCTAATCTTCCATCAGATTTCTGTTGATTTGAACTTGGCCCTGAATTATGAGGATGAGTGTCTGGTGGTACATGACTTGTCCCTAACCTTTGTTGATGACTACTCTGATTAAAGGGTGAAGGAATGTTCTGTGAAGTAAAACTCTGTGAAACTACTTCTTGTGAATAATTTATAGGACACGAACCTGTTTCACGAGGTACATGACGTGAGTTTGGCACCACAGTCAGATTACTTTGCCTAACTGATGGAAATGGACCACCACCTGATAGCTGAAGACCTGGTGCATTCTGTAGCCCACCTACTGATTTTGACTGGCCAGAATTCTGGGTGACTAGGGATGGAGAAAATACTGGGGAATTATGCACTGTAGACACAGATTTCCCCACAGAATGTTGCATAATCCTAGGCTGTGAAGTATTTAAAACCTTTCCTGAAGAACTTCTCTGTAATGACATATTCATCGCAGGTGGCGGCGACTGCTGATGTGGATGACTCCTCTGATGTGGAGGTTGACTATTTGACATAATGAGATTTGGAGATGAATTGTAAAGATTCTCAGCATGGCGATTAGGAGGAATTGGTGATGGATCTCTTGAAGAGTGTGAAGATAAGCTGCCTGAAAAAAAAGATAAAAGAATCTGACTACAATCACCATCTGTGTTAGAAAATAAATTATTTCTCTACAATGACATAGTTAGATTTCTTTGTTGTCAATGGTGAGTAATCACAACAGTCCCCCCAACATAAATTACGTACTTTAAATAATCACAATAATTTATTAAAGTTCCTTTTATAAGGCTCAACAATTTAAAATTTTTGCCCCCCTTCAGGCAAGCCCCTGTTTTTTGTTTTACTGTTTCACAATATGGCTACAGCACTGGCAATTCCTTAGACTTGTATTCTGGAGAAATCCAGTATGAATCTTATTTTCTTTACTGGCTATTCTCACTAAGAATTTTTGTGGTTTCCTTGAGCTTCAGCAGTCATACACCAAATGGACCTCCGAGTTGAACAGCGAGTTAACATCAAATTCTGTGTGAAGCTGGGCAAGACAGCCACAGAGACATTGCAGCTTCTATGTGATGCCTACGGCGATGAAGCTTTATCTCAGGCGCGAGTGTTTGGGTGGCACAGGCGATTCGTCTTGGGTAGGGTGTCGATGGAGGATAACACAAGATCATGTCGGCCTTCGAGTTCACGGAACGAAGACAACGTGATGCGCATCAGAGACATTGTAAGGGAAGACCGTACTGTTACAGTGCGCACGTTGGCTGATGCCCTGCATATCAATAAGTCGACCTGCCACCGTCAACGGGTACTCCACCGCCAAAGAAAGTGAGGCGGCAGCCATCGACAACAAAGACGATGATAATGGTTTTTTTTTATGCCAGGGGTATTGTTCATCACGAATTTTTCCTGCAAGGGCAAATGATCAACCAAGAAGTTTACACCTCCATACACAGGCGTATTCACGAGGCACTTCGACGTCGTCGTCCTGAACTGTGGGCATCTGGACAGTGGACTCTGTTGCACGACAATGCGAGACCACACACAGCTCTAAGTGTCTCAAGATTTCTCACTAAACACAACGTTACTGTGCTTCCACATCCCCCGTACATCAGCAATGTCTCTGTGGCTGTCTTGCCCAGCTTCACACAGAATTTGATGTTAACTCACGCTTCAACTCAGACGTCCATTCTTCTAACAGCAAAAATTGCACTAGCAAGGGACACGGTTTCCTGCCGTGTCCTACCGCCTAGCGGAGGTTGAGCAGATTAACATAAATACCTCAGGCGAGTCATAAAATGTCCAGGTACTTGCACATGACAACTGGAATTGCGCAACATTTACCTAAGTCGAGATATTAAATAAGTCTCAGAACTTTACGGATGAAGAATGTATATAGGAGTGAACCTGCTAATTAGCTGTGTGGTTCTGAAGATTTCTAGCAATGTGGGAGCATTGTAGTGGTGAATACTACCACCTGTCTATCACAGGGTTCCTATATATCCATCACAAGAAAAGGGACAGTCCCCACTTTATCAACCACAAAAAAAGAGGACATACAAATAGTGAATTTTATTAAATAAAAGTCCCACTCCGTAGTTCTGTTCTAGTAGTACTTTCAGTTTCATGGGTATGAAATTCTGAGAGATATTTTGAAGCATGTTTTTATCGAGGCTAGGTTACCCAGAATTTCTTCCCAGACATTTTGCAGGTGAAATGCTGAACTGTTTTTATTTTTTTGGCTCAGACAGTGGTAACGTATTATAATTATGTGTTTTTTAAAAAGTAGAAATATTTTTTTGTGTTTTGTAATACCATTAAAATAGGTAGAAGCTTTAGGAAACAAGAGCTGGTAAAATAGCCTGGACATTTCTGCAAATTAAAAAACAACCCCCCCCAACCAAGATGCAAATTATTGTGTTAAACAAGAAAACTTGTCCATAGAAAAGAGGCGGTGTGTTAGCCCTTGGCTAGCAGTGCACTTTCGGATCACTAAAATTGGAGGACTATAAAACATGTCCTTTCCTGTTCATGGAATAAAATTCTTTAATGGTTTTTTTCTGTATGTTTTGTATCAGTATTTGCAACATTGTTTCTTAGTTCATTTGCACCAATCCAAGAAGGGAGGTAGATTACTGCCCAGTTAGAGGTACCATAATTGTACTTTTGCAGTACATTGCCATGAAAAAGAGAGCTATCGAGTCCATTCTGTTAGAAGAGCCAGTTAATACAGCTGCTCATTTATGTGATCTGATGTCTAAACAAGTATTTACCTCTGGTCCATTGCCTGATTAAAGTAGGTGAGAATATATTGGAACTGATCCTATTTTCTATTTTGAGGGTGACTACCCAGCTGACCCACCATGAGAGGCAAGTAGTTGCTGGAATCAAAACTTTGCATGTGTATGTCCTGTCTCACCTTCATAATCCTTGTCCTTTCCAGTATTGGTCTATTTGAGGCCTTTTAAACATGTCAAAACACAGAACACACCCTCCATTTCATAGTAATTCCTGAATTTATTTCTCTCGGTTGCTATGTTAGAACTTTTAAATGCTCGTGTGTTTGCTCCAGTTTGTTCCATGTTCTGTACTTCATTTCGTATAATGTATAATTTTCTCACACTTTCATCTGTTGTCCACTGCCTGATGTAGAATTCTGATTAGACTGTGTGCTGGATGACAAAGAAATCTTCAGGTACCCACAAGGATCCAAAATGTTTGTATTTACCATTGCATCCAGACTGGTTCTGGGACCCACCCAGTCATCTGTCCAGTTGGTTCCAGAAGCTCTTTACCTTAGGGTAAAGTGGCTGGTGCTTAAAGTTGGTGATCCCCATCGAGTATTAAGGTTAAGAAACTATGGAGCCATATGTCAACCCCTCCATATTTTTTCATGGTGTGATGATGGTTAATGAAGAACAGGGACAGCTTTACCCCTACTTGTCTCCCATCCTTCATGGTAAGGTGCTGATTGAAGACCCATCTACTTAGGGTAGGTATCTTCTACTTTCAGTTGAAGATACAAATAGTGTGTAATGGCATGTGTGTTTTGTCATACTGCAGTACAGCCCAATGGTGGAGTGCATCACACGCAATCAGTTCTTGAACAATGGAAGTTCGTACAAGCTGCAGAAACTGCCACCTGGCAACTACAGCCTGCGGGTTCGTGCCATGTCACTGGCAGGTTATGGGGACTACACCCAGCCACGTTACTTCTGCATAAAGGTGGGTTTCCACAAGGCATACCACGGTCACTGTCACTGTTATAGTAAAGCACACTTAGTAATTATTCATAGTGCACACTTTTGTCATTATTCCATAGGGCACTTTCTGTCACTCTTTGTAAAACACCTCTGTTACTCTGCTCACATGTTGCATGAGACACACTTCTCATTGTATTCATAAAGTCACACTTCAGTCTGTGTTCATTCACAGTACTAATGTCACTGTTATACTTCTGTTACAGCACCCATCATCGTCAAGTAAGGATTATCTGATAGGCGCTGGGGTGGGTGTTGCGGTAGTGGTTTTTGTATTCTTAATTGCGGTTGTGTATGTGCGCCGTAGATGCCTCTCAAGAATCCCAAATGTGAAGCTGATTGCATCTGTGAACCCAGAGTATGTCAACACAGGTAAGTGTCAGCCCAGCTCTCTCATACTCTGTTTTATTGTATGCATGCATGCACACACACACACACACATACACATACATACGCACACGTGCGTGTGCGTATATATATATATATATAAACGATGTCACACTTAACATTATGTACATCTGCCATTTGTTGTTTGAAGGTTATAGTATTCTAGGGTACGATGCTGTGTAGTTTGGTAGATGGACATCAGCATGTCAAAGTAACCTGCTGCCTCCATGTTCAGAGCAACAAATTATTGGTTTATGTTAACAAACCTGTACCTGAAATATTTCCTTTCAAGTTTTGGTAAAAAATATGAATGGATGGGAGCACTCTGGAGACTGGAATATGAATATTGAAGTGGATCCATTTTGATTGTGAATGTGGTTGGTGAGCATTCTTGTTCCATAAAAGCACGTTGACTGGTTGAATGACTCTCAGTATTGAAGGAAGATGCTGTACCTTGATATTGGTTGTCAAACTTATATTCATAATCTTTATCACAGTCATACTGTTTGCTAGTTTAGTCCAGTTCTTTCTGACATGTTTTACGTGTACCTTTCATAGTGGTTTGTCTAGGATTTGTAGCTGAAATATGGTATGGATTTGAATAAAGGTTGACCAACTAGATGACACTTGCTTTATTATCTACTGCTCAACGTGTTTCAGACTTTAATACGTCCATCTTCAGGAGCTTGCGACTACTTGGTGCGTTATTGTGTAGGCTGACTTGAGGCGTGCTGGTGTTATGTAGCGGGATTGTCTGTTGGTGATGTGGTATCCGAGTGCACTTGGATACCAACAGACAATCCCGCTACATAACACCAGCACGCCTCAAGT
>Ga0136643_10016745_pt1 | contig 11027 bp, 11 predicted proteins | sample TergutLab28metaG_FD_96883 | JGI IMG/M metagenome (GOLD analysis project Ga0136643, IMG submission 96883) | Labiotermes labralis P1 segment gut microbial communities from Petit-Saut dam, French Guiana - Lab288 P1 (version 3) (version 3) | ecosystem: Host-associated > Arthropoda: Insects >... | reverse complement strand
TGATGGTCATGCAGCAGCTATAATGCATATCCTGCTGATGATGGAAAAAGGCCTGTTGGCTGTGCCAGTTGGGCCAACAATTTGTTTACGGATGTCTCCAATCTAGCACCAATTTCACCTAGTGTCTTCCCAGCAAGTGCCTTATTGTATAGAATCAAACCTGTTGCTTGAAAACGTTTCACACAATTTAAATTTTCTTCCTATTTGGACCAGGTGCCTCAGGAAATTTCTGCCTGAATTTTTGGTGACATCCTTGTAGGACTGTATTCACATGTAGCATTATGTATCACATGTAGTACATGGTCATGTCTCGAGATCAGAATGCAGGACGAATTCAGAGTGTGAGGGTTGATAATAGTACCTTCAAGAAGGTGGAAGGGTTTAAATATTTGGGAACAACTTTAACAAATAAAAATTCTATGGCGGAAGAAATTAAGAGCAGATTGAGGTCAGGAAATGCTTGCTATCATTCGGTGCAGAACCTTTTGTCTTCCAGGTTGCTATCCAAATATTTAAAGATCAAGATATATAGAACTATAATTTTGCCTGTTGTTTTGTATGGGTATGAAACTTGGTCATTGACATTGTGGGAGGAAAGGAAGTGGAGGGTGTTTGAGAACATGGTGTTGAGGAGAATATTTGGACCTAGGAGGGACAAGGTAATGGGGGAATGGAGGAGACTGCATAATGAGGAGCTAAATGATTTGTACTCCTCATCCAGTATTGTGCAGGTGATAAAATCGAGAAGAATGAGATGGGCTGGGCAAGTGGCACGTATGGGTGAAGAGAGGGAGGTGTATAGGGTCTTGGTGGGGAAACCGGAGGGAAGGAGACCACTGGAGAGACCTAGGCATAGATGGGTGGATAATATTAGGATGGATCTCCAGGAGGTGGGATGTGCGTATATGGACTGGATTGGGCTGGCCCAGGATAGAGATAAGTGGCGGATGCTTGTGAGTGCAGGAATGAACCTTCGGGTTCCGTGAAATGCAGGGAATTTCTTGACTAGCTGCAAAGCAATTAGCTTCTCAAGAAGGGCTCTGCACCATGGAGTAAGTAAGTAAGTAATGCTCTTTCCATAGTTTGCAGACATCTGGCATTAATTTTATGCTACTTTCTCAGCCTGGGTGCCTAAATCAGCTCAAAAATTTTGGATTTAGAATTTTTGATAAACGGAGTGGAGCAGGTTGGGTTTTACTTTTGTCATTTATAATTCCACATTTGCTGTGTCAGGTGCTATTGCCAATAAATGTGTGATGCCTGTAACACTCCAGTTTAGTCTAGAAGTCTTGATGGTTTTTTTTGCACATTTGAGAACAAGGTAGGATGAATGCTAGAGATGTTTTGTTTTGTCCCCGATATGAGAATACCAATGTTAATAGGAATGACAGAAAAAGGTTCCCCCTCGCATCCCATAGGGGCACAGCCGACATCCCAGGAGCAGAGTGCCAAGTGGTAGGAGCCAGGAACTTCAGAACATGACAACAGATGTTCGGGGCCTGGACAGGTAAACAACGTGTGGCAATGCTGTCTCTGTCTGTACCTCATCAGTTCAGATGGCTGGTAATGTAGAGAAAACATGATTTGTCCAGTAGTGATGGTTGCATCTGTATGTGCCCCTCACTTAATACCTTTGTTGGAGTTTTGTGGTATCATACTGCAGTTAATATATATTCAGTTAATGCATGATCATTCAACTAATAACACTTCCTTTGGATAAATTTTGACCTTTGTTCACTATAAAAATGTTTTGCATCATTGTTTAAACTCAGCACACACACACACACACACACAAACACACACACATACACACATATGTATATATGTGTGTGTGTTTTAGAAGGAAAAGTTTCATTACTAAATTCACTTGTGGTTGATACACTGTACTGTTTTCACTTTACATGAATGTGCCATCCAAATGTAACATTCAACTCAGTTCTGAACATCGGTGTTCAGAAAATGTGTAATTCACTGCATACGTCAGTTATACATTCTGTATGTAATAATTTTGGAATACGATAAGAAATCATCAAGTTATGAAATGCTTTTGGGAATATTCTATTGATATTTTTTGGTATGTTAATTTTATGAAATTTATAGTTTATACTGCAAGTTATTTAATATCTATTTTTTAATATAAAACAGTCCCTTGCTGGAACTGTTGGCTACATGCATTTTGCCACTCATTGTATTGGCTGGAATATGCCAGCCTTAAAGCAAGTTGCATAGCCAATTCAGAGGTTTATTTAATCTTTCCAGTTGGAGTTACTGTAAGATTTCCATGCAACAGCCACTGATTTTTCATGAACATTCTCTAAAAGACCTCTACTTTTTAGTGTTTATACAGCATTTTTGTGGTTGGTCAGTATACAGATATAAATTTCAGTATGTGCATTTAGATTTAAAAGTTCTGGTTGGGATTGTATAGCACATTGTTTCTGCACTGTAAATGTGAGTGAGACTACAGTGATCTCAGTAAATACCATGTTTGTTGGCGGTGGCGTGCAAAAATGTGTGTGAATGTAATTTGCAGTTGGGTGGGTGTTGGGGATATGGAAAGAACAAGCGAGCTTCTGTATTTAGTTCTCTGAAGTAAGACCGATAACAACAACAGAGACTTTTGTTTTATGATGAACTTTCAAGAAAAGATCTGCCAGTATGGTATGTTGCACCCTGTTTTTTGAGTGCATAGATACCTTATCCTTGAAGGTGTGGCAAAAAATGTCTTATTCCAGCTGCACTGCTATCTATTTGAATATGTGTATTTCACACAGTGTGACTCAGTGCTGTCTACCTGTGTTGTTTGCATCGTGAATCATTGTGAGGTTTATGGCAGTCTTGTGACTGGAACTGTTTGATTTCAATAATTCAAAATATTCTGTGTGCATAATGTGTATAGTTTTCATATTCAGTTCAAATTGCTCATGTGTGTACAGTTTTACAGTTTTAGCCTTCAGAGCCATCAGTTTTTGAATACAATATCAGCACAGCCACTACATAATGAAGTGTTGATCCTTGCCATCTGCTGACAGATTGTGAAAAGTAGCGTATCAGTTAAGGGGTTCCTGAGGATTGTTTCTGTTGGTACCTTGAAATCAAGACCTACACTATAGATGTTACGTATTTAACATATGTCACATGAGTGGCAATGTGAAATATTTTATTTAATACAGCTTGCTGCAGGATTAGTGTTAAGGATTTGCTTTCATATTGTCATTTCTGACATACTTATATCATGTGATCTGTGTTTTATTTGGTACAGGTTGAATGACACAGCTTAGCTGCAAGCCTGCCTCACACCACAATACACACCTTCAACCCCAATTTATTTTCTTTATGATTGTACTACTTGGATTTTGAACATGTCTTGACATTTGGAAATAAAATTGGTCATGTTCAGTATGGAATATTATGTTTGGGAAGTATTCTAACATCTGCAATATTTTTTGTTTCACAATTCTTGTGTTATTGTGAATGCAGAGATACTGAATCCCTGTATGAGAAGTTTGTAATCGTATTGTGCACTGCGTCTTCTTTGCCTGAATACAGTAATGCAGAAAATTTTTCAGGTTGAATTTATTAATGATAATCCTTTTGGAAGAACAGTCCACATTCTTGTTGAGACTGATTGTACTGTTCATAAACATTGCTGATACTGTGACACCTTGGCTGATAGTGTCAGCTGCCTAATAAAAGTGTTGCATATAATTCTAGCCATTGTTTTTGTTACAGTGATGTACTGGCATCTGTATAGTTTTATTTTCTCTGCAGCTGATCAGTGCAAGTGTCTGCAGTATTTAATTATAAGTATGGAAACAAGGTTGAATTCTGTTATTCTGGTCATGATGTGCTAAGTTACAGTTGCCTCCTGTAATAGGGCATTGTTATTTTTTATCAGTTTTAAATAATAACATTGCTGTTTGCATTGATGCTTTAACACTGAACATCATTTGCTGCGGAATGCCTGTTAAAACAAAAATGTTCATAATAAATGCTTAATACACACTTCTGAGTTTAAGATTATTGTCTTATGGGATGTTACTCTACTACACAGCACATCCCACATGACAAGCTTCATAGTTTCCACCATGAGAATTTCAAATGTCAAATGTGCATAGAAAGACAGAAAATGGCACCACAAATTAAAGATGTGTTCTTTTATTTTCAATTTCACTGGCCCTCTGAAGTTAAGAATGGCTCTTCTAATTAATTCTTCTTTGTTGAATACTGTAACTCTACATATCAAATGCAGTCATTCATGTGTTTGTCCAGAATAATTGTACATTTGCAGTTGCAGTTCAGTGTGGAATGATTGAGGACAGGTTTCTGTTTCTTGAAGTTTGAGTGGATATCTTTAGGAGTAAGCATTTAAATCTTTCTTTATTATGGTTGTTGGTTTAAATCATCAGTTGCAATATTGGTGACACAGACAGTAACAAGAAAAGAGAACTTCACTGAAAAGATAGTAAGGTTGGGAACATGTTGCAGGAACATATTATTATAGACAAAATAGTCCGTCTTCAAAGCAAAGTTTGATAGATATTGTGAAAGGAAAATATTCCTTTATGAAAAGCTTTAACACTTTTTGTTTTCTATTGTACTTAAAATGTCTTACTTCTCTCCATAAAATGTGTGTGTGTGTGTGTTTGTGTGTAAATAGAGAATGCATTCTAGTGTGTATTAGAACATAAATTTGGAATAAGAGTATTTTAAAATATCTGGACTGTTAAGATTTCAAAAGGATTTTTTCTGTATTACATAGTTTTAAGCAAACAAGTTTATGCATGTATTTGATTCAGCTGTCACTGGTAACTTTTAGGGCATTAGTAAAATCATTACAGATTCTAGCCTCTGAAATGTCAGCTGATAAGTGTAATAAATACTAAACTACACACTGATTGCCATATGTATAGAGTGCTTGGAGGAAAAATTAAGAAACTGACTGGAATGCAGTATGAATCAGCAGCACAGATGAGGTCTGTCTGGACGCATTATGGCAGAGAATATTTACAGTTACTCACATGTCAGCATCCTTATGTAATTCTGCTTTGAATCCAGCAGTGCACATGAAGTTCTGTCAGGACACATCACAATACAGAGCATTTACGGTTACCAATATGTCAGCATGCTGCTCTAATTCTAATTTGAATGCAACAGCGCACATGCAGTACAGAACATTTACTATTACAGACATGTCAGGATGATGATCTAATTCTGATTTCTGCTATGTTAATAAAACAAGTATGAAATGTTTTGTGTGTTTCTTCAATGACAATTACACTTTATAAATGTACTTGCTATGTGCAGTGTGCATCCTCTGTTGCTTAGACACATGATCAGTCACAATGAAAACCTGTGCATTCCAAAATATGTGTTACAGAAGGGTAATTTGGCAAGTTCAAAACATTTCTGTCCTTCCCTTTTAACATTTATTTTATGTTGTTTAAAATCACGTGTGAGAAGGGCATTGCAATAATTTTAGCGCGAGGAACTTCCATGGGCTTGAAATATTTGCGTTTGAGAATGCGAAATATTTTGGAACTTTGAAACTTTGATTTGTTGGTGACCACAGGCAAGTGTTCACACATACACTTTACAAATAACATTTTCTTCTGTAAGTAGTTAGGTTTCTGCTTTATAATTTAGTCTGTATTAACTTTAAGAATTACTTTGCTGGTATTAACAAAGTATATATTCATGAAATTGAAAGTGCTAGAAGGGTATTAAGTTACCGTATGAAGGTTGGAAACTTCCCAAAGAGTTTTGACAACTTTAATGTTATACAGTATCCATGCAACTGTATTATATTTACAAAAGTTCTATACCAACTTGTTGCACAACTCTTATTTATTATCAGTTAATTCTCCCTCTTTGCTTCAATCCTTATGTATTTTGGTGTTAGTTTATTATTATTATTAACCAGATAGCTGTATTAGTCTTCATTAAATTCACTTGAATCTGCTTGAAGTTGTAAACAACTTGTGCCAGTTGGGCGTATTGAAATTTAATATTTTAATATTTTTGATAACTGATAATGAAAACATGTTGTGCAGCAAATTGCTGTGGAACTTATGTGAAGGTTTAAAAACATTTATTGGCAAAATGAAAGTAGATTTTGAGACCTGTTACTGAGAAATGAAGTAATATGATATTGTAAAATGAAGGATTGATGGCAGGATATGTTGGTAGATTCGTGGAAGAGAAATGGGAGTTTATTCAGTGTGTATGCTGATATTGCATAATAATGGCAGCGTGATCTCTTTTTATGATTCACCTTCGCAAATGGAGGTTATAAATTCATCTTTTTTGTGTGGAATAGATTTGTCTCATTATTCAAGTATGCATGATCTTTAGTGTAACTAAATACTCCATATTTTGGTATATGAGGATAATCAAGGAATATCAAGAAAATTTATGTAATTGCTGTAATAGAGACTGCAAAAAGATTTGTGATGTTGAAGAAACTTGCCTTGTGATGTGTGCTGTGCATATTGGAATTCACAGATGAAACTCAATAATTATAATTAGTGTTGGAGCTAATAGAAGAAACCTAATGACTATAACCACTATCAGTCTATACTTCCCCACCTTTGCATACGTACTTCCCTTTTTAGCTTTGTCCCGCTTAATTGCATAGCACAACATTTGTATTATATGGCCATACATTTGCAGTTGCAGCCATCTGTCCTACAGTCATAACTGCATGCCAATTGTTTATTTTAGTTGTTTAATGTGTGGTGTTCAGAATAGTGCAGGTGATTTCTGGTGTGCAGTTATCTCATACCTGTAGTGGATTTAAATTTTATTAGGAATTTGTGAGCATGACACTTTTCATCTGGTATGAATACCAGCTTCACTACAATTTTGAACCTTCTACCCTTCCTTAATTTATGACACTTTAAATTATAAATAAATACCGTAAGGAAGACTACATCATGTATGACTTCACTAGTGTGTATTTGCATGTTTGTGCATGTACATTAGGTACTTGGCACACAACTTTGAATTCGTAAACAGAGTGAGTATCCAAGTTGTTGGAAGTGCCAAGAGTTAAAGCAACGTCTGGATGAATTATTTCTGTTATAATTAGCAGTAACGGATAGTGGCACTCCTCATCTACCATTGCCCTGAACAACATTGTTCTGCTTTACCTTTGACAAATTTCAGTTACAAGAGATTTTATGAATGTTGCCTGGAGTTGGATTCTCATTTGTCTTACCAACAGATGGCAGTTTCTTCAACAGCGATGCTCTTAGGTATTTTATTTAATTCTTATTGGGAAAAAATGCTCCATTCTACATTGCAGTATTCAGAAACTTAACACCAACTTTAAATAAGGAAGTGTAAGTGGTGCATTGTTAATTGGTCACACACATGCAGAACGTTATGTTGTAACAACATCTACCATAGTCTTGTTCTTGTTTAAAAACATAAGCATTTCAGCACTGGCAAGAGGTAAGGATTGTCTTCTTAAGCTCACTACATTCCCTGTGGCAGCAAACAGCCATTCAATAGCTACTTCGAGGTAAGGAATAAGAAGAGAACATGAGGGCAACTTCAGATGTGAAGTGCTGTTTTTCCCCCCATTGGTTTTTACATTACTGCATTAGAGTGCAACTTTTTTCTTCAAACTGATTTTTCACCCAAGGCCTGAATTAAGTATTTTATGAGAACTTAAAATTTTTAAGATTTGGGGGTGGAAACTTCTTTTGGACGCATCAGAGAGTACTGTGCTTCTTCTTGGTAAAAGAACTGTCTTGAAATCTTTATATTGCCTTTTCTTGAATTTAACTTTGTACCACATTTTGGCCAGACATCTTTGTCTCTGTTAAAACACTCTTTTTGAAGCATGTGCCCAGTATCACTGCATTAAGCTTCCTTGTTCATGTTATGTCCTAGAAAACAGGCAGATGTTCCTTGTGAAATATTTCAAGAACATGCTGAAGTTTGTTTCGTTTGCTTCATAACTTTGTATTTAATATTACTGTCTCCTCTTTATTATAAATGGGAAGTGTGATATTTCCCTGACCATTGCTCATTAATGGCATCATAAAGTTACTGGAGAATGTCAGCAACAGCACTGCCAGTCCATTGCAGGTATAGAGTTTTGTATTAATGTGCAGCTAGTGGTTGTCTATTCCTGCAAGCATTTAGGTACATTGAAACGACTCTTACTGTCAGTGTTGCGGGAAATGACGTATAGTTCCACATTTACCTTCCATTTGATCTGATGTTATAAGCTGGCTATTGCAAAATGTGAATGTTGTTCCAGGAATTTTACACCTTATTTAAATAGTGTAAGTATTGTGTCTGAATACTTCATCTTCCACTTTTGAAAACTGATGCCAGTCTTTTATTATTGTGTATACAATACTGGTTGTACAGACACTTCCCGACCTATGTATAGTTTACGCTCTGCACACCATTATGTGATTTGACTCTTACATCGTCAACCTACAATGTATGAAACATGTATAATTTTATTCAGTTATATAAATGTGTTTGTGTGTGTGTGTGTGTGCTGAAACACTAAGCAAATTATAGATGCATTAAAACCCTAAAAATATTTGTGAGTACTGTAAATAAGTTGGTGGGAAAAGGAGCATTTGTAACCACATTCTGCTTATTTTTGTTTATGTAGTTCCTATGGGAGGGATCCTTCAGTGTTGCAGTGCAGTTTTTCAGTGTGGGTGTGTATTAATTTTTTAAGAATATCACTGGTTACAGAATTTTATGCCTCAAGCATAATGCAGTATTTTTGCCCCTGATATATATTGTTACAGAAAGTATGCATGAAGTCAAGTTTACGTAAGTCAGGGCCTATGTAACATGAGGGGGGGGGAGGGGAAGTGGGGTTGCCTGTAATGTTGTGAGCCCAACATACTAACTTTGTTGAAAAACCTGCTAATATGGCCTTTGTAAAAATCATGTAACAGCTGCATGCAGTGGCTGTATTGCTGGACACAGTAGGCTGAAGTGGTTAAGCCACTGCAGCAGAATATAATCATTCCAACAGTAATCATGTGGAATCTGAAGGGCTATGTTGTGCAGCTGGAAACACTGAACATTTTAAAAGAGTACCAATAGGATGACTCTAAAAACATGGAGTTGGTAATATTTATTGAATAAAGTGTGAGTAGAGAGGTTACCAAAATTTACAACAAAGCATCTTTTCAACTCAACTTCCATAGATTTGTAGTCCTACAGATATGATACTGGGTTTTTGTCTTCCCCCCCCCCCTACTTTTTTTTTAAAATTACATTTAGTGTTACATAGTCACCCTACGTACAAACTATTTCCTGCATTATATGTAGGTGTGTTTGTAGTCTGTTCCTTTACCATATTTCATGTTCTTGCATACAGTGGTTAATGTAGTTACTGCTATCAAACTGAAAAATTGACAAGAATTGTAGGTGACCACCATATTGTTATTTTACATTATAGCAGGATTCTAAATTATGTGGCACTAATTTTATTTCAAACTATGAGTTAATACATCCATTATGTTCTTAGTACTGATTATGGGAAGCTAAAAAATACAACATTGAGGTCCTTCATTGGCATAACACACATACAGGGATATTGAGTTTTGTAAAACTAGATCCCTGGTTAAAAAGTTTACAGAAGGACACAGAAACACACATTCATTAGAAAAAGAATATGGGCACTTGAGTGTGCTCTTCTGCATCCATTTTAATCTTCATTCATTTCTGTGACATTTGTATGATACATTGCCCCCAAGCCTCATTCTTAATAATGAGGAATAGTTACTGTTCATAATAGAATGGAACTGCACGTGTGTGACAAGAACATAGCTTATACTATGCTGTGTGCAGATTGACTGATCTCAAGAGCGGTTATAGCTGGGACACATTCAGCACTGTGTACAGGATGCACTAATGAACACAGGCATATGAAATCCAATTGCAGCAGTGACTGTGTCTCATTCTGCAGCTGCTCATACCATACAATTCAACTTGCTGTTCTCTAATGTTGATTGCAAGTATTTCTGTTTTACTTCACCATGTTTGGATGCCATGTTTCATCAGAATGATCATCCATTCTGTAGGTGCTTCAGTGCTATTTGCACAGTAACTGCATATTAATCTTGTGATCTGTTCCTAAAAATGATTCTATATTAAATTCCTTCCAGTTTAAAACGCAATAAACACTTCAAACAAGGCTTATCTTACAAGTACTTTATGCTAATAACATAAGTTAAACCCAGCACTCAGAATATCAGAATTACTTTAAAATCAGAAACATTCCAATTATATTATTGTGGCATGAGGTAAAAGTAAATTATTTTTGAGTGGAAAGATCTTTCCTCGTTTTTGAATTGGTGTACTTTTTTCTTGACATTGTTCATCTTATGCAAAAATGATACAGCGGAATATAGTAATCAGGCTTCCAATAGAACTGCTGATAGTTGCATCATTTATATTATTTTAAAAAATGCTTTTCTCCACTAATGGAAGACAAACACCTGACTTTTTTTGTTGCTTTGCATATTGAATTTGTTGGTTAATTTAATATTTTGTTCTTGAACTTGAAATTATTTTCATATCTAAAACATATTACAGTTATGGCTGCACTTAAAAAGGTGCATCCAGACTTTGAGTGTATAGATAAATATGTGCATATATCTGTATATTACATCAATGACAGTCATATTTCTTTCATTCTTTTCTCCTTATTTGACCTTTGTTATTGTTTTCAACTATCAGTATTTATTTCAGAAAAATGTTCCTGTGTTTATTATTTTCCAGCTTTATGATTATTCATTCCATTTATATGCTGTAATAAATGAATGAATGATGGAGTGAGTGTGGGCTACAAAGGTGGTATTTATGCTGTAGTTATTTAGTAATTGCCATATTTTGGTGTTACTGTGGTTGTGTTTTCAAATCTATAGTTTTTTGTATGTAAGCAAAAGGTGAATATGAACTAATTGTAAAATGTATCCATTGCATATGAAGTTAAGATGCGAATCAAGGATATGTTTCATCCCTGAGGACAGGAGCAT
>Ga0136643_10016744_pt1 | contig 11028 bp, 9 predicted proteins | sample TergutLab28metaG_FD_96883 | JGI IMG/M metagenome (GOLD analysis project Ga0136643, IMG submission 96883) | Labiotermes labralis P1 segment gut microbial communities from Petit-Saut dam, French Guiana - Lab288 P1 (version 3) (version 3) | ecosystem: Host-associated > Arthropoda: Insects >... | reverse complement strand
GGTGACCATGCATCATGATAAATTCTTATAATAAAACCAACTAGATGCACTAATTTCTCAAATTTATTTTTGGAATAAAACTCTACATGTTTCGGACAGTTCCTCTGTCCATCATCAGGAGTTCTTCACTGTACACACAGCAATGGTATATGTCATACAGGTTTGCTGACAGCTCTCAAGCTGTCATCAAACCTATATGTACTGCTGTGTGTACAGTGAAGAAGTCCTGACGATGGACAGAGGAACTGTCCGAAACATGTAGAGATTTATTCCAACAATAAATTTGAGAAATTAGTGCACCTAGTTGGTTTTGTTGTAAGAATAATATATGCACCTCTGATAGCAAACAGAAATTGACACGACAGGTCACGCCATGTAATGACTCCAGACTGAAATGTGAAGAAACTTGTATTATGCTAATGCTGTTGTAGAGTACATAGTCAATAACAATACATTCTCTTTCCTTAAGTATGAATTATGTCTTGTACGAGTACATAAAACCATTCTTTCAAGCCATTTTCATCCTTCCCCAACTTCACATACTCTGGCCTTGGCAAAGCCATCATAATTTCTTCAATTCTCCTTCATCTGTGAACCACTTAAGAGTATACGAGGATTTGAGGTCACATGAAAAAGTTCATTGGGTCGTCTGGAATTGGATGCCATTCATTTTTCTTCAGTCAACACAATTTAATATCGCATACAGTACCACAATATCGCTCATAGTGGCAGGAAAACCACTCCACGCAATCCTTTGTCTTATGGGAAATGATGCAATTCTGGTGACCATGGGCTGTAGCATGAGAGCATACAGGTATAAATGTGTAGGTGACTGGGTTAAGGAAGTACATATTTGATATTAAACAAATTTCTCTGTGATTATCATCATATGATATACATCGTTTCTGCGTTAAAACAAACAGTGATTAAATGCAAACTGTGCTTCAGACAGAATTTATATAAATATATGTTTATCTTAAAAACCAAAAGAATGTAGATAAAGATACTAGAAAACAACAAATTTTGGTTATGAAAAGAGTTTATGTTTTCTGAGTTGTGTTCCATTTCCTTTCCTTCCTTAAACTCTCTTACAGATCTGCCTCTTCTTAACACAGTTTCTGAGGAATATCACATTCCATTTTAATTTCATAGTTAAAATGTGCCAGTAGAGGGGCATTATTTTATCTTACAAATGTTCCTGGACAATAGCTAATGGCAGACTGGAACAGCTACAAGCATTGCACAGCTTACCATCATGTGAAATGGTCTTTGGGAAGAATGGATATGAGTTGTCAGATAAAATAATGTCCCTGTATTTTGTCTCGTCACCAAGACATTGCAGCATAATTAGTTCTTTTATGAAGGAATGCATTTTGCATTTCTACACACAGCAAAAAATTATCTAAAATGAAGATATCATGGCAGGAATTCATGAACAATACAGCCTTAATGTCATGCATATAAGTATTCGTGGGGTCAACATTTCACTTCTCTCAATACTCTGTAATTTACCCAGCTCTGAGTATGCTGACCACTACAAATCCCCAAGCCATCATCTGAACAGACAGTACTCAGACAAGACAGAATCAAGACTTAGTACACTGCACTTTTGTCACCACTGGAAATAAGTGACAGCAGGTACTACATACCTGTTCTTCTAAAGCAGCAGATTGCAAAATAATTTGTATCGTTGTGAAAACAGTGTCTATCTCCTGCACAAACTTACTTTACTCTTGCCTAAAAGAAACTGTACCATCTATAAAACAGCATATCTATTTCTGACTTTGTCATACTTCCATCCTATGCAAATTTAAAACAAATTTAATCTGCTATTTTAAAAATATAACCACATGCTCTTGCTAGCTGTCTGTTGCATTAGATGGTGCACTGCTCAGTTTCTGCATAATGGGAACAGAAGATGCAGTGGACGACGGTGGTGGTTTGGTGGCTGCACTGTATATAGGTTGCTGAACCATCACGGTGGACAACGCTGAACTTGGAACAGCCATTTTTCTCTGACATTCAAGACTTCCATGAGATGGAGCTTCCTGCACCGCTGGTTGTACTTCTCGTTCAGTTTCCCCTACATCATTTTCAACAGTATGAACTCGTAAACCCGTGCAGATGTAGGTATTTACATCGGGATAACGTATTCGAATTGAGTCAATTACATCCAGCAAGTTTTTGGCATCCATTGCCAAAATATGTGCAGCTGATAACATTCCCCTGAAAGGAAACAACACAATGATTTGGTGATTTTATTACCTCCTGCGATCATTTGGTGACTTCAGAACTTTCTGACCAGTCTGTCATAAAATCATCTCAAGTCAAAGTCAGCATGATATACCATGCCTGGCAGAACTGGTGGGCAGTGGAAGGGGGTTTCTAACACTCAGTGTCAAGTGGAAAGTGTGCAGAGCATAACAGAGTGAAAGTCTGTTTATCCAGCATGGCTGAGAAATATGGTGTGCTGACAAAATAGACTTTGCTGATAGAAGCAAAAATAAATTATTGTGTGGGCATGATAAAACAACTAAAATAAAAGACACGCAATATTTGCACAATAATGCAAACAATAATATATATACACAACACATTGTTTACTGCCTGCCAGCTGTTCTTGAAGCTAATACACTAGCACAGTAGAATTCCTTTAATCCAGCACCCATGGGACTGGACAAGTGCCCGACTGTCAAATATTCTAGATTATCAGACAGTACCTATACTGACCTAAGCTGTTAGAGGTAATTTTTTGTTACTGCCCTCAGAGAGTGTGCAACTGTCAGTTACATTCATATCATCAAATCAAGGCTCAACTTTTTTCCATCATTATAGGCCCAGTCACTGGTTTTCCTTTGGGAAGCATTGCTGTAAACCACTTACTCAACGCCTTGTCCAACTGTGCCATTTTAGGCTCTTTCAATATCTGTTGCTTGGAAAGATCCTTCATACTTTCATTGGATGACGTCCATGATCGCAGTGATCCTTCTGTTTCTTTACATTATAGGTAGCTGAGGATCCAGTGCTGTATGCAGTCACAACTTCTCTTCAGCTTTCATGACTCTCAAGGTTCCTAAGTAATCATTATAGTTACATGTTTCTTACTGCCAGAAGTTCCTTGTTTACTCACCTTTGGATCTTCTGAAGCCAGTACAATAGCTCAATGGGCTCAATAAGGTCCAGACAACCGGAGATGGTATCACAGTATCAAAAAATCAGTACAAACACCAGAAGTCATGGATAGCAGAACTTCCAGTCTTGGAACTACTTGACTCAAGTGGTGAACTATCACGAGTGCTGGATGAGAGGTGTTCTAATGCAGTTATGTAACTGCTCTATCGTCCGTCTCAGTACTTACTTTCTGTATTCAGCATCCAGTGTCGTGGTGCTGTAGCTCTGTGCTAACTTCATTGCATTGACTAGTTCTCCCATGTCTTTACTCAACACTTTATGAGCCATCTCCACCTGCAATATATTTCAGCAAGTTAGCAAGCCACATTTTCCCTGTGTAAGACTTGATGTTCTCATGGTGGTAACAAGAAAACTGTCTGCTGGGGTGTGATGTTTTGCAATCTGGTACATGGCTACCAACATTTCAGAGTAACCTACTTTAAAACAGAGACCCTGAAGTTTAAGGCACGATGCATGACTAAAACGCTGACACCTATGTACCAAAATACAGTGTCAAATTTCAGAGAACAGATAACATTCACATATACTTTACCCTAGCCAGTCAGTTTTATGACCAATACAGTGCCATAATATGGAATGCCAGTGGTCTCTCAATGGGCTTCCATGTTGAGGATTCAAGTCTCAGGGATGGAAATCTATGTCATTGAGTGAGTGGTTCCTGACTTTCTGAAGGGCAACTTCAAGGGTCAGGCAGTCCAACAGGAATTCTTAATTTGAAACACAACAAGCATCATGTTCTTTCTGTGCCTCTAAAATGTCTGAAGAACTGCCACATAGTTTAACATCTTTATAAAATTTTTGTTTTCATAACAATTTGTTCTGCTACAGAAAATAATAAAACAGGACGTCTTAATTTATACGTCCACAAGTAACAACCCTATTATGAATGCACCAATGTCAAGATCACAAATTACTAACATGTTGGGATATCCAACTGACCCAGCAGTACCAACACGCGGCCAGTGAAGCACTTCAATTGACACCACCAATTCCTGTCGCCAATCATCCTAGCCTGTCTCAGCACCAAGTGATTTTCAGAAACTTTCATATCCTGACTTGAGCATCATACAAACAAAGCACAAGTTACATTTGTAAATAAGATTCAAAATGAAATCCAATGATGACTTTAACAATGACCCCCAATATTAAATATAATCAATAGCTGTTTTAAACATTTTAAGGGAGAATACATAAATAAATGACAGACACAACCTTCCCATTCAGTTTGCATTATACACACCAAGGCAACAGTGTTTTAAGGTACACACCTGTCTGTGAGCTGAGACTGGAAAGACAGGAACAAGGGCATCCACACTAGACAGGAGTGTTCTCAGCTCCATGCCAACACGCCGCACCAGCTCAAGGTACTGATCTGCTCGACTCTGCTGAACTCCTGATAAGAAAACAGTCTCTTTCACGCCAAAGCCCTAGTGTCAAATATGTAATCAATAAGTACATGATCAATTGTATCAGATACATGGTTCACACAGCAGTGAGTATCAATATCATTGTCTTCTAGCATGTACAACTGCATATAGTAGCAGACAAGCCCAACTGTCTTGGAACAGACTGCTGTCTCTATCTGCAGCGTGGCAAACTTGAGCTCTGCTGGCAAAAATGACTCATATTGCATGGAAGGGATGACTGTGACTTCACCCACAGAAATGTTAGAATGCAGAAACAACATACAACTGAGTCATCATTTGCTGCGTGACATGAATCCATGCTCATGGAACATCACACAGATTAACACAGAGTAAAAATGACTGGGGGACAGTGTACACTGATTGATCGATTTTTTCTAATGGACAGCATGGTGACTTATGGAAAGCAATTATAACGTTGGCTGTGATTAAAAAATCATGAAGTTTCCCTGGACACACCATGAAGGCACATGGAGGAGTGGAGGGTATGGCTCCATTCATTTTGAACTTGGCACCAGACCAAGGTAAATGGTCAGCCTCAAACACCAGCCTCTTCAACCTGGCGAGTGTCCCTGATCTCCACTGAATAGCAGGCTGGGTGGGCCACAAAGCCAGTATGGATGTTTATGAGATCAGAAATATCTCTCGCCTATGACAGGTTTCAAACTGCTGACACATCATTATCTTCTTCTTCGGAGATATCAGCAATATCAAATGTACAGATGTAAACTGCAATGGACTGTACAGAGAAGTATGCCGTTTGAACAAAGTTGCCACTCAACAAAATGCCGGATAAACAAACTTTGATGTATGCTGTATTTAATGTCCATATCGAATGAGGATGGAGGATACACGGTGGTACACAGAGTAACAGCTGTGCTTTAAGGAGATGAAAGGAGAAAATGAAACTTACCCTGTGATAATGACATGACAGCCTTCACCACACCAGTTGTGCAGTCATACACTTTGTCATTCGAGCGGTCGAGATCAGCAGTCGGTGTCGGCTCCATCTTCTGTTGAAAAGAAATTATACGATAACAGAGTCAGTAAAATAATGCCAATATGAAGCCATCCTATGAACACTGTAAACAGAGGGGCACATGAAAGTACAATTTACAAGAAAAAAACTGCAAAACAAGCATTGAAATAGAAGAAAAGTTTTGGTACTAAATACACTGTTTCTACAAAATAAATTGTTTAGTGGGGATAAATAACAATCAAATTTCCGCCTGTAGTGTTTTACACGTTACCCTTCACCTACATACTCACATCTTGTGATGTTAGTTTAAATTCTGTGGTAGAGTTAGGAAACTTTATACCTCAACATGTAGCACACTGCTGTCAAAAGAAAACCCTTTTGTTCCAAACAAGTTATACAATGAGCACACAGAATCAAAATACGGTGCATTCACTTTCATCTCACTATCTAAAAAATCAGTCAAATTAAGGCAAGTATATATTAGGTACAAGACATCTTATTTTTCTTGTAATATGTGTATTGTAGTTTTCTTCAAAACCAGTTCCAAATAATTTTTGTTCTGATAAATGCCCAGTGATATATGTGTGAGTTTGGATTCAGATGCAGAAGCAAGCATACGGTATCACCTTGTTTAATGTTAAGGTTAAGTTCCAGAGAATCTCAAAGTGGACAAAATACAGCACTATTTTCCCATACAAATTCAACACCCGCCACATTGGCCATTGAAGATGCCGCCAGATGCCAGTGGGATCAACATTGCTGTGAGTCCAGGCAATGTTCCTCGAAATTTTGGTCACTAAAACTTGCCAGTGTTTAAACAAAACCAGACTGATCAGTGTATTATCAAGCAGGGACTGTCTCTATACCTTCACACATGATGTCCATTGTCAGTTTATTCACATCTGCCATACCAGATATATTTGAAGAACTAAAACGATTTACAAATTAAGAGTTGGAAAAATATTCTTCTCATGTGCCTCTCTTTATGCAGTAACTTCAAAACAACATTAATGAGAGAGGCAATGTAAATATAAATGTAACAATGAGGTGCATTTGCATAATCATTGTTGCTTTGAAAAGCAATAGGTATTACATATTCTTAGTGTATGTCTGTAGCCACAGATATCCAGCAAGCACAGCGCATATGCTGTATCACCATCTGGGGTCTGTCTGGCTCTATCATATTTTTCCACATTATCTCACAAACGGCAAGATTTTTGGGAAAAAAGTTACTGAACACCAAATGTGCGTTTTGATTTTCTCTACAACTTTTTTTTCTGAAACATTTCACATTCTAACAAGAATGAAGAGAATGAAGTGAGACATTATCATACATGTACATAAGTCTGTAAAGTACCCATTATTCTTGTCAGATTTTAATGAAATTTTTATTTTCTTGGCAGATTTTCAAAAAAATATTCAAATTCAGATTTCATGAATATCAGTACAGTTGGAGCCGAGATGGTCCGTGCAGACTGACAGATAAATGTGACAAAGCTAATGGTCACTTTTTACAATTTTGCAAAAGCACCTAAAAAATGAGCTACTGAATAACAGAAGACAGTATCAAATGAATGATTTCGATATATTTGGAATATGTATTCTGGGCACAGTGGATGTAAACATGCCCATCTGCTGTTTTTTCAGCTACTACAGATATGTGTGTATTTATGTGGCAACAATTTGTGAATTGATCAGCAAGCATGCCAACATGCATCTCTTACACACAGGAACATGACATCATCAGGACATGGTAACAAGCAACAAATCATACAGCTGTGGTTGGAAACATACCTTGACAACAATGACCCTCTCCTCAGCTGAACCGTTGCTCAGAGGTGTTGATGAACGGTCCCGTTCAGAAGAGTCATGGAGTGAACCGGTACAGCAGACAGTAGAAGGAGGTGTGGCAGAGGAAAGTGGAGGAGGGGTTGGAGCACTGCCACCATGATGTAGTGGGGAGCCCTCAACGGAGTCAGCGTCCGAGCGGTCCGAGAAGCTCGTTACAATGGACAGTCGCTTCTTCTGTAGTAGCGTACGCACAAGTAAAGGAGAAGGAGTGGTAGAATGCATTAATACAGCAGAAGAACAACAGTGCAACAAAATACCAGGACTACAAACACAACCATTATAATAACAGCTGAAAATAATACGTGACATGAACATTGCATTCACAAGAAATGTGTTTTAACACAAAATGGCTGAATCCACCAAAAAACTGATTAAAATACCAAATTTACCTGAACATAAGACGATCCCTCTTCACAACTTTCTACTTTCAGAAAAATACTTTCACAAAATCTTTTAATTCTTCTCTGAAGGTACCGTGATCCTTCTAAATCTCAGGAACCACTCACCCGATAACAAAGCATCACATCCCAAAATCCCTGATTCTCCTCCACGTTACACTCAGGCAGAATTATAGAGTTAATTCCGTTCTACAGACGATGGACTGGGAAAAAGTTCTCACACTATATTCAGGCAAACACGGTACTTCAGTCACAAAAAACACGAGACTTCCAGTGTTGCAAATACAGGACACACACGTTTAAAATACACAACTGAATAATACAACCACAGTTTGTCTGATTTATGTGTATGCTGGGCGAAATTTATCCTGCTGTCGGCACACCTGACTGCTGTATGAACAATCATCCCGCACTGCCTTTTCTGTCAGTGAACACGCACGTCCCAGTGAACATGTTAAGTCAAAAAAATGTGAACAATATCATGTACTACAGTGAAGTAACCAGTAAGCCTAAATAGCATGTTAAGTATCTCTTAAAACCTCTCCCATTACAGGCCTGGATAGGACCTTACGGCTCCAGGATGTTGAGGCTTCCAGAATTTCTAGGCAAGGTGCATATGATGGTGGTAAAGGCTGTTGGTCCTGTGCATCAGCCACCTTTACCCCCCAGCAGGTCATGACAAGTATCTAATCATGACAAGTATCTAATCATGAAAAGTATATACCATTAGGAGAACTCTCACAGTTGGTTTATAATTAACAAACAACTATCACATATATGTCCCTGTAAACTTACTGGTTATTTCATGATGAACATGCAAAAGTATCATGCCCCTCTTTGAACAACCCCGTACAATTTCGTGATCTGCATGTTATGTATACACCGCAATATTGTGCGTGATTGCAGGCTTCTGCCACAAAGTAGCTGAGAACTGTGCTCTTCCGGGTTGTTACGCAATGAGTAGTGGTAATTTCTTACCGATTAATTTCTCACAGCGAGCAGTGGTAGTTTCTTACCAGCATTTCAAGACAACCTATCGGTAAGAAATTAATCACTAATAAATTATAACTACTCGCTACGTAACAACCCAGAAGAGTGCAGTTTTTATACTGCAATATTGACAACTGTAGCAGCATAGCTTACAAAGACATATGCTGCAGCCATCTTCTGTTCATACTTATAACTATGATCTACTCATAACTAACACACACAACCGCAGAATAATAATCATCAGTTGCCATCATCTGTCTTACAGATAACCAGTTGCTAGGATACATACAGTAGAAAACAGAAGAATAAGTTGTGATCTTTTACAAAATAAGGTTCTGAAATTAAAGCAACTCTATACACATCAGCCCACAGTGCTGTTTATAACACAGCAATTAACTTACAAGGTTCGTTTCTTCCTCAGCTAACCACCGTCCATCCTCCTCGGACTCCCGTTGCTGTTGTCGCAGCCTCTGCTCCAGTAACTGCCGCTCCAACTCTATATTCACCTGACTGTTGTCCCCTGCACCACCACCACCACCACCACCACCATCTTCCAGCAAATCATCTCCATACACACTCGCAGCAGGAGTCATTTGGTTCTACAAATTTCATCTCATATTACCCTTTCAGGAAAAACTCAATGCATTTTCCAGACCACATAATGCAGTTTTTCCTAGATCAGTACTCTATGAATTCCTCTGCAAAGGTCTATAAAATACTTTTTCCTTAAATTTGCCTTTTCAAATCTTGGTGCACCTTATGGTCTAGAAAATACATAACATACCACATAACCTTAAGATTGGCACTTAAATTCTCAGGACAGAAGTAGCACATGAGGAAGAGCGGCCGGTCTTACAAACAAAATCATTCTTCAAAATATCTGCAACTACTCAACCCATGACAGACACAGCAACACAGCCCAGATGACTTGAATCTTCTTACGCCGTGTGGTTTGGTAGATAAGCACCAATGATATGAAACAACCTGCTGCCTATGTACTCAGGGTAGACAAGGTCTCTTATACCTTGAAGATGGAGGCAGCAGGTTCCCCTGAAATACTGGCATCCACCCACAGAACGCGAACATAACCTTAATATGGTAAGATTATTGCCACAATTTGAAGCACACTGTTTTCCATGTATACTGCCACAACAGACTGTCAGTGTAATTTTCTTGCTGTTCAAACAATATGGCTATCAAACAGTCAGACAAACATTCTATTATGCGCACATACATGATTTTTTTCACATTCCATTAAACATACAACATATGAAGGTTGTTACAAGTTACTCATTTTAACAGCATACTGTTCTGTATCACAATCCCTCACTTTTGCAACTTTGGTTCTTCTGGGAAGTCAGGCAATGTTATATTTTAGTCTATGGAAACACAAAGTATGCAATGAAATACCAAAATACAATTAATCTGACAAGTTGAATACCAATATCAAATTTCAGTGGAATCTAATATGTTTTGGGAAATGAAAAATGGTGGACAAACAAACCTAAACTTCCCTCTAATACCCAAAGCCAACGACACGCAAGACCTGTAGCCCTCCCTCATGGGCCATCATCAGCTTCTACCAGAATTGCTTGCTTAGTGCCACACATTTGAACAACAAGTCTCAAAACTGAATGGAACCATCTGAAACCATTAAATGGAGGTTATCACCTCTTTCCATTATCTGATTATAAACGGTTTGTTAGATCAGTCATTCAATGGTTTTAAGGCTCACTGCCTACCTACATACAGGACCATTTCACACATTCTGACAGAAATGCAACAGGAACGATGAGATGTTGAGGTTAAGTAACAGGTTTTATGCATTCAAAGCACTGCAAAACAGCCAAAACTCAAAACCAAAGAGATGCATTCTTTGAACAACAACATAACATGCCATGTAAAATAAAAGCGATAACGAAAAAATACAAAAGAAAGGAAACGCTAATTGAAAAATACCATTACAAATAATATGGCACAAAAATATGATAACATTAACACTACACGTGGAATCAGCTTCTGGGCCTGGGACACATATAAGAAGGAGGTTCCCCCAGCCATTTGCCAGACACTGGGAAACCTGAACCTATGCCTAAAAGCAAGAGTGGATCCGGTTTTGTGGGGCCTGAAGCTTATACCATTTTTGGGGCTCTCATCAAGAAAAACAATACAAAATTACAAATACAAAATTAAG
>Ga0136643_10016743_pt1 | contig 11028 bp, 7 predicted proteins | sample TergutLab28metaG_FD_96883 | JGI IMG/M metagenome (GOLD analysis project Ga0136643, IMG submission 96883) | Labiotermes labralis P1 segment gut microbial communities from Petit-Saut dam, French Guiana - Lab288 P1 (version 3) (version 3) | ecosystem: Host-associated > Arthropoda: Insects >... | reverse complement strand
TGTACCTGTAGGTGTACCTGTAGGTGTACCTGTAGGTGTACCTGTCCCAAAACGAACTTGATCTATGAAAATGAAATGTGAAGTTTTTAATACCGTACATTCTGGTATAATTACTCACTTCTTCCATACTCCAACCACATGCACATGTTATATTTGCTACACACACACACACACACACACATATATATATATATATAATTACATTTTTGTTACCAGATCTCTCCTACATATTGCGGTGTGTTATATACCATCTTCAGGAAGAAATTCATAAGCTTACTGAAAACTGTCAGCTGTTCACAAGGTTGTTATGTAAAATGTGTTATGAAGTATAAAATATGAAATATTCCATTAACATTAAAAAATGTATTTTTTATACTTTGTAACACATCTTATGTAAGAACCTTGTAAAAAATATGACAGTTTTGAACAAGCCTACGAAGTTCTTCCTGAGGATAGTGTATAACACACCGGAACATGTAGGAGAGATTTGGTATGTATATATATATATATATATATATATATATATATGGAGCAAATATGTAATGTGCATTTGTTGGAGTATTGAATAAAGTGATAAATGCTATGAAACTGAATTTCATAAAATGTTATGCTAGAGAATTTACAGGAAAATTTCCAGGTGAATTTGAGTTTTGGTTTTTATCTTTGTAGTAATTTGTAATATTTTTAGTAGCGATATCTTTATTAAAATAAGGCAATATAAATAATCATGAACACGCAGTTTCTTAAGCAGTGGGACTAGCTTCACGGCTATAGGTGTATTTGTGCCTGTAATAAGATATTGTTAAATCCAATGAAATATAAATATGTACTTGAAGCTGGAGTTCATTTCTCCTATCTTGTTTTAGTACATGTTCAACTTAGGACTAAGTCACCTCTGCGCCCCTATTTGCCTTACGGCCTCGTTTATAACAGAGAGGCAACTTTCACTATTTCCTCGCGATAAATATTAGCGAACGCTGAGAGGTTCTGTTTCTTGGAAGTGAAATAGCGCCCCTATGGCACATGCACGATAGTTGGTAGTGTCTTTCAACTGTACTCTTCGGCTTAGCAGTGAAATCCGAGTTAAAATTATCTTGTTTGCTGCAGGGATTTGAACTAAGCAATTAAACTCAAAGTCGGACAAGCTGGTGTCTCATACTGCAATTGAAAACGCGGCTCGCTTTGTGTCTTCTGGTGCCTGCCTGCTTTTGGCTGGTGCTTCTGACCATGTTCAGTGATCGCGTATCACAGCCAAGTACCTCGTTGAAGGCTGCTGACACAAGAGCTTCCACAGGTTCAGACTGGTTTCTTAGTCATAGCTCTTGCTTTGTTACCCTTTGATCTCAGGACACCAGATCAACTGCAGCTGAAGACCGTATTTATTTTGCAAGAAGTCACGATGTTTATACCGATCGGTATTGCTTCTGACTTCTATTCGGGAGGTACCCATTTCAAATCTCGTCCGCAACATCGCCTGTCTTGAGAGGATTCCTGTAGTTTTTTTTTTCCAGGTACCCTACCTGAATTCAGTAGCATTAGCTTAGGTGACGACCGCTTCCTTGCATGCTTGCTTACTTCTTACTTACGTACTTAATTACTTTACTCCGTTGATCAGTCCTTCTGGAAAAGCTAACCGGTTCTCAGCTAGTCAATAAATTCCCCACATTTTATGGAACCCCAATGTTCCTCACCGCATTCACAAGTGCCCGCCGCCTGTCTCTATCCAGAGCCAAACCAATCCAGTCCGTACCCTTATATCCCACTTCCAGAAGATCCATATTGATATTATCCTCCCATCTACGCCTGGATCTTCCGAGTGGTCTCTTTCCCTCAGGTTTACCCACCGAAACCCTGTATAAACTCTGCTCTCTCCCATACGTGCTACATGCCTGCCCATCTTATTCTTCTCGATTTGATCACCTGAACAATTAAGGGTTAGCAGTTCAAATCATGAAGCTCTACATTATATAGTTTTATCCACTCCCCTTTTTACCTCCTTCTCAGGCCCAGTATTCTCACACACCCTTATCCTACGTTACTCCTTGCTTATCCTTTACGTTTCACTATTTAATAATCGTGCTAACATTCTGCGCTATCTATTGTGCGCTACAAACAACATAACTAAAAATGCTGAATAGAAGTAAGTAAATAACCTCCAGACCACAACAGAATTTCATTACTTCAGCTACCAGTCTATATGCAACTTTGTTGAATTGTATAAGTATTGAAATTAGCAGTAATTTATTAATAATCGTGTATCCTGAACTGTGACGGCGTATTGATTGCAATATTCTAAGGCCACTCTGAAAATGGAGGCAGTAAGTTACTCGGAAATGAGGCTTGTACATTTGTCTACATGGCATCAGTTCACAGAAGACTGGAAACTTGCTCAGAACAGCTGAAATAATCAGAAACTGCGGGAGTTTATTAAAATAAAGTATTTTATATACCGTATAGTAAGGAAGACAAGTGAACTACAGTTCGGCGTAACAGTAAACATGGTAACTACTGAGTTCCTATAGATTGGCCCAGGGATTTTCAGGTTTATGCAGGCTTCTTACTTTCTTATGGGGGCACGCCGTGACGTAGTTGGTTGAGGCACTGCCCAACAAACCGGAAGATCGCGGTTTCAATTCCCGTTTATGTCGTTGGAATTTTTCATTCACCTAATCCTTCCGGCAGCACTTTGGCTCTGGGGTCGTCGCGGCCTAAAAGAAATGAGTACCATGAATATTTCCTGGGGTTGAAGGCTGCCGGTGCGTAGGGCTGACAGTCTTACCTTCATGGGCCGTTTGTCATGAAATCTGGGAGCCTCATCCTCCTGGAACCCTCAGAGCCTGTCCAAAGTTTGCTTTACATTTGCTTGATTTCTTCTGGATGGATCGAGATTTTTTCGACTACAACAAACACCGCCACAATAGGCTGTCAGAACTCTCGTCATGATACGTTACAGTAATATAGTGACATAGTGCTTCACTTTACATTTTCATCACTTCCATATTCCTCTGCTGGGCGTGAGGGGGAACTTTTTAGGATTGGAGGAGCCGAATATGAGGCCGACGGTTCATATGCGACTCGCCTAATTCCGAGGAACAACCTTCCTCAAAATTTCAGCAGAAAATTATACAACCAGTTGGTTAGCACAAGAAAAATATAACATGCCAGTAGGACATAACCAGCTGTCACATATTAAGCTGCTTGCATTACTCTTAAAGTAATTCGTGTTCTTTAAGCGGTATCAATTTTCATAAAGAATGCTCAAAATATTTATCTTCGTGTGGCCAAATAAACAAAGAATTCGAAGTCTGTGTATGCTATTACGGCCTGATTTGTTTATCCGTTCTGGAAGATTCTGGTCTGCCGGGATGTGACACTCTGTTTATGAAGTGAGAGGTTCCTGACACTTTCAAGGATCCTAGTGTCTGCATCCCTAGCGTAACAGTCCAATAACAGCCACTTAGGAAATTATTATTTATTCCTATTATATAGTAAAAGTGTATGTGCACATGTAGGTGTAAATAACCTATTGTTATTTACATTCTACAAAATTATTACGTAATAGAATTTATATTTTTTTTCCCAAGAGATATTACGAGATATAATTTTCGGTCCTCAAATTAAGTGTTGCCAAAATGTCAAGCTCTGAAGATCCACTCTTTCCCTATACTGGCATTGATGATTTAGGGTCTATTTAACATCTGGCATCGCTATGTCCTCCAATGGCATAACACGCTGTTTCTACGTTTTGTGCAAATCGAGGATTTGGCTCAACGTTTTCACGAAACACACACACATACATACACACATACATAAATACACATACATAAACACATACACACATACAAACACATATACACAATACAATATACACATACACACACATATACACATGTACATACGCGGGTAAATGATGTTTTCACAAGTCTACTTTCTTTTTCTTCTGGAAAAGAAAGGAGTCCAGAATAGGTAAGTTGTCAGTCTCTATCAAAACAATATTACCAAGCAAGGTGCATAGACCGGTGAAGGTTCTTTACCATTTCGTTGATTTGATAGGCCGGATTCTATCAGACTGCTGCAAGTTTGTTCTCCAAATCGTAGTTTCAACAGTACTTTCCTAATAACCTTGATATTTACCAGACTCTCCTAGCAGGCCATCACCTAATTTCTGGCATGTCGCTTTACTGGAATCGAAATAACTAAGTATTGTTCAATTACATTTAACAGAACTCCTCCTCAATTACATTTATCACTAGACCTATACTTAGAGATCCCTTAGGGTAACAGTCTAAATAATGGCAGAAGCAGCAAACAGCGTGATGGATGAATTCAATAGATCCACGAACAGCGGTAGCCACCTGTTGTGCCGTAGAAATGCACCTGCGTTGATTCTATTTCGATTTGAAAATGACCTTCCTGGCAAATACAAACCCTAAGAGCAGCAGACTGACATAACCCATTGAAATCCTGCCGCTGACAGCTTCTTCGCATAATTGTAATGGAATCCGTCCCGTTGCGCTGTGATGTATTAATATTGGCGTATATATTACTGTCAAACACAAAACATTTTAGTAATATCATCAGTAAATACTACATATTGCGGCCTTAAGGACCGAAATATGTAGCATCACCAGGTAGTTTCTCACTCATTTGAGGCTTTAAATTAAGACAAATGAAGACTATTTTCGTTGTTGTACCGTGCATGTTGTCAAGTCATTCAAATATTTTACCAACCACAGCACGTATATAAATTTATAAAATTTACACCTTAAAACATTAAAACATTAAAAACGCTCCGACATGTTTCGGTCCTACGCCCATCATCAGGGAGCTATATCGTCCTTGCTGAAGTTACACTATTAAAAGTCTTTAATTTCACTATTCCATTTGGTTTTGTGGCAGCATGCCGTGTTGTGTTGTGTTGCCAAGAGTGCCCTGTTATGGATGTGCGTTCTGTGTTTCGTGGCGTGATACTGCAGTATCACGCCACGAAACCAAATGGAATAGTGAAATTAATATGACTTTTAATAGTGTAACTTTAGCAAGGACGATATAGCTCCCTGGTGATGATCCTAGGACCGAAACATGTCGGAGCGTTTTTAATGTTTTAAGGTGTAAATTTCATAAATTTATATAAGCGCAGTGGTTGGTAAAATAATTGAGTGAAAAATGAAGACAACCACAAGGCAAGTGACCGGTGGCTGTGGTAGTGTACTGTCAGAGAACTGCCTTCAACTTTGTTCTGAGCCTTGATTTTCCTTCATGAGAGAGCCTTATAGACGGGTTAGCTTAATGCTGGCTCTCAATCAGTCACTCTGAATGGACAGTAGAATCTAATAAACGTTTCGAAGGAATTTCTGTCAAAAATTACACCGTCCTATTTTACGTAGTTTGCAAAAGAGGATGTTCCGTCCGTAAAATGTGCGGCGAGTCCCGAAATATCTGTATCCACGAGGTAGATGGACACCCTGTATCTTGTTGATTTTCATACTCCAGTGTTCACGTTACGAATCCACTGACCCAAGACGGCGTTGCAGCTTTCTGAAGACGTAAACCGAATGGTTATCTACACAGTTTTCAAGACTGGCATTCATATCAACGTATATTCTTGTAAAACGTCGGTTCGTACCTCGCAGAGAACACAGTCACTCTTTGATATCAGGTAATGCTGTTTGGGAAAATGTCTCTTTTGTTTGTTACGAGAATCGTTCAAAACTTGATTAGGCTACATTATATGGAAAATGGAGAGTTCATTAATGCTAAACAAGGTGGTTTGTGTAGTTTCTACTGGAACTTACATGGGTAATAATTACAAGGAACATTTTAGATATTATCGAGATCTTCGTACCGGGGCACATGACGAATGGGGATTTTAGTAAAGAAGCGAATTACAATTAGAACAACACTGGAGAAACACGTTGTAAGTTTGGGAGAGGTAACAATAGCTGCAACGTTTCTTTGGAAAACATTAAGGAAAACGCAGTTTGGAAGGCGCAGTCACAGACGGCGAGTAATATTATGTAGTTTTAACCTTTAGACGCCTAATGTCAACTTTAGTTGACGTAACGCACCGCTAACCTCCAAAGTTGCATTTTATATATTTATTCAACAAATATAGGTACCGAATATTTTAAACATGGTATATACTCTCCGTTTTTTTTCTCTTCAAAATACAGTTTGTTTCATAATTCTAACATATTTGGTTCCTGTATTATTCACATTTTATATACAGGGTGTGCTAAAATTAAAAAAATTATTCCGGCGCCAAAAGGTTAAAGACAGAATGGAAGTTGAATAAAGATAGACCAACTTGATGTCACTTGCTTTATTATTTCATTATTTGATGCTCAACATGTTTCCACAACGTAACACCAACACACATCGAACCAGAACAATACAACCCATGCATTAACTCATCAAATAAGTCGCAAGCTCCTGAGGATGGATGTATTAACATCCGAAACATGTTGAGCATTAAATAATGAAATAATAAAGCAAGTGACATCAAGTTGGTCTCCCTTTATTCAACAATAAAGATGATGCACGGTCCAATAAACATAAGATTCACAGGGTGGAAGGTTGACAGATAGTTTCAACTGACTTAAGACAGAAGACGGTGGCGGGTAAATGTGACGATAAGCATTTACCTTCTGGTTTCAGAGAACACAGAAAATGTGTTGACCAGCTGAGGACTAATTAGGTTCTCAAGAATAACGGAGCTCGTTGGCACTCTTAAGTCAGATAGCCGATTCAAGATAGTTCCTAGGGTTTGTGCAATATCCAATGTTAAGAATATGCGTATTTATCTGGAAATGAAAGAAATCAAATATCAAACAATATGTTAAGTTACCAGGCACTCAGCTACCGCTAGATTTGCTTGCACACAAAATCCAGTCATGTTAAATGTTTTTTTTCCGCAATAAAGTGTTATTGATTAACACACAAAAAAATCACGTTTTAAGGAAACTGTACAGTCATAATTTTATGTGTGGCAATAACAAATGAACTGACACCCAAATTGTGTGCGGATCTACCCGCAGAATCAAATAGGCATATGTGGGATTTTGTCGGCGCGCTCTGCTGTCACAATATCACCCAAAACCATCACGATTTTATTGTGTTATAAATATTCCAAATATCTGAACATCCACGCCAGCAGCTTGCAGTAAAACTGAAATATGTTTATGCGTTTTTATTTTTTCCGATCTCAGGCCTCATATTCGCAATAAAAATTAATTTTTTCACGCATACCTTACAGGAGTGAAGCGGGAGAATATCATATTAATACAGATATGGCGGTGTAGTTACCCGCCGGTAAAATGCACTGAATTTATAACAAAAACAAATTGAGAGAGTACAAATATGCGCTTAATTAATACATGGAATTGGATGTTGTATTGCACAAAGAGAATTATGCTGCAACTAATCATTGTTTTCCTTATTCCAAGTATTCAGCAACTGAATCAATAATTAACAAGTTTTAAAACCACCTGCCACGGGCTGGTTTATTTTAATTTGCGGAAGGTTTGTGTGAATGGTAAATGAATTGGTGATGATTTGCCACACAAAATTGATATAAGATGGGAATTTTCATGAAAATGCGATTGTAAAGCCGGTGTATCGGTGTAGTGTGAAGACAGCAACTGAACACATACCTGAATTTATCATTCTTCAGTTGTTATGAAGACATTGAGGTTATCATTTGCCTTCCCTCTTCTTCACGATGTAAAGACCGCCTGTAATTCTTCTCAAGATATCGGCGTATTTCAGTCGATCTCTGTATTCGTATTTTTGTAGTATTAACTTCAGAAAACGCCCATATGGGCCACTATAAGGGATAATAAAAAACCTTACAATGAAAGAAGCGAGCATGCATTTCCGGAGTTGATACTTGTCAAACTGACGGTACTTGCAAAGGCATTCCTTTTGCAACTATTGTAGAAATTAATTAATATCATTTAAACGGTAGTGGCTATATCGCATGTTCTAAGAAATAATTTATGTATTAGCAAGCATGTGGAAATAGGTGGCCCTGACATATTTTAATATAAAGTTTGGAGAAGTCGAATACCAGGAAGATCATCAGTAAGGGTACATAATATCCTGCTCAGGATCCTAACTCTGTGTATACCCCATATAAGATGCAGAAGTGTTAACCATTTGACTGAGACATTAGATAGGTAAAGTGATCCCGTTACTTGCCCGGTGTGGCCCAGAGGGTGGGTATAGGTATAGATGTACTCTTCCATGACCGCGGCACTAAAAGGGGGTGAGTGGTCAGCAGCACGCCCCGGCCGCACTTTACCCCCGGGAAAGACCCGGTACCGATTTTACGTGACGCTGAGTGGGCCCCAGGGCCAGTGTGGACGGGCGGAAAATCTCGTACCCACCGGGATTTGATCGCGGACCGTCCAGCCCGTAGTCAGTCGCTATACCGACTGAGCTACCAGGCCCACGAAACATTAAGTATTTGTATCAAATATTATAGTTAGGCCACCGGCAGACAACATTTTGTCATAATTTGTGGAATTAAATCTGTGAAAATAAAACAGCAACTTCATCTCTTGAATAAACTACCGAGAAAGGAGATCAGTGTCTTCTGAACCATAAAAACGTCTAGTAGCCTATTATCTGGAAGGAGTTTCGGTTTGACACTTTGTAGTAACGTCGTAAAGCTGTCCCTGTACAGGTCCTTAGGGCTTCAGGAAGTTGAGACTTCCAGAATATCCTGATAATCCTCACATAAAGGTAGTAAGGTTATCACCCCTAAGCACCGGCCGCCTTTATCCCTCCAGGGAGATATGCCTGGTACTTATTTCTTTTAGAGGCCGAGTCTACCCCAGGGGCATAATGCGCCGGCAGGGCCAAGTGAATGAATGACACCAATGACCTCATCAGGAATCGAACCCGCTACCTTCCGTCTGCGAACTGCACCACCGCTTACCGCCTGTAGTGACGCAGGGCACCCTACAATGAAGACACGCAGGTTACAGGTATACATGCAGATGCAACTCGTGCTCTTGCGGAGGGTGAAGAAGACAGAAAAAGGCTGAATATTGAAGAGGCCGCCGGCAGTTAGCACGTGTTCATTAGGAACAGCATATTAGGATTCACAAAGCTGTACAATCTCATTTCCATTCTGTCTGCCTAATATCGCGGTAGTCAGATTTGCAACAAGCAGTTTATTTTTTGTTCGTGTTATTACTTTGCGAATGCTATTAACGGCAGATATGACGTCTCATATATTGCGGTTTTTAAGGGCTGGTAATCATCGATATCGTCAATCCTAATGGCTGTAGGCCCACTTCAAAGTCAGAACGGATAAAACTACAATATAAAATTTAAATGTAATCTGACTTAACCATCGGTAGTGCAATATACTGCACAAGAATTTAAGTAATCTGAATTTATTTCAAGAATTTTATTTGTCGTAATCTGGAGAACATCACTTCAAATTTGGGCTAATCTTGAGGTAGAAGAGATTTAATACCCAAAAATATGGTTGCCTGCGGTGTCACATTGTGTACTTTAGTGTATATTAACTATAGATTTGCAGCAACACGCTGCCTGCATTGTTCGGCTTCAAAGTAAAGCTAAAGTTTTCTGTGTCTACGAAGTGAGGACATATAGGGGAGTAGAGGTATGGCTCCACTCATTCTTAACTTCGGTACCCGATGGAGCTGATTGGTTAATTCACGACCTGGCTGACTCACCAGTGGCCAATAACCTGGGTGACCATGGACTAGGCGACTGGGTTGGCCCCAGAGCCCTTAAGGACGTTAAAGGGGAGAGAAAAACCGTTTTCTCTTACCACGATTCGAACCCCGGACCGTCCAGCCAGTAGGTGGAAGTGAAATTGTGTTTGTAAATTTTCGTAGCGAAATTCACGGCTATAAAAAAACTTAAGCTTGCAACTTATGAAAGGTTACTATTTCCTGTAGACAAATTACATATGTCTTGTAATTAAATTTTAAATAGGTTAAGGTGTCCGAAATAATATGATAAATCTCGTATGAAAATATACTGTACTAAATGAAGACCAGCGATTGTCAAGGTGGTAAGGGGTCACACAAATAAAAATGTTGTCTTTAGGAGAGTCAGAAAGGAAAGAAGCAGTGCTTGCATTTTGAATACCCTTTCATAGCTGTATTATGAACAGTAAAGATATTATTATGCTGCTGCCATCCCACTAATTTTTTGCATAATCCCTGCCATAAATAAGACTCGTCGTCGGAAAATTTTTCTATGCCTTGTTCACAGACCTACATCCCCTACGTTAACTGCTACCGCGTCACAAACCTTTCCATGTGGCTGTCATCTTGCAATTTATTTTGGCGTCACTATACGAGTAGGTTATACATAGACGACATTCGCTTGGCGACGAATTTCTGTTGTACATTCACAGTTATTCTAGGTTCGTTAGTTGTGAAATTAGGCACGTCTAGAACTATTTTCTGAACGACTGTCGCGTGTATCTAAATCTAATAAATCTGAATGAAAATTGTTATTTGGAGACAGAAACAAAAATAGCCTGGGGGTACTCAATAATTTATATCAAAGTAAGGGCGAATATATTAGACAGTGCGGCGATATACTCGTATCTTCTTGTCGAAAACATTAGAGAAAGTGAAGTCGCGGAGAAAAGGAACGATGGTAGGAAAGAGTGTAAATAGCAGACGCTTAGTTACGTGTGTTTATCTGTCCAGTGTTGGTGAATTGGTGACGATACTTCGTAATACGAAATAGTGATTAGATAATTAATGTGATTTTTAGGCGCTTTCGCAAAATCGCGAAAAACAGTTATTAGCCTCTTCATGTCCTTCCGTCCGTCTGTCCACATGGAACCGGGTTATCACGGGACGGATTTTCATGAAATTGTATATTTGGGTATTTTTCGCAAATCTGTTGAGCAACTTCAAGATTCATTCCAATCGAATAAGAATAACGGGTACTTTACCCGAAGACCAATATGCATTTTCAATCCTACCCCCCCCCCCCCCAGTTCTCCTTAAAAAGAAAAACTATTAACAC
>Ga0136643_10016740_pt1 | contig 11029 bp, 7 predicted proteins | sample TergutLab28metaG_FD_96883 | JGI IMG/M metagenome (GOLD analysis project Ga0136643, IMG submission 96883) | Labiotermes labralis P1 segment gut microbial communities from Petit-Saut dam, French Guiana - Lab288 P1 (version 3) (version 3) | ecosystem: Host-associated > Arthropoda: Insects >... | reverse complement strand
TAGCAAAAGATCCTCTTTTAGCGAAAGAGTGTACATCTCGGGTGGCACCATATCATTAAAAAAAAAAAAAGTAGATTTGCAACTGTTATTTGCATGTTGTGTAAAGCCGGTTCATTTCAATAAATTTGTTACATATACACAACGGGATGGAAACAATCAAATTCATGTTCCATATAAAATTTACATCGCAGTAGCCAATAAACTAGAAAACAGCAACATTCTGTTAGTGCATGGGTGTCCAAACATTCTTTTTGCCAAGAGCCACGACCGTTATTTTGGGATGGTTCGTGGGCCGTGCGTGTAAATTTGCAGTAAGTGGAATACTTTAACCGCCTAAATTACTGTAATTTTTAAAGTAAGTATACAATTTTACAAACGTACCCAAGAGCCGTAAAAAACCTGACGGAACACATGCTGTCTGCAGGCCGCGAGCTGAACCCATGGCATGCTGCATAATGTGTGACCTACCTGTCTCATTGTATAGCACAACTTTCATTAGGAATATCATTCGCTACGCTAAGTATTTAGCGGCCTACGCCCACAATGCGTGCGAACACGCAATATGATTTACATATAAAATGGCCGTTAATCTTGTCCGCTTTTTTAACTAAAACTGGAATGGGACAACAAATTTTAGTGACATTACTCCACACACAGTTTCATAAAAAATTACTCAGAGATAATGGAACTGTTAAATGTGGACAGACGAACAATCACAGTCGATTTTAATATCTACTGATCGCAGTCTGGTGACCGCGGTAGCACAGTGATTAAGGTGCTGTGCTAAAAATCGGAAGGTCGCCGGTTCGATCCCGGCTGGTTTCATTGGATGTTTCATTGACATAAAATCCTTCCGATCGCACTATGGCCCTGGGGTCGACTAACCTCTAACAGAAATGAGTACCAGGAGCATTTCCTGGGGGTAAAGGCGGCCGGTGCGTAAGGCTGACAACCCACCACCATCCTGTGCCGTTGTCACGAAATCCGGGAAACTTAACTTCCTGGAACCCTCTAGGCACCTCCGGGCCTGTAACGGGACTAATTTACCTTTACTGATCGCAGTTTGGTTGGAAAGCCTGATGAAAGAAAAAACCACTTATATGGCTGACGCGTGGATAAACGGACGGTATTAAAACGAATCTTCAAAAATACGACGTGGTGCTGTGGAACGGTTTCAAATGGCTCAGAACAGATTCGAGATGCGAACTCTTTCGAACACGGCATTACACCTTCGGGGTCCAAATTGAATTTCTTTACTTGCTGGGCGACTCTCCGCTTCTTATGGACTCTCCGACGAGCTTTCATGATGCTGGCTCATGGACGAGACGGTGATAAGAGAATCGTACCCAAACGGCGATTACAGACGTTTCTCTAATGTTACACCTTTTAAATAGTGACTACCACTGAATAAATGTACCAATGATGTTAAGCGTTCCATATAAGCTATACGCATTAGAACTCGAAACAGACGTCGGATACAAAAGACCTGACGTTGTTTTAGATATCCTAAATTTTGTCCTCTCCAAGAAACAAGCATGACGGGTCTTCTTTGCGTAACGGCTTCACAACTGCAGATCCGGTGTTAGAACTCGTACCTTATCGAATTGTCTCGTAAAGGAAATGCAGAATTAATGGGTCAGATATCCGGTGGTCAAAAAAATAACAATTTCAACCAAACCCGACTCGTTTACTTACAATCCAATTCATACTGCTGACACTTTTGGAAATTCCAGTACGTGGGACTTGCAACAAATTCCGCGGTAGGCCAGAAAGAAATTCCATTACATTTCTTGAAATTTCGTCTCTGATGGAGTGGGCGAAGTTTAACTGTAGGCTGTATAAAACACAGACATTATACCAATCGGATTCAAAAACAAAATTTCTACCCAGTTTTAAGATTTTCACATAGGTATCGAGGAGAATTTCCGTTCTTGCATATGGCTTTGCGTCACTGGTCGAACGAAGCCCGACATTTCTAGACGTAGGTATCCAGTTACCAATTGACGCACCGTCATATGCCAGAAGAAAGGAATCCTCAAAACAAAACTCGCTTGACGGCCTTCGGTACAATTCTCGAGCACAAATTTCCTTCTAAATCCATTCAGCAGCTTTCAGACGAAACACACGAGCATACTGCGTTCTTTTCATGCACTTCGATCAAAGAATGGACGTACATAATAACAGGCCGGGCCAAGCTGTGGAGACCGAACACTGAAAATCCCCAGCACGTGGGTCGGGTCACATGAGCCGTTCCGCTTTAAAGCTGCTTCGCTGGCCGGCGCAGTCGCGGTGATCGCTACATGGCTTGGTGTTGGAACACGCACCCCAACCCCCTCTCCACCCGCCTCGGCCTGAAGGCCGGAATAGTACGCACGCACGTGACGGTCAAGCTGTGCACGTTGCCACTAAATATTGGTTGCGATACATAAATTATACCACGGCAGCCCGGTGGTCCAGAACACCGGGGATTCCCCCGCCACACCAATCAGGTAATACGTACTATTTCCGCAACTACTGCTATGCACAATCACATAAATAAATAAAAATAAACATAATTGGAATAGTAAAGCACGTAAAGCCGGTTATTATTTTGGAAGAAGTAACCTGCGATACCTTGGCGAATATTGGCTAATAAAACACATGTTGAAAGAATAGCGTGTGGGTGGGTGTTGGCTGGACTCATCTGGCTTTGGATAGGAATCAGTGGGCTCTTGCGAAAATGGAAACTAACATTCGGGTTCCACAAAAGGCAGGGCAAGAAGATCTGTATCTTCTCCAAAGCGGTCAGGCCAGCTCTGGGGCCCACCCAGCCCACTAATTCAATGGGTACCGTGCACTCTTTCCCAGAGATTAAATAGGCCGAGATATGTGGCATACCGCCCATCTCCATCCAACGCAGAGGTTAAGACTGTACGGGGGTACACTGCCAATATCCCACATGCCTGCATGGCATGCACTGGGACAACTTTAATTTAAAAATTCAGTGTAAATATAAAGTTCAGGCACCAACAAATGCACTCTTTATTAAACTTGATAACGTTTTAAAATTTACATTAAAAATCACTTTGCCTTTCTCCTACATGTTTCGGTCTACGACCATCATCAGGGAGCCTTAATTAGAGCCTTCTCTTCTTCTATGGCGCTACAACTCTGATAGAGTCTTGGCCTTCTCGACAATAGCCTTCCATTTAAGGCGGTCCTGTACTTGTTCTGCCCACTACATTAGCTTCATCTTCTTCAGATCATTCCTGACATCATCATCCCATCGAGACTTGGGCCTTCCAGCCGGTCTTCCTGCGAATGATTTCCATTTGTGTATTCTTTTCACTATGCTGGTTTCGGGCATTCTATTTATGTGTCCAGACCAACTCAATCGTTGGGCTTCAACATTACTTGTTATGTTCCGGTGTTTAACTAATTCATCCAACTCCTTATTTGTTTTAATTCTCCAAATACCGTTGGCTTCCTTAGTTGGCCCAAATATTTTCCTTAATATTTTCCTCTCAAACACACAGAGTTTATGTATAATACTTTCTTTGAGGACCCATGGTTCACAGCCATAAACTACAATTGGTCTAATTTCATTACAGCCTAGCTAAAGTTATGCTGCCACACCACCGCATAACACATAACGACGTAGTTTTTTTTTTACCCAATCTTAACCTAAATATAACTTTAGCTAGGCTCTAATGAAGGTTCCCTAATGATGATCGCAGACCGGAACATGTAGGAGCAAGTCAAAGTGATTTTTAACGTAAATTTTAAAACTTTATATAATTTAATAAAGAGCGCATTTGTTGGTGTGTGAACTTTATAGATACCAAAATGCACGGTGCAACGATAAAAATTTAGTGTAAATGTTTTGCATTTCTCTTTTTAACAATTTCGTCGTGGAATTTTTAAAATAAACCCCTACGACGACACACGTCTCCAACAGATGTTACACAAGTACATTACATAAACACAAATCCCCTATATATGTGTCGCCAATTAGCTGCATAAATGTCAGCACTACCAAGACTTACTGTTTCAAGAAAAGGTTGGATAACGTATCCTTCCATTCCCTTCGCGGTTAATCATAACACACATGCTAACCTCACAGATCATCATCATCATCATCATATCTTTCATGGAGTTGGGCCACTTCTTGACCCGTTCCGGTCTCACGCATCCAGAAGCCTCTTCAAAGGTCTACCATGATTCCTTCTGCCAGTTGGGGAGCAGTGTTTCATTACCCTGGGTAATCTATTTCGAAGCATTCTATTTACATGTTGTACCCAGCTTCTCTCGTATTCCAGTAATTTTTCCGAAATTGGTGTTATTTTTAGCTCCTTTGCAATTTGTACATTTGTTTTGTAATCTGTCCAAGTGTCTCCTGCTGTTCTCATGTACTTCATCTCTGTTGCTGTTATTCTTCTGGCGTCATTTGCTTTATGAGTCCAAGTTTCGCTGCTATATAACAAGTCTGGAAGGGCTGGTGTATTGCGTAGTTTTATTCTTGTTTTCTTAAGGGTTTTTGTGGTCTAAACACATTATTTAAAATACCTTTAATTTTCAAAAAGTTATTTAATTTTTAACAATGTCCAATTATCCTTCATAAGATATCATATTTCCTAAATAGTTAAACAAATGTACTTGTCTTCACAGATCAATAGTAAAAATACAACTTGGCCTGACAATAATTTTATTGTAAACAAATACCATTTGCACATTCACCGACATTATTCTACTGACAATCTTGGATATACCAAAAGAATGTTCTCTGATGTACTTGACAGGAAGGTTTTAGATAAGATAGGCGTAATTTCCTAAGTTCTGGAAGTAGATTGCTTTATTTATTGAGGTCATTCCTCCTTTTCGTTTTCTTGTTATTACTGCGGCTATGGGTGACTTCCTTCGAAACGGTACTCGTACTGAAAGTGTCCTGCATTCCACTGACGAAATAGTGGAGCACGCATGCGCTGTTCCGTATGTACCGTTACTAATTCCTCTGGAAACAACAGCTTCTGCAAGGATGCATTAGCCACATTCTAAACCCTGATGTACACAACGGTTTTAATAACCCTGCAACATGCATTCTGTTCAACGTATTTTATGGTCTGAAAGATTTTGTTAAAAGCAACAGCGCTACTGCAAACCATCACAGCCTTTGGATCATTAGCTTTCCCCACCAATAAATTAACCAAAATTACAGGAAGAGGTTACAGCAAAAACCAAAACGCGCGTTAATAAACAGTGCAGAGTCCTCGAAAAACAACGGTGGCTCAGGTGATCAAGAAATTCTCCTTTTATGGACCGCGCATACTCACAGCCGTGTTCGTAAGAATCAGCTAGTACCAATCATGAAATTCGCCACTATGCAGTAGCAGTGGATACCAGAACGACAATAACGTGGCGACCTTAGTGCTTTAACTCCTCCAAGGTCTATCCAATGCTCCCCGATTTACAAAACAGCACTGCTATATGGAAAGTTCCCAAGCTTCGCCCGTTTGTCCGTCTGGTAAGGGCAAAAGGGCAACGTGTAAATGACGATGAGTATGTAGCGTTGGTAGAATGATATGAGCATGGGGAAAACAGAAGTACAGTAGGACCTTGTTCTGCGACGGTTCGTTTTACGACGATTCACTTTTACGACCCTTGTCGAGACGGACCGAGCACTCCCGACTTGTGGTGCATCACTGTCACAACTCAAGCGTCCTTCCTCTACTTAGTGCGCTTCTAGCTTTTTTCCGGTGTGCATGTGTTTCTTCTTTTTCTATTTTAGTGAAGATCTTTTAAGTTGTTTGTGATTTTTCGACCCACGACGTCCGTCAAAGAGACGGAAAAGAAGAAAAATTCAAAAACAGTTGACGTTACATTCTTTCTTGATGTCTTCTGAGCCACAGCCTGGGCGTTCTTAAACAAAATTAAAAGCTATTAGATTGATATTTTTTTCAATTACCTGTGTAATTTTCTATATACCTAATTCATTAAACGAAAACTGTATGTCATAATGTAAAGAAATATTGTAAATTATAAAACTATTTTACTAATTTGTGAGGTCCATGAACCTATCTCAGTTTTAACCATTTAAATAGTACTAGTTTTACGACGATTCGATTTACAACCAAATATTCGTGAGCGTAACCCCGTCGTAAAACGAGACCCTACTGTACTCGGAGAGAAAGCTGCCCCAGCAATGCCTTGTCCGTCACAAAGATCTCACACGGAATGAACTGAGATCGAAACCCGGCCTCCGCGGTAAGAGGACCATTATTAACCTCTTCAGCCACGGACTATTTAAGAAAAATAATAAAACTGACCTTAACAATACGCAAGGATTCAGTTGCTACTTCACACAGAAGACACCACAGTACGGACACAAATCCGTTAATGCTGTACAGAGAAAAACATGAACACACTCTGCGGCAGAATTTTATAATGTTGAAACCGGTGCTCACTAGGATTCAAAAGATTTAACATTCATAAATACTCCAGTAAAAACTGCTTGCTGAAACTCTATTATCGTACGTCAATATACACAAAAATGGGGGGTTGGGGAGAAAATGTATGTACAAATCCACTAAAAATTCGAATGACTGATAACTTACGTAACATGGGCTATGTTGGTGTTCTCATTCAACAAGCACACAAGTGGGTCAGTGTTAAGTCGCGGTCATGTCGACACGTTAACTGTTCGTGTGTGATGTGTCGGCGCATGCGTGGACGGGTAAGTAGGCCAGCCAAGCAGCGAGGCGAAGTGAAGCGTCATAGCGTGGATCACAGCACCCGGCCCGTGCTAGTTCTATCAGGCGATAATCTATTATTTTCATAGCTGTAACTAACGTTTATTTACGTTTATAGCTCAGCAGTGTCAAGGAGACGGAGTCTTTAGCCACAGTTCATTCATTAAAGGTGACACATTGACACGGGGGGCTGCCTTCCATTGCACAGAGGCCTACAGAAAAAACGGTTTATCTCTTGGCCGCTTTCTCCGTTCTACGTCCCTGGTCTTGTTGCTATGCTAGTAACTTATTTTGCAATACACAGCGCGAAAGCGTTCACTGCTGCTGCGTTGTCCGGCATCACGATCATTATACGGCACTGCAGTTTTAAATAAAGAAGTGTCATCCGTGAATATTTAGAACATAATTTTGGCGTGATGGACAAGTAAAAATTAAGTGGATGCTTCAGTAAAAAAAAAAACCCCCCACATTTATTAAGAAACACATAATGAAAATATATAGGATACATATTTCGGGATGTTTCATAAGCCGTCATCAGGCTAAATATAAAATAAAGAGACCGGATGCTCAATATTTGTACGAAGTGTGACAAAATCCGATATGTCAAACCTTCTGCGTCCTGCACACAACCATACATCATACTAAAATTCGTATTATCTTGCATTTGGTTTTGTATTAATATTTGACAAATTCACTAAAATGTCTTCGCTATAGAATTTTATCTGCATACAAAACAGCGACATCAAGACAAATTATCTGCATGTACATTAATCAGCTTTATAAATGGCAGTAATTTAGATAAATTGATGTCAATAATAATAATAATTATGTATACAATAAAGTGAAACATATGCATGATTTCAGTACAGTTCATTTTAAGAGGGAATGGGCACTTCCGCCATTTAGGCTGTAAAAATTGCTTTTTACCGTACTGAAACAAAAGCACACATTCGGCAAAGCACTCATTGTCACGTGCAATCTACAGCGATAATAATCAATAATGTAAAAAAGGAAAGACTTAACCTACTTCAAGGCGTTAAACTTTTAATTTTAGCTTGGAATTTCTATGTTCTTGCCTGTCATCAACATACTGACGTTCAGGTGAACGTGCATCGTGATAAATTATAATAATAAAACCAACTAGACGCACTAATTTCTCAAATTTATTTTTGGAATAAAACTCTACATGTTTCGGGCAGTTCCTCTGTCCATCATCAGGAGTTTTTCACTGTACACACAGCTTGCGAGCAGGATCACGACGTTCCATCCTGATCCTGCTCGCAAGCTGTCAGCACATATGCCATTGCTGCGTGTACAGTGAAAAACTCCTGATGATGGACGGAGGAACTGCCCGAAACATGTAGAGTTTCATTCCAAAAATAAATTTGAGAAATTAGTGCATCTAGTTGGTTTTATTGTTAGAGAATATCATCAATAAACTTAGAACTCGGTAACGCACCAAATTTTACAAAATTAATCTATCTTGTTCTTAAAAATCGACGTCTTCCTGTGGTAGGCCCACCAAAATTTTGCTTCCATTTCCATAACTCGTATGAAGAAAAAAACAGAAGCGACGACTGTGAATATTGGGGGGGGGGGGGTTGATGTCACCCTGATGTGTTCAAAATGATCTTGAACGCACTTCACACATACACATTATTAAAAAAAAATAAACACGTGTATATAAATGAAGAAATTTACAAAGGATAGACGCGCAGTGAGCAAAGAATGTGGCCGACGTACATTCGCCACAACTAACGACCTTCTGAAACCCTGCAGCACGTTAGGTGTCCAGCAAAGGTGTGCTACAGGCGTCTTGTTCGTACATGCGTCCTTGGTTACGTTTTATTCTACACCAAATGTATTTGGCATTCCACAACTTTAGTTCACATGCGTTTTTGTCACAGTGCCAGTTTCAAAACCTCTCCAGACGTTCTTGCCTTATGTAGATCTATGCATCAATTCTGTATTCAGTGGCACCTGTAGGGCGTCCGACAGTGGTTTTCTGTGCACGGGGATTCCTATTTTTATGAGTCCCTCTTAAAATATTAGGATATTCGTCCTGACATTTTCATCTTCTTCCCGAAACGTTTTACAAGGGAGCAGCTCAAGAAGAAAGAAACATATTTAAAGGAACAGAGAGAAAGAACCGTCGAAAAGAAAACAGAAAAGGCAAGGAACCAAAAGAAAGATGGAAAGACAGAACTAACGTACGGAAAAGAAAGAGCATGGTCTATATTACGGTAAGCTCACTGAATCGGTTAGTAGGAAAAAGGATCATATCCGACGGCTGAGATATGAACTCGTTCCATTTTCCAAGTAATCCGTTCGACAGTATCTCACGGGTTTCTTTCCCAGTTCATGGAACAATTAAACAACTTAAAAGAAACAAAACGGCAGTTGATACGTTACATGAAAAGAGAGCGCCTATGGCATGATAAGATATTTCCAAGGGTTTCAAATTCCACTGCCGCCTGTTTCATTTATTTCCATTTCATGCACGAGCGAGCATAATCAGAAGCTGACATTCCGTATGTTCTGTCAATAAAACAGACTCAATTCAAGGACAGCAGCACTCAAACACTGTGAACACACACACACACGTATCCTCAAACACTAACCAGCAAAATAGGGGCAACCTGGAAGGAGGCTCGTATACCGGGGACTTTGAGAGATGAATGAAGGAGGGCTCTAGGAATGGGGCATCTCTCTCCGAGGGAGCTCTATGAGGGGAACCTAGAGGGAGGGATCTTTTACTGGGGATCCCGAAGGATATGCTAGGTAAAGCTCTGGAAATGGGCGTCTGTTTCCATAAGGGCCCGCTTTTGGGGAACCTAGAGGGAGGGATCTTTTACTGGGGACCCCGAAGGATATGCTAAGTAAGGCTCTGGAAATGGGCGTCTGTTTCCATAAGGGCCCGCTTTTGGAGAACCTAGAGGGACGCTCCTTTCCTACGGTCTTTGAGAGAAGGGAAACATTTCTTTATTCAGGGAAATTTTTATGAGAATTTGAGACACACGTAAAAAAAAAGGCCTTATAAACGGGCAGTTCTCTCCATAGGGGCCCTCTTGGGGAACCTGGAGGGGGTTCGTTTACTAGGAATTTTGAGAGAAAAATAAAATGCATATATGGGTTCCTCTTTCTTGGACCCAGAGGACATTAAAAGTTAAATCTGGGGGCCACTGGAACTTTAGCAAGGAACAGGGCTCCCCTGAGCTGATACCAGACTATGGGGCACAAAGGGTCCGTTTATAAGGCCTAGGTGCATCGGGAACGTTACGGCTCGAACCGTATCAATTAATTAATTAATCAATCAATCAATCAACCAGCGCAATATCGGCCAATCCGCGGACACACGGAATGACAACGCACGTTCGATGGCGATAAACAAGGGTGGTCTGTCCTGCAGGTTTACCGCTGCCGATCCCCATATTGTAGTAGCGGGATATTTTACCACAGTCTACCATCTGCAACTAGGAACAAATTTATTTCGCTTTCATTACATGATCATTTCTCTCACAGCGAATGTTCTGACAATGCGCGACGCCGTCCAGGTGATTAAAATACGACACAAAATAATCTACTTTTCATTGCAAATAAACTTCTTAAGTGTCACAGTAATAAGAAGATTTGTAGATTATTATTTGTACAGCATTTAGTGGTACATGAACGGCACAGATCGTTGGAAAACACACGGCTTTTCTACCCGTCCCAGAATCAATAAATGTTTGAAATTAGGTGAAATAAGCACCCTCAACATTTTGTGTCATCTGACAGTGAGTGATAAATAGTCTATCACAATTGTCACAAGGACCAACAGGATACACTGTTTACTTTCAATTTATTTGACGATTAAAACCTCTACATGTTTCGAGCAGGTTTATTGCTTATCATCAGCAGGTACTAGTTTGCATTTGCAGAGTATGTCAGAGGTTTTGAATAATAAAATTGGAAATATTTTAACATAATATGGAAATTTCATTCATAACAAATGTCAGACTAACCAATCCCGCAAAATCCACCCCCTCCCCCCTCCCAACTTAGGAGCATTAAGATACCACACCTGCAATCACAATTTCCTCCTAACCCTACACCTACCCAACCGGAAAGATCCACACCCAGCTACCTACAAATTCATTGACCAAATAGACATCCCACCAAATTTAGCTTACCAAAAGCACGTAAAATGATTATGAGATCTCAACATCACCACACAGTTTAGGCATATTATATAAAACTCTTTTAGCAAGAAAGTTGTCAAAACCTGAAGATGGCCACTATAGGCCGAAACATGTAGTTTTTTT
>Ga0136643_10016738_pt1 | contig 11029 bp, 15 predicted proteins | sample TergutLab28metaG_FD_96883 | JGI IMG/M metagenome (GOLD analysis project Ga0136643, IMG submission 96883) | Labiotermes labralis P1 segment gut microbial communities from Petit-Saut dam, French Guiana - Lab288 P1 (version 3) (version 3) | ecosystem: Host-associated > Arthropoda: Insects >... | reverse complement strand
GGGCCAAAAGAATTGAGTCCGACGCAGGTCAAGCGGCTTTATGACTTGCGCAAGCAAATGGGCCTCCCCGGAAAACACCCCGCGGAATTGTGCTTGAATAAAAAAGGGCCTAACTGCCACAACTGTTCGTCAAGTAACGCAACGGAAACAGTGGATACGTCCGACGATATGATAAAGGAAATTACGCAAAAAGTTATGCAGGCTATGGGGATGTAAGCTCGGAAGAGACCTATAGCGGTTTAACTTTAAAACCCTTTCGCAAGCTATAGCATAAATCGCTGAGTTTCGGAAAGTAGTTTAATTTAATAACGGACAAGCTATACTATAAAAAGCAAGAAGGTGATTACGTGCAACTGTCCGAAGCCACAATACGCGAAATAGTAAAACAAGTAGCCGAACGTCTGCAGCCTGCCGGTTCAACAGGTGTATTTTCAACTATGCCACAAGCTATTTACGCCGCTCGGCAGGCAGGGCAAGCTGTCCGCAATTTATCCATGGAAAAACGCGAAAAAATAATTTCTGCCATCCGCACCGCAACTTTACAAAGCGCGGAAATCTTATCGCGCATGGCAGTGGAAGAAACTGGCATGGGCAACATTCCCCACAAAATCTTAAAGCACAAGCTCGTGGCGGAAAAAACTCCCGGTACGGAAGATATTCGTACAACGGCATGGTCTGGCGATAACGGCCTTACACTGGTGGAAATGTCATCCTTCGGTGTAATAGGTGCGATAACCCCCAGCACCAACCCTTCCGAGACGATAATTTGCAACACAATAGGGATGCTGGCGGGCGGTAACACAGTTGTGTTTAACCCACATCCGGCAGCGGTACGTACTTCTGTTTTTGCGGTGGAAATGATAAATCGTGCGTCACAGGAAGCGGGCGGGCTTTCAAATATCGCAACTACGGTAGACGCGCCTTCGCTTGATACAGGCAAAATAATGATGTCTCACCCGGATATCTCGCTATTGGTAGCAACGGGTGGGCCGGGGCTTGTGGATGCGGTGCTCACAAGCGGCAAGCGCGGAATAGGCGCGGGTGCTGGCAACCCGCCGGTGTTGGTGGACGAAACCGCCAACCTGCAAAAAGCCGCCCTACATATAATAAATGGCGCGACGTTTGATAATAACCTGCCTTGCATCGCCGAAAAGGCTATTGTGGCAGTGGAAGAAATTGCCGACGAGTTAATACGCCGCATGGTAAACGAGCAAAACTGCTACCATGCCACAGCGGCAGAAATCGCTAAACTGGAAAAAGTGGTGCTTACCGCAAAAGGGCCAAATCGTGACTGCGTGGGAAAATCCGCTGCTGTTTTGCTGGAAATGATAGGCGTAAATTCCAATGCGCGGTGCATTTTGTTCGAGGGAGAACGGGAGCATCCCTTTATAGCGGAAGAGTTGATGATGCCCATTTTGGGAATGGTTCGCGCGCGCGGCTTTACCGACGCCGTGGAAACCGCGCTGTGGCTTGAGCATGGGTATCGCCATTCCGCACATATTCATTCCAAGAACATAGACCGCGTCACGCATTACGCAAAAGCTATGGATACCGCGATTTTGGTAAAAAACGCACCGTCATATGCGGCACTGGGCTTTGGCGGCGAGGGGTTTTGCACGTTTACCATAGCAAGCCGAACGGGCGAAGGGCTTACAAGTGCCGCTACTTTTACAAAACAACGACGATGCGTGTCGTCGTTATGAGTGCGTGATAGGAGAATTTTTATGAAAATTACAGAGCTAACCAAACGCAACATAATATTTACCGTTCCAGAAAACAACGAGGGTGGCTATGTTCATATGGGGCTGATATTGGGCGAGAAGCATAACTTCATCATAGATACCGGTATGGGCGAAAGTAATATTAAAGCCATACGGGATTATATCGGTAACGACACCAAGCCCATAATTACTATCATCACCCACGCGCACTGTGATCATTTTTTTGGCAACTCCGCATTAAGAGACGGCATTATAGTTTCTCATGTTTTGTGCCACAAGCAAATGGACGAAGAATGGGATACAAAAACACAGGATCATATCAAAAAGCGTAGCGAGTTTATAGATTCCAAAATCCACAAATGCCTACCAAATGTGACATTTGAAGGCAATATGCACTTCCCTGATGATGGAATTAGCATTTTTCATACTCCAGGTCATACAGATGGCTGCATATGTGTATATGACGCGGTAGGTAAAGTTTTGTACACCGGTGATAGTTTTGGCGTATCGGAAGGTAGGGCATATCTGTGGACAAACTATAACCACGAGGCTTCGGCACAACTGATAGAAATATACAAAAAATGCGATTTTGAAATTTGCGTGCCCAGCCACAGCGAGCCGCAAACAAAAGAGGTAATCACGCTTTTGGAAGCGGCATACGCAGAGGAAAAGGAGGTAACAAATGCAATCTGATGTAATTGAAAAAATTGTACAGCAAGTTTTGCAAAACATGACTGGCGGTACTTCCGCCGAAAAAAGCATCCCACAAAACGCCCGTGTGGCAATGCTAACCGCTTTGGAGAAATACGAAATAAAGGAATTTCCAATACCTGATCTTGGTGATGACGATATTTTGGTAAAAGTAGAGGGCTGTGGAATATGCGGGACAGATGTACACGAGTTTAAAAAAGACCCGTTTGGGCTAATTCCGGTGGTGTTGGGGCATGAGGGTACCGGCGAAATAGTAAGAATGGGCAAGAACGTAAAGGTAGACAGTGCCGGCCGGCCACTTCACATAGGGGCAAAAGTTGTCACATGCGTAACTTTGCAGGACGACCCGGATATTACTATGTTTGACCTAAACAAGCAAAACCTTGGCGGCGCGACGGTGTACGGGCTTTTGCCGGACGACGAAATTCATCTAAACGGCTGGTTTGCGGACTACATGGTTATCCGCGGCGGCTCGTCTGTGTTTAATGTTTCGGACTTGGATTTGTACTCGCGTATATTGGTTGAACCGGCCGCTGTGCTTATCCATGCTGTGGAGCGGGCAAAGTCCACCGGGATTTTGCGGTTTAACAGCCGGGTGGCGGTGCAGGGGTGCGGGCCTATTGGACTGTTGTGTATCGCGGTGCTCAAAACCATGGGTGTGCAAAACATCGTTGCGGTGGATGGCGAGCAAACGCGGTTGGACTTTGCCAAAAAAATGGGCGCAAGTGCTACCGTTAATTTTAAAGACTACGGCAGTACAGAGGATATTACGGCGGCCGTAAAAGATGCGTTTGGTGGATATTATGCGGATTTTGCGTTCCAATGTACTGGTGCGGCGGTGGCGCATAGCAATGTTTATAAATTTATCCGCAAGGGTGGGGGATTGTGCGAGCTTGGATTTTTTGTAGATGGCGGCGCGGCACAAATTAACCCGCACTTTGATATCTGCGCGAAGGAGATAACCGTTGTGGGGTCGTGGGTTTATACCTTGCGGGATTACGCCACAACGTTCGACTTTTTAAAAAGTGCCAAGGATATCGGGTTGCCGCTGGAATCGTTGATAACCCACACGTACAGGCTAGAGGAGATTGAACAGGCGCATAGGGACAATCTGGCTATGGCAGGCATAAAGCTTGCGGTTATTAATTCGTGACGTTTAACATTGGGAGGCTATATATGAATGAAGCCGTTGGTATTTTGGAAGTGTATGGTCTAACATGCGCCTTTATGGCGGCAGACGCGGGCTGTAAGGCCGCGAATGTTCGCTTGGAAGACTTTGACCGCAACAAGCCCGCCAATGCGGAATCACTTCCCGTGCCGCTGTTGGTTACAATAAAATTTCGCGGATCAGTGGCAGATGTAACCGCGGCGGTTGATGCCGCGGCAGAAATCGCGCAGCAGTACAATGGTGTATCGCAGAGGCATATTATAGCCGCCCCAACTGCGGATACCGTAAAGATGTTAGGGTTAAGCGGGTTTGACAAATAAGTTACTATAAAAAAATTCGGAGGTAATATCATGGATCAAAAAGCATTAGGTATGATTGAAACAAGAGGCCTTGTAGCGGCAATTGAAGCGGCGGACGCAATGACAAAGGCCGCGGAAGTAACATTGGCAGGTACAGAAAAAGTAGGCAGCGGGCTTGTGACCGTAATGGTGCGCGGCGACGTAGGCGCGGTAAAAGCCGCAGTAGAAGCAGGGACTGCCGCGGCAAGCCGTCTAGGCGAGCTTGTGGCAGCGCATGTGATACCACGCCCGCATAGCGATGTTGCCAAAATTTTGCCAAAAGTGAAGTAACATGAGCTACGGCTTTGTAGAAATTTCCGGTGTAACTGCCGCTATAGCCGCGCTAGATGTTATGTGTAAAACCGCGGATGTAGAGCTTATTACATGGGAGCGTAAATGGGGCGGACGGCTTGTAACTGTGATAATACGGGGGGAAGTGTCTGCCGTAAAAGAAGCGGTTGCGGCTGTAGGCGAGTTTGCCAAGCCCGTGGCGCGGGGTGTTTTGCCAAACCCGCATAGTGAGATTGTGAGGTTGATACTATCTTCCTTACGAAAACACAATTAATCGCCCTCAAAATCCTTGAAAATTTGAAGGAAGCTTTATGGACGATTTGTTGTGTTGAAGTGGAGATAGCATGATCGGAAAATGTCAGCAAAAATTTACCTAAAATAAAAAAGGAGGCCAAAACAATGGCACAGGAAGCATTAGGAATTATCGAAACCAGAGGTTTAGTAGCAGCAATAGAAGCGGCGGACGCAATGTGCAAAGCCGCAAATGTATCACTTGTGGGAACAGAAAAGATCGGCTCAGGTTTGGTGTCTGTTATGGTTCGTGGCGATGTTGGCGCGGTAAAGTCTGCCGTGGAAGCGGGTACCGCAACGGCTGGGCGTTTAGGCGAGATAGTGGCAAGCCACGTGATACCGCGTCCGCATGTGGATGTGGAAGGTATTTTACCTAAAGTAAAATAGCTGCGTTAATTATTTCAAGTGGTGACTGTGGGTCACCACTTGAAAATCCTCAATTACACATAATATCAACGAGGGTGATTCACTTGAATTCTAGCAATATAGAAACAATTGTCCGCAAAGTGGTAGAAACCCTTGCGAATCAGCCGATATCATACACGAATGGTAATATCCCAGTAGGAGTTTCGGCACGGCATGTTCATCTTTCTGCCGCAGATTTGGAAACTCTATTTGGCACTCAGTATTCGCTCACACAAAAATCCACGTTAATGGGCGGCCAATATGCCGCCGCCGAAACCGTTACGATAGTTAGCGCAAAACTGCGCACAATAGAAAATGTACGTATACTGGGCCCCACGCGGGCAGCAACGCAAGTAGAAATTTCTGCAACGGACGCGGTGCGGCTCGGACTTTGCCCGCCTTTGCGGGAGTCGGGGGATATCCACGGGTCTGCGCCTATCACAATTGTAGGCCCTGCGGGTGCGGTGCATCTGGTGGAAGGCTGCATAATTGCGGCGCGGCATATTCATATGTCTCCAAAAGATGCCGTAGGCATGGGTGTAACAGACGGTGATATCATTTCTGTCAAAACGGAAAACCCGCGCGGGTTAACTTTTGATAATGTAAAAATCCGCGTTGCGCCGTCATTTACTTTGGAAATGCACATTGATACGGACGAAGCCAACGCCGCCGGGCTAAAAACAGGCGATACAGTAAGGAGGGCGGCAAAATGCTAATATGTCGCGTAACAGGCAGTGTTATCTCTACACGAAAAAATGAAAAATTAACAGGCAGCCGATTTTTAATAGTAGAGCCGGTGGATAAAAAAACACCACGCTTTGTAGCGGTGGATAACATTGGCGCGGGAGTGGACGAAACCGTGCTGGTGGTATGCGGAAGCAGTGCGAGAATGGCTTGTGGCGGTGACGATATCCCGACGGATGCCGCCGTTGTGGGCATTATAGACGAAGGAACGCCTGTATGAACACGCCGCAACTAGGCGAGTCTCTTGACAATATCAAACGCGTCATAGAAAAAGCAGGTGTTGTGGGCGCGGGTGGCGGCGGTTTTCCCGCACATTTGAAACTAGACTCACGCTGCAAAACCATTCTGCTAAACTGCGCGGAATGCGAGCCGCTGCTGCAAGTTGACCAACTACTGCTTACGCATTTTACAAAAGAGATTCTCCATACGCTTAATTTGCTGGCAGAAATTTTGAACGCAAATGTAATTGTCGCGGTAAAAAAGAGTTATACGGCGGCTGTTTCTGCTGTCAGGCAAAACCTGCCACTACAGATGCATGAGTATTCAACTATATATTCGGACGAAGCTCGGGTATCGAATGGCCTGCCCCGCGTTACACTATGCGAACTTGGCGATTTTTATCCTGCCGGAGACGAAATCGTACTCATATACGAAGCAACGGGGACTGTAATCCCTCCCGGGAGTTTGCCAATTGAAAGTGGGTTTGTCGTTTTCAATGTGGAGACCGTGTACAATATGCGTTGCGCGTTAGAGTACGGGCAATCGGTCACTCACAAATGGGTGACAATTACCGGGGAAGTGCAAAATCCCACAACCGTGTCAATTCCGATTGGGACAACCGTAGAAGAAGCCGTTGAAATAGCAGGCGGGGCAACGGTAGGGAATCCTTCTTATATAACAGGTGCGATGATGGGTGGTGTTGTTCCATCATCATTTGAGATAACAAAAACTACCGGCGGTATAATAGTCTTGCCTGCCGGCCACGCACTGGTGCGCAAACCGTGTACAAATGCGGTTGCTCTAAACCGTGTAGCATCCGCCTGTTGCCAATGCCGCACCTGTACAGACATGTGTCCACGGGCACTACTGGGCCACCCCATACAACCACATCGTATAATGCGCGCGCTATCCGCCCGTAACGCAAATGACTCTGCCACCCATGGGATTATGCATTGCAGCGCATGCGGTGTTTGCGAAACAATCGCTTGCCCGCAAAGCTTAGCCCCGCGCACGTTGATAAAGCAATTTAAATCCGCGTTGACAAAGGGCGGAGTAACTGCCGAAAAATGCACAGCCGTCGTTTCTCCTGCCAGGCGCGGCAGAATGGTGGACGCAACTCGCTTGAAAATTCGATTAGGACTACAAAAATACGATAACCATACTTCGTTATTCCAGAAAGCTAAGCCCGGAATAAAGGAAGGAGCCGCCACATGAAAAAAGCCATAGCAATAATAGAATTCACTACCGTATCCACAGGTATAAAAGCCGCCGACGCAATGGCAAAAACCGCCGACATAGAAATAATCGAATCCCAGGCAGTATGCCCCGGCAAATATATGATACTTATCGCAGGGCTCCTGAGTGCTGTAAATGCCGCCGTAGACGCGGCAAAAACGGCTTATGGGGAACGGTACATAAGCGGCTTTATTCTGGGTAACCCCCACGAAAGCCTACTGCCTGCATTTTACGGTGTCATTCCCACGGAAGAAGGTCTCCGTGCTTTGGGCGTGCTTGAGACTTACGACGCGGCGTCCGCAGTAATGGCGGCCGATACGGCGGTAAAAACCGCAATAGTGGACCTGATAGAAATCCGTCTTGCCAAAGGTATGTGCGGTAAGTCCTTCGTTACCCTAACGGGGGAAATTTCTGCAGTGCAAGCGGCAATAGATCGTGCCGTGGTTGTAGCGTCTGATGCGGGTATGTATCTGGATTCTTGCGTAATTGCTAACCCGGATAAAAAATTGGCAAAATTTTTAATGTAGCATGAGTAAAGGAGGCCAACCAAAATGCTGACAGCCGAGCGCCGCAAGACAATATTGGAAAAGCTCCAACAAGAAAAAAAGGTAGTTGTTAACGAATTAAGTGAACTTTTTGCCGTCTCCGACGAGACAATCCGCCGCGACTTGGACTTGCTGTGCCAAGAAGGCTATGCCATAAAGGGATACGGCGGCGCAGTTTTAAACGAAAACGACCTGCCGGTAAGCATTCGCAAAATCCAAAACTCAGAGCAGAAAAAGAAAATCGCCGCGCTGGTTACACCTCTTATTAGCGACGGCGACAGTATTATATTGGACGCAAGCACAACGGCAGTTTCTATAGCAAAAATGCTAAAAGGTAAAAAACGCTTGACGGTTATAACCAATTCCATAGAGGTAATGGTGGAACTCGCGGATACGCACGACTGGAATATTATTTCCACAGGGGGATATCTCAAGGGCGATAGCCTAGCGTTTACTGGGACGCGGGCGGTTGCGGATGTTGCAACTTTTTATGCCGACAAGCTAATTTTCTCCTGCAAAGGGCTTGACATATCACGAGGCGTTTTGGACAGCAACGACGCGTTTGCTCAAGTAAAGCGTGAGATGATAAAATCGGCTAAAACAAAAATACTGGCCACCGATCAAACAAAATTTGATCGCACCGCTCTTGCCAAGATAGCCGATATAAAAGAAATAGACATGGTAGTAACCGATACCTGTCCCGAAAAGCAGTGGCGGGAATACTTTTTGCAAAATAATGTTACATGTATATATCCAATGTAAGAATTTGAGGGCAAAGCCTTTAAACTATCACATATTTCTTAACATATCCTCAAACGTATCCCTGCGGCGAATTAACTTAACACCACCATCCGCCCGTATCAAAATTTCCGCAGGCCGCGGACGGTGGTTGTAATTCGACGCCATGGAATACCCATACGCGCCAACATCCAACACCCCAAGGACGTCACCTTCCGCAAGCAGCGGCAGGCGGCGTTCTTTTGCTATATAGTCGCCAGATTCGCATTGGTTGCCTACTATATTTACTATCTCCGTTTCGGCAGAAATATCGCCATCGCGGTAAATTTCTATGTCGTGATGCGCGTCGTACAATGTTGGGCGCGCAAACACCGAAAAGCCCATATCTGTGCCGGCATAACGCGCTTTACCGCAGTTTTTTAGCGCGTGCACAGTTCCAAGCAAAACACCGCATTCAGCGGCAATGTATCGCCCAGGCTCAATATAAAATGTTAGGGGAGCCCCGTAACTTTGGGAGAATTCGTGCAGCACCTTGTCAAGCGACTGCCCCAAAGCCCGCAAATCCATGGGTTTTTCGCCATCCTGCTTGTTATACGGAACGGCAAAGCCGCCTCCAAGGTCAATAAATGTTAGCCCGGGGAATTCTTTTGCGATTGTCAAAAGTTCGCCTACCGCTTCCAAATACAAATTCCCCCATGTTTGCGAACCTATATGGTGGTTTATCCCAACAAGCGAAAGGCTATATTTCGCCAAAATTTCACGAACCTGCGGAATGTACTCAGGCATGATGCCAAACTTTGTGCCATCGCCGCCGGTTATCACTTTTTCGTGGTGGCCACCGCCAATGCCGGGGTTAAATCTAAGGGCAATTTTTCCGCCGGGGTTTAGTTTGCCGTAGGTCTCCAGTTGGGATATGGAGTCCACACTCACTGTTGCGCCAAGGTCTATGGCATATTTCAGTTCCTTTGGGGATACATTGTTGACGATAAAAATCAATTCCTGCGGTGTAAAACCCGCGGCCATTGCCGCGACAGCTTCCCCCGCGCTGCTAACGTCTGCACGAAGGCCTTCCTCTCGGGCAATGGATAGCAGGTGTATGTTTGTGTTCGCCTTAATGGCGTAGTTTACAACAAAATTCGGATAAGAACACAAGTTCTTCATTTCACGACAACGCTTGCGCAAGATTTCTTCATTGTAAACATATAGGGGACTGCCATATTCTTTTATCAAATCCCGCGGGCTGTGGGATTTGTAGAAATTAAAGTCGGTGGTTACCATTTTAAAAATCGCTCCTTTATGAAATATATTTAGTCTAATACGCCGCCCACAGATATAGAGAAGCTACAGACCCATAAGGCGAATATCGTTTTGCGTATCGGTTAAACCTCTCCTTAGACATTTCTTTATGCCCGTACAGCAGCATTATATTGCGTCTAATTATCAAATCCCCATAGCTCACCACATCCGGGCGCATAAGCGAAAATATTAACAACATCTCCACCGTCCACACACCTACGCCCTTTATTGCTGTAAGCATATCAATTATCTCTTGGTCGCTTTTTTCTCCGAGGTTATTAAAATCTATCGGTGCTTCGGCAATATTTTTGATATAACTTGCTTTGCGCGTAGACATCCCGCAAGACTGAATTTGCTCTACGGATAGCGCGTTTATAACCGCGGGTGTAACATTTCCGCCGCACACAGTCTCTAGTTTGCCATAAACAGTTGCTGCCGCCTTGTTAGAAATCTGCTGCGCGACAATGCTGTCCACAAGCGCAGAAAACGGATCTGGATTTACAGGGCGTTTTATCATGCCAATCCGGTCGATAACCGAGCCCAATTTCTTATCTTTTTTACGGAGATAGTCAAGTTCCGTCTCGCCATATACAAAAAAATTATCCATTCGAAAGCTCCTTGTTAATATGCGTTGGTGTAGGTATTCGGAGACAATTTGTGCCAAGGCCGTACATGTAGCCCATCAGCCGCAAGCGTTCTTTTTGATAAAACTTTTCATGTTGTGTCGCCGCTTGATATGTAATATACTGTTCGACATAAACATTATATGGCATAGCTCACATGTTTGCAAATCTTGTAAAAGGAAGTCAAAACAAAAAAACTCCGCGGTAATTTTCGCGAAGGACATTATGTAAGGAGGTGAAAGAAATGGAAAAGGATAAAGTTTACGAAGCATTGGCCGCCGCCACAGAGCCTCTTAACGCCAAAATGGTAATAGAGCAAACAGGGCTTGACCGCGCAGATGTGGACAAGGCATTTAAGGCGTTGAAGAAAGAAGGCAAGATCGACTCGCCAAAGCGGTGCTTTTACGCTGCGGTAAAGTAGCAATACTAATCCAAAAAGATACTGCAATGCAGGCAAGATAGCATTGCGGTATTTTTTTATTGAAGCTATAGTTGAATAAATCTAAAACCGTCTATTGTGGCGCAGGAATTTTTCTGCAATCCAAGGAGCAGCAAGCTGCCGCATTAGGCGCAGTGAGTGTAGCGACACGGGAAACGTTCACTTCGTTCACTGTGTCTAATGCGAACGTTTCCCGCGCCGCGCACCATAGCGTGCGCAAGGATTGATGCGACGCTTCGAGTGCTGGAAAATTGCAAGCCACGG
>Ga0136643_10016736_pt1 | contig 11030 bp, 5 predicted proteins | sample TergutLab28metaG_FD_96883 | JGI IMG/M metagenome (GOLD analysis project Ga0136643, IMG submission 96883) | Labiotermes labralis P1 segment gut microbial communities from Petit-Saut dam, French Guiana - Lab288 P1 (version 3) (version 3) | ecosystem: Host-associated > Arthropoda: Insects >... | reverse complement strand
GTGTCATTTTTATCTAGGCTTTTCCGAAATACTTTCAGTCCGATGAATACTCCCATTAAGGTTGCTCCCCATTAAGAGCAGGAAAATACGTACATTCGAACCCGGTTATAACGACATCGGTTTATGCGACACCTCTTCTATAGCGTTGTATATTCTGTGGCATCAATTAAATTCTCACTGTTAAGCATAACATTATACTCCTCGGTTAGAATAACACTCGTTTATAAGAGTTATAACTGTGTTCGACTGTATACTGTCTGTTGAGTTGCACCTTAAAAAAGACTTGGAATATGTTGACTAATTTTCATAAAACCCCATATCATGTGCCGTGTAAATCAATTCAGGGGTTTGGAATTGGCATTTATAGACAGGCGGGCGAACAAAGACAGGGGGACAAACATGGCAACTGCAATAGGCGTATTGCTGGCTTCAGAATCCAGTAACTGAGAGGTTAACAGCACACTGCAATACAAAATCTGTGACAATTTTCTAATATTTTTCTGTTTGGAGTGAATCTGAAATTTGCTCTTTCACTTTTATGAAAGGAGACTAGCAAAAGAGACATTCGAATAACAAAGATTGAGACATACTGTACGCATCTTGTAAATTCAAAAGATGAAGCGGCTTGTAAGAACAGAAAATTGTGAAGTTTTCTTATATTCGAGGACTCGAGCAGGGCTCGAAACCATAGGTTTTTGGCGTGGGTGACCACCCATAAAGGGTTTAATGCTCTTAGGTTATCTTACATGACTGTGCGTAATCACGTAATATCAGAATGTGTGTGTTTATTGCTGCATCTTAGGGAACATATGCATCCCTGCGAATCCCCGGTTAAAATTGTTATGCCCCGCACGTCTGTGTGGATGAAAGAACTCGGAAATTGCTTTCAGCTCTTATCGTTAAATTCGATATAGTGGAAATTAGAGTATATCGATTGATTAATTTTCATTAAAATCTAACGGTCGTGGTTGCTTTACAGGAAGGCGTGCTTGCGTTTGGGTCATCTCGAGCGTAAATCCTTAAATTTATCAGAGCGAAACACGATTCGAACAAACGTGTTAGTAAATAAAAGCAAAACACATTTATGGCCAACACACTTACACGGCATATTTTATAGTTTTCGGAATAAACGAAGCGATCGAAGGTGCTGTCGTCGTCCCTGCTGGCTACGGCACTAGCAGCGTCCAGCCGTGAACACGAAACTCATATTCGGGCGCAAACCTGAGACTCTCATGTCGTTGATTGTATTGTTCAGTAATCAGGCCGAAGTTTAAATTTTTTGATTTTTAGTTTTTTCACCGTAGGTGACAGTTGCTGGGATGGAAACAGTTGTCTTGCTGCGCTATCAATGTCTACAAAAACGCTAACTCAAGACTCTTTTTAATGCGGCCAGATTACCTGCGCTTGTATGCCGACAGCTTATCACATTTGCTTTTGGGGAACATCAATGCGTTATGCTAGTTAATCATTAGCAATCGAGTACACACAAACACAACACCCGAACACCATACGTTCGTTTATTATTATTTTGTCAAGACATGTTTCGGTCATTCATTCAACCATCATCACGTAGAAGACACAAGTATATAAAGAAAATTTTGTTGCAGAAGAGACCTCCCCTTCACATTTCCCACAAAATTACTGCTTGGTATGCTACCTACATGCTACTTTCCCAAATTTTTCTTCGTAAGTAGTTCGGAAACGCTCTCCAGTAATTTCTCTGGATTTTTAGAAAGGATGTTGATGCCGGAAGTGCTTGAGAATTGTCATCTTGAAGGTTTGTTCCCCATTTCATGTCGAGTATCGCCCGTCATTTTCTTTTCCTTTTGTGGGTCGGAAGGGCAGGTCAGTTAACGTGGGTGTCAGTTGATCGAACGTCGAAAGAACGAGAGTTCACGATGCTTTCGCGGGCACGTTTGCATCATTGCATTTGCAAGTCGAATGATGTTGTCATGGCCAAGAAATTAAAACTCGAGGCTATTGCTTTATATCAGGCATCCGCCGCGGTCTAAGTGAGGTCTTCGTTCTTCTGGCATGTTATGCAGTGTTCATGTGTTGTTAGTTTCTGATGTTTCGAGAGTCTATCAGTCCCATATTCTTTTTTGGACTGCTTGATTCTTGGTGTTGGGATCGATAGGCTGTCCCGAGACTTCGGTGACTAACTAAAAGCGACGCTGTGTGACATCCCGGAAGAAGGAAGAACTCATAGTTACTTAGTTCACACCAACCAATGCACTATTTATTAACTTGATTAAAAGTTTTAACTTACATTAAAATACACAATAATATCGCTGCTGCGTGTGTAGGTCTCTAATGACCATCATCAGGGAGCTTTATATGTACCTAAATAAGTTGTATTTATGTTAAAACACTCGGTAAAATTACGTCGTTATACATTGCGTGGTGATGTGGCAGCATGTCATTAAAGACCGAAACATGTAGGAGCGATATTATTATGTATTTTAATGTAAATTTAAAACTTTTAACCAAGTTAATAAGTAGTGCATTGGTTGGTGTGTGAACTACGTAGAATTCAAAATGCACTGTTCAGCGATGAAAACCTCATAATTACTTACATGTTTATACCTAGTGCACCCAGGCTGAAGCAACGTTTGTTCTGTCAACGGTAATACAATGCAGATTTTTTCTTTTTCTTTATGGCTGGACAGCCGTAGTCGCCTTAGGACTCCTTATTGCCGAGGTTTCGATATCACACGCAGACACATTACACTGGGTGTGACTCCTGTGAACGAGTGATCGGCCCGCCTCAGAGACCTCTATCAGAAAACAAACAGCACTCACAAGAGACAGACATCCATGCCCCCGGCGGGATTCGAAAGCGCGATCCCCTCAACCGATTGGCCACAGACCCACGCCTTAGACCGAGCAGCCACCGGAATCGGCTATATAGGCTGCTCACCCACACCAGATTTGAAGATATGATTCGGGATCTTCCCGAGAGGCAAACTTTGAATTCTTCCTCTGATTGGCTAGAAGCCCGTCAGTTTGTAAACACCGTGATTTTGCGAAAGATCCGATTTAAAACCTGAGTGGCTTACATTTAAATATTTGACCCAATCTATCCGACAGTGTTTCTAACACGTGCAAATATTTATTTCGAAATCGCCCTTTTTTGTTTCATTCCTGGAGCCACGCAGGCTGCGGGGCAATCGACAGACCGCACACCCGCCAGATGATCTGACCTTTATCTCGAAGCAACAAATGCACCTCCTTTGTTATACTACTCGAACTAGTTTTACTGCCAAATTTTCTATTTTATTTCCCCATCCGAGGGATACTGCCCGAGAATGAAACTCTGGTTCGTGACCAGTTACAGTGTGACAGTCGTCACTCCATTTCCTATGGATTCCGCACCTTCATGTAGCCATCGACAGTCACATTTCATGCGTTAAAAGAAGACGTCTGTATTTCAGACTCCTAGCGCTGATGTGGGACGCAGTGACATTTGTGCTGCCGCAATATGTGGCCAGATTACATGAAACTTCGCCAAGAGTGAAGCTGCGCTAAGTGATGACGTCATTCGTAAGAGGAAGTTCAAAGAAAGGCATCCTCCTGGCCACAGGCGTAATTTGGCTAATAACATTGGGAATAGGAGGAAACTACCACGGGTATTATGAACTCTCCGCTATTCTGCTTTCCGTGAAACATAGGTTTTCCAAATAATGGAGGGGGGGGGGGGGGGAATTTGCTCTACCGTTGCACCCGCTGTAAGTTACGCCGATACTCCCTGCTTCTTTTCGCGATGTTCGTCCTGTCTCCAGAACGTTAATCGTTGTATGAATGGGCTCGACATTCATGTTGCGACAACCGGCTGAAAAATACGAATCTTGACTGAAAGTTAATAGAAAGTCTCGCTTCTCATCACTAGTTGCATTACTGCACTTACTCTACTTTAGGTCGACCAGATCTTCGTTTACCACTTATCTCGAATTTTTCACAAATAGGATGCAAGGCGTTTATTCCCAGCAGATATGTTTGCACGTCAAAAATAACTGATAGGCAAATAAAAAGTGATACTATCGAAAGTATCGACCAGTCGTCGACTAACGAACACAAACAGAGAGAGAGAGAGAGAGAGAGAGAGAGAGAGAGAGAACTTGATATTTTTATTTAAGAGAAAATTATATTTATTAATCATGAAAATTTTCAGAATAAGCAATATTTGGAGCTAAAACTCTGCCATAGCTTCAAATTGGCCCTTGATTTGTTGGATGAATATTTTAATATTGTTACTCCGTCAGACACGTAACATGGCAGCATATTGTAGATGCCCTTGAGAGAAAAAACGCCGTTCAAATGTAAATTCTAACTGCTTTGAATGTTTGCGCCTGTGATTTGTATGACCATTGCTAATGTTGATGTTACTGGAAATGACCTCCATTTTAGGCAGAATGGAACTGCATTGCTTCACGTGGAGTTAAGTTGATTCTTTATGTGCTTCTTTAAATGTCTGACTTTAAGGAATTATCATGTATTTCCGATTACCAGCGTCACTTTTGCCGTATTTTATGCAAAGAACGACACGCTTTGAATGCTCCAGCGAAGCTCGACTTCAAGTTAACTCTGTCGGCACGAGCATTATCGGGTACGGACAGTTGGTTGACACTTTTGCGAGTGAACGAATGTGCAGCTGAAACCGACTGTACCGAACAGTACTGTAAGAGTTGTTGATTATGTTGAAAATGTGGACGTCCCCTCACACCAAATGGCACTTAACAGCTAATTTGTATCCCGCAAGACCAAGTGCCACCAACCCATTTTAACATGTTATAACCTCGTGACCCGTGTCACTCAATTTTACAACCTACGCGTCGGAACTAGACAAGAGCGAGCGGCTACTCAGGGGTTAATATAAGGCGTAGTTGCTTCAAAACTGAATACGGATTGGGAATTCGTCTACAGTCTGGAGAGGTAGAGGCCGCTTGGAAGACCTCTGAGACCTCGGAGTGTAATGTCAAGATGGATCTGAAGTCTGTTGGGGAGAAGACGATGGGAGACTGGTATGATCTGGCTCAGGATAGGAACATGTAGCGGGCTTTTTTGAAAGCGGCAATGAATCTTTGGCGGCCATAAAAGTTGGAGAATTCCTTGACTAGCTGAGAGAATATCGACCTTTGAATAAAGAATCTGTTCCACATAGTTAGCCAGTTTGGTAGTTAGTTTGTTATTTAGTTAGTCTGCAGATGCATACAAGAGCAAAGGTCTGTGTACAGCATTGTTTACGTTTTGTCGCAAAACTTGGGTGGCTTCTTTAGATCCTCGAAAGCGAGCCCACTATCACTTCGTCCATCCATCCATCCATCCATCCATCCATGGACAGTATTTTTGTGTCCAGTGCTTGCTGGTGTCCAAAGGCGCATTGATTTGTTGAAGATTTCCAGGCTTCGCCCGCTTGTCCTTCTGATAACAACGTATTAAGATGAAAATGAGTATGGAGTCTTGGCAGAATGATACTGACAGGGGAAAATCAAAGTATTCGGAGACAAACCGTCTCTGTGCCACATTGTCTACCACAAACCTTGAAAGGACTGTGGCCCAGGATTGAATCCGAGCCTTTAATCTCCTTTCCTACAGCGGAAATAATTGATAACACCCAAGGGCATTAGGTCTTTCGTTAGCAGGTACGGTTTATTCAAGGCTGTGAACATCTTATGTCCCACTATGGCAGACGGAGTAGGAGGATTGTGTAGAACATGGTGCACAGTACGTACGATATTAAAATAACCTTATGACCCAGTTTTTGTGGGAGGAGGTGGGGGCTGGAGATTTCTTACACATTCGCCACTGAGCTCCTGTATTCTATGATAGGCAGAAGAAATTAAAACGATTGGGAACAGCAGTCCTGAGGCGCCCTGAGATCATCTGCTGTTTGGGATACTGTGTCAGCAGACAAGTTCTGTGCGGGTATTGCGGTACAGTTTCCAGACAGGATCAAACTCTTTCTCGTCAGAAGCGAGGACCTGCGCCGGTTAATAAACCTGTAGAAGTACAGTTTAGAAAGAAAATGTTGTCACCTACCTTTGCCAAGGCTTGATACCATGAATAATCATGCTGACAACAACGTTCTGCTCTGTTCTGTACTGTGACGGTGTTTGGAGGCATTTCGAATCCTCGATCCTAAAGCTTCTACGCTTGTGAAAGAATTTAAACTTTTCGTACTGTAAAGTTCATAGAATTTTTAAAGATTTAATTACCTTATATTATATTAGCTCTGAAAGTGGGCTAACTTATCATGCTTGATCTGCTATAAAACAGGTAGATGTAAAGTTGTCCCTGTGATAGCCACTAAGGCATATGGGTGTAGTAAAGTCTCGTTACTTCTATTCATTTATAACCTCGGCACTTGATGGCAGTGAGTGGTCAGGTCTACTGGACCACTTGACTTCCGTGAAACAACCCTCTGTACCTATTGACTAGGAGGCTAGGTGAGTCCCAGAGCCTTTCTGAAGGCTTTGAGCTAGAAATACGTGTTTCATACCCCAACTGGGAATCGAAACACGATTTCTCGGACGCCAAGCCCATAGCGCTGTTACGGACGACGCCATTCCTGCTCTGTTTAAGTAAAATAATATGAATTGAGGCGAATCATTGGCCTAGCGTCGGAAATATACTGCATGTCTGGATACATATTGTGTTAACGCGGGTGTTTTGTAATTAGCCTACTGGTTCATCTGCATTGTCTACACAACGGTACACTGAACACTTTGTCTACCAGAATATGCTTTTGAATGTATTAATTCCTTCTCCTCTGTTTGTCACAGCTCATGCTTAGCGTCGTGTGCATGTTCCGTCAATTATGTCACTGTGAAGTCAATGCACAGTAATGACGAATGTCACCATTTAGCAAGGAAGGAGACACAGCCCAGTGGCAGTGAACGTTGCGGTCGGTAGCTTGTGTCGTATTTGTGAGCTTCCAGGTTTAGATCTTTTCCTGCAGAAAAGCTCTCCTGACAGCTTCTAGTAGTATTCCTGTATCTCGTCGTGTGCAAATTCCAAGGGTGTACCTCATTAGGCTACGATGGCTTTTTTGCACGTACTTTTCAAGTACTTTTTTCTCGTCATTCTATCATACGACGATATGGAGACTGAAATGCCAACAGCTTCGTTAAGTATTCCATAAATAAATATAGTTGTATTTAATATCGTTTAAAATAAACAGGTTTCATATTTCGTGCAGATTTTACGAAATGGTGTAGGTAGGTATGGAGATGTCCCGTGAATCTACACTGGTCGTGAGCTTGTACCTCCCTGTGTGGGTTTCAGTTGTAACATGTCACAACGTAACACTTTACGATGATACACAGAGGCGAAGCTAGTTTTCTGACGAAGTGGCTGAACAATTATCGTGGCCACCCCTGACAGAAATTACGAGCTTTAAGGGAATTAAAATTATATACTCAATTTTTCTTATTTGTCTCGGCGACTTAAAAATTTGTTGACAGCAGTAAATATTTTTGAATTAAAAATTGACTTTGCCGGCCGTTTTGCCGTCCCTTCGACTCTGCTACCCGGGCGGCCGCACCACTCGCCACAATATCGACGCTCCTGATCATATGTCAACGAATATTAAGTTGTTGATATTCAGTGCGTGCCGTGAGTGAATGCAGGGCGACCGTCTTTAACAACAGAAACCCCGCATTTTGCCCACTGACTATTTATGTGTTCCGTACTATACCCACAATAAAGAAAGATTATTTCCCCAAACAGCATTAGCATTTTGACGGAGGCGATGTGAATGCGACATTACAACAGCCTTGGTTGCTTAGCGACCAGATAGGAGACGGAGGAAAGTAGAAATGGGGAAGTGAAAGCAATTCGTGCGTAAGATTTGCATGAAGTGCTTAAAATTGAAGTGCCTTGGGGGAGTTGTGTTGGGTAGCGTTTAATTCATCCCAAGAGGGACACAGTTTTTATCTTCACTAGTTTTATTGAATTATGCATTGTACATTGTAACAAGTCAGGAAATAACACACGGCGCACCTGCTGTGGTCTGTTCGCTGCGCGGTTATGTTGTTTTGTAAAGAAACATTTTTGTTGCGGTAAACATCTGTGTTTCAGTTGGGTCTAGAGGTTCGTGAAGAGAGCTGCAGAATCTGTCCAGTATTTTCGAGTTATGATGATGCTGACGATGATCATGGTGATGAAGAAGACGACGATGACGACATGTTGCTCCCAGTCATGTCCATAAGCAGGTGTCTTCTAACTAAGAGAAAGGCGGGCTGTTACGTCACTAACAGGCCGATTGACGAGGATCTGGAAGTTCCATTCTTCGGCGATCACAGCATAGTACTAACCGAGAGTCTTGGCCCAAATCCGATTCAAGGAATTAGTTCAGCTACTTGGAAGGCACTCATTCTGACCAAAGGCTGCCAACGTGCGACAGTAGTTCAGTTGGCCTGTCTAGTCTGCCAGTATACGGTTTCACAGTCGACGCTGTGATAAGTGTCCAACACTGTTCGTTAACGTTGACTGAATTTTTCCGTAAATATTCCTCAGTTGTAAGGCAAATGCCTTCAAAGGGGAGCGCCCCTCTTTTCCCAATCACTGCTATCTTCGACCAAAACTATCCCCCCCTCAGTGCTCAGGTCTCGAGCCAAAACAATTACAACATTTTTGAGTTCAACTCCAGAGAATCTAGCGAACCAAAGGCTTTCCTTCCCAAAGGAGTAATTTTCAGGAGTCACATTGCGCGAGCAGCAAGGGTCCATAGCATGAACGCGTCAGGGTCTGAGGCTAAGACGATGAAAGCCGTTAGCCAGAACTCACTTCATGTTATAGTTTACAATACGAACGTTCCACGTTCCGGTTATGCGTTTCGTACGCGGTGATGGTTTAAATTAACAAGGAACAGCCAGGCGCAAATTTCCGCCCTTAGATGGTTTTCTTGTTCGTCACGTTGGTTGAAGGTCTGAATGCTACAAGCCAATTCCAGTGCTAGTAAGTTGTCAAACTGATCGTGCCACATATTTCTGCGTTTTCTACGTCTCTGTCTACGTAATACTTTAATTTTGGTAGTGCGCTAATCCTGCATCCTATTGATATGTTTTATCCAGTGTCAGTGACATATCTTTCCTTCTGTCATGTTCTCAGTTTGTAGTATAACCGAGTTCTTAAATGTTTTGTAACGGAACTTCATGCGTCAAGAGATATGAACGCATCTGTTTTCAGGCTGTCCACTGTTATGCGAAGCAACTCGCAAATAACATTTGGCAGCTCAAACCCAGTTTGGAGCAGAGCCAACATTTACTTACAAGCGTAGTTTCTAAATATAGGATCTAAATTGTTTCTTTATACTTAAAAATGAATGTTAGTTTTTCGTATCTGTGCTGTACGCCGGTAAGTTGCCACGTGAATCAATCCACTTATCAGTACTTAGATCTTATCGTGTTTGTCTGATAATACAGGCACGGTGTGACTTAAGCACGATGTTAACAGAGTGGTGATGCGCAGCGTGTGCAGGTAACGGAGTGTTCTTGTGTATCGCAGGTGTGCTGAAGCAATGTGTTCATCATAGTACTGGTTGTTATAAAGTACGTAGAAATATTTCATTATTACGAGTGATTTTTTCATTCACCAAAATGTCCGGACCGCCTATGGGTCCCACCCAGCTTCCTGTCCAATTGACACCGGCGTTCTTTCCCTGGCGGTAAAGCGGCCGGGACGTGCAGTTTTATACACGAGGGTGACTCGACTAGATTATCAATTTATTTATTTGTTTATTCACAATTTATTTTTATGAGCAATGAAAAATTTTCACTAATATATATATACACACACACACACACACACAATAAAGCAGTCCCATTACAGGCCTGCAGTGGCCCAGAGGGTTCCAGGAAGTTAAGGTTCCCAGATTTCATGGCAACGGCACAGGATGATGGTAATGTCAGTCTTACGCACCGGCTGCCTTTACCCCCAGGAAATGCTCCTGGTACTCATTTCTGTTAGAGGCTGTGTCGACCCCAGGGCCATAGTACGATCGGAAGGATTTTATGTCAATGAAAAATTCCAATGACACCAGCTGGGATCGAACCAACGACCTACCGATTTGTAACACAGCACCTTAACCACTGTGCTACCGCGGACCCTGTTTGAGAACACAGAAGCTTTATCCCATAGCAAGTCTGCATCCATCTGAACTAGAGGAGCACGCGACTCTCCTATGGCAGAACGTAACTGAAAGGGAAAGGGAAAGGGAAAAACGAACTCTGGAATCCCGGCGGATGCAGGCTTCCTATGCGTCTGAGCTACCGTGACAGCTGCCGTGCTCAGGGGCGTGTACGTTCGCGAGATTTCACTACTATGTAAGTAGTGGTTTCCAGAGCGTGCTCCAGAGCAACACGTTTTGCGTGAAACGTACCGAGTTGGCCAATCACAGAAATTGCGTAGTGAATTTGTTTCCAGTTTGTGGAAAAGTAAATTGACACGGATATATTTTCAGATTTGTGTTATTTTGCGGTGTTTCGTATAAAAGCTAGCAGGCTAGCCGGGTGCATGAGTTAATTCAACGCGACATTTTCCACTAAATGTTAATATTGCTCCTAGTTTGAGTTTTGTCACGAAGAGTACATTTTTGTTCTTGTTTGTCGACAAGCACCCTGTCGTCCAGATGCGGTAAGAATTGAACATTTTATTTTTCATTTCTGTTTTGCCTTGCTCCTTTTATTCTCCGTATTTTCTTCCAGTATACCAACACGTAATTCTGAGGTGTGTCATCCCCGTTGTGTGTAGAAAAGACTAATAGTGAGGTAAATATCAGTCATGAAACCACAACTATGGTATTATGGATTTATGATGGCATTTAATAGCAAAAAATAACTACATGTTTCGGCCAATAGCGGCCATCTTCAGGTTATTACAATTTTGCTCAAAGACTATCATATATATATACCTATATTGCTAGGTGATGTTGAGATCTCATCATCGTTACGCGTTACAATCAGTTTATTTAGTGGGAAGTCTAATGGTCAATGACTGGTAGGATGTACGTTTTATGGGTAGGTATTGGG
>Ga0136643_10016730_pt1 | contig 11031 bp, 5 predicted proteins | sample TergutLab28metaG_FD_96883 | JGI IMG/M metagenome (GOLD analysis project Ga0136643, IMG submission 96883) | Labiotermes labralis P1 segment gut microbial communities from Petit-Saut dam, French Guiana - Lab288 P1 (version 3) (version 3) | ecosystem: Host-associated > Arthropoda: Insects >... | reverse complement strand
TTTGATACGTCGCCTGATGATGTTCTGTTGGAAGACGGAAACATCTAGTTGCTCTTAGGTAACACATAGTTGCTACTCTTGGACGTAATATTAAAATCATTTTTGTTGTTGTTGTTGTTGTTGCTTTTATCGTAGTAGTAGTAGTAGTTGTTGTTGTTGTTCTAGTTGTTGTAGTTGTTGTTGTGGTGGTGGTGGTAGTAGTTGTAGTAGTAGTTGTTGTTGTTGTAGTTTGTAGTAGTTGTAGTAGTATTGTAGCAGTAGTAATAGTAGTGGTAGTAGTAGTAGTAGTAGTAGTAGTAGTAGTAGTAGTAGTAGTTGTTGTGGTTGTTGTTGTTGTTGTTGTTGTTGTTGTTATGCGACACAGTGTATCAAACAAAATCGTCCTAACGCTAATACCAAAATCTCAAGCTCCTACGTCAATGACTGTCACAGACACAAGGCAAATTCTTTCGTTATATAAATATATATATATTTATATATATATATATATACACAAATTACAATGATCGATGTTATAATTTAGGTTACTTAAGCTTTCATTAGGATCTAACGCATCCGAGGTGACAACATATCATTACACATAACTCTCACCAGGAACACAATTCTGTTTCTACGGAAGCAATTACTTGCGTCATGTCCCAGTAAATACGATTTAATTCCCTCAGGACTCGATCCTGGAGGTGAAATTAATTTTATTTTCCTTATCTTTAACCAGAAATTTAAAGCAATATAATTACTAACTTATTAACATTTAGCGGGTTTATATAAACACATGTCGGAATCCAAGACAACATAATGTTACTTCCCTTTCCTTGTTACCATAAAGTACCGGCTCAGTATTATAACATCACCTACTTTCCTCTCGCCAACAAATCATATTATTTCTGTTCGTCTTCTTCATGCGTCATCAAATTCCCATCAATCTTACTCACATTCTAATCTACGTGCTTCTGACAGGCTATTTATTTATTTCCTAAATTACTTCGACTAACGATATTTCACGTTCCCAAAACTTAGTTCAGCTGAAGCCTGGGGAAACCGTAAAATTCCTTCAAATTACTAGGCCATAATGTTTACTTAAATTGAATAATAGAAGGTAGAAATTTATTAACAAAATCCTTAAGTTTGTAGATATATTAACTAACAATGTTCTTTAAAAATTATAAGCTCCTCATAAGAACAAACCTTTTTTTCTAGCAGATATTAAAGGAACTTTGAAACAAGACGTAATTAATAAAATAGTTACTGAAATTATAACAGAGACGTCTGTAAATAATCTAGTAGTGCAGAAAGTAATATACATTACACCAATCAAATTAAATTCTTCCAGATGATTCATAAGTGTTAAAGAGTCAGAAATGTTGAAACTTGAGGGTTGTTTGACCGTGCATGTTCCTCACGAAATAAAGTGAAATGCCAACCTGATGCAAATAGGTAATTTTATTGATGTATTCCTAGCTCGACATGTTTCGGGTATATACGCCCATCATCACGAACATTAGATTTTTGGTTGCAGCATATGGTTTTCTGCACCGGGTTTTTGGATGGGTGGTGGTCTTGAGAGCCGTCGCACTGCAACATCCGCACCGTACACACAACCTATGCAGCGGCTGTCAAGACCACCACCCATCCAAAAACTCGGTGCAGAAAAACCATATGCTGCAACCCAAAATCTGATGTTCCTGATGATGGGCATATGTACCCGAAACATGTCGAGCTAAGGATACATCAATAAAACTACCTTGTTGCATCAAGTAGGCATTTCAAGTTATTTCATCAGTTAGAAAGTTGTTGGTCGATGCTGTCAGACTTCCCTGGCGATCACCTTCTTCATTTCGGAGTCACAATTCCAACACCTTACAAACACAGTGTTTTTCATAAGTTGCGGGGGGGGGAGATCGTCTTCGAACGTAGCACTCCTACTGATTCTCGCTGTCGATCTGACTTTGAAACCGTCAAGTTCTAAACATGGACAGACGTTCCCAGACGCTTCCATATGAACGAAAATGACTGTACATCCTTTCAACGCTTTTCGCCAATTTAACCTACATGAATATTAATATATAATCCCGACATTTCATTTGCCTGGGCTGAAATTCATCAGACTTCCAAACAATCGGGTGCTTGATTTGGATCTAAATCATTTCAACTCTGTTATCATCGTGATCATCCTCGTCCATTCCATAAAATAATTCCATATTACGAATACGGTATTCATGTGAACGATCTAATTGGTCCTGTCGGAACACATATCAATTAAATTAATTCAGCCACCAGCAATAAGAAGCCAGTATTCTTAATTTAAGCACAACATCTCGAAGACATATACTTGTATTGGTGGTACGGAATTTAACGAGTCTCATCAGAAGCCAATGAGAACTAGGCCTCGTACGGTGTGTGGTAATGAAGAATGGGGTAACTACCTTCGAAAAACGGGAAAGCATGATTATGGACAATCACAGAGGAACATACAAGAGCTGAGATGAGACGAGATGAGATGGTGTGACATGACGTGACGAAACAATATTACATAAGGTGAAGCGGGATGACATGATGCAACAAGGAGGCATATAAAAGGGGACGTGAGATATCATGAGGTAAAATGCGATGACATGACATGACATGACATGACATAAGTGGATGCGAGAGGACATGAGACACGGGAGATGACAAAAACGATATAAGATGATGTTAAATTGTGTGCGAGAAATACGATGATATGACAAAATGTGGTGTAATGTGAGATGATACGAGATAAAAGGAAATGGCATAATGTGGGAATGTGAAATGATATGAGATCAAATGTGATGATGTGATATGGAATGAGAAATTGTAGGACATAAAATACGATTATATGATATGAGGCAATGGTAAATGGTATGAGATAAAATACGATATAAGACAATGTGAAATATTAAGAGATACAATGCGATGATATGATATATGATATGATTAGATAAGATATGACGACATATGATATGATATACGATATGATGTGATATTAAGAAATTTGAAACGCTATGGGATAATATGAGATGATATAACATGATATGATGTAAGGTAAATTGGTGCAACATCACTTGATATCGTACGATATGACGTAGAGTGAGAGAGCATGCAATAATGAAGTTGTTTAATAGTGCGGGGTGAGATTACGTGTAACAGCTGATTATACATACACCATATTATAATGTACGGCGGAAATGTTTTTCAAACGCGGATATTATGTTGGTTGTGTGACTGATGTACTCACGGCAGTCAGTACCAAACCTGCTGTCTTCTGACATCTGACGCCATTCGATTTGGTAGACCGACACCACAATTTCGAAGAAACTCGCCATTTCCATTTTTACAGCACACAGGGCACACAGTTCTGAAAACAATGGAAATTAAACATAATTAATTTGTTTCGGTTACGTACTCACAGTAATACATAACTTTGGACATTTTTCTTCATAATCGGAAGTCCCTAGTCATGAGCTTTACACATCCAGCCCGGTGCCAGTAAAACCACTTAAGCGCCACTCACTCGGCTGACCGAGCAAGTGCAACCGGAGGTGACAGAAAACCGATGTTGGCATCCTCACTCATGGTGCTAAGCCAACATTTATACGGGATAATTTAAATGGCCAGCCTTTAGGATACATTCTATTGTAATAAAAATTCCGATAAAGAATGCCAATTAATTTTCCTGCCCCCTTCAACGTCGTCACGAAGAAAGGCCCTTCATTGTATTGACAAAAAAAAGTCCTGTGGCATAGATTGTTAGTAAGCGAGATTGGAGTAGCAAAAAAATAAAAGCAACAAAGAACTTCAATTAAAATGCCTTCCACAAATTCCACAAATTTCCAAGCATTTACGTCAACAGAAATAGACGAATCTCATTGCCATCCACACAGTCATTTCGTATAAAAATATGTAGAAAATACATTCCTCTCTTGCTTTAATTCGAATTGGTCTTCCTTTGCCTCACAACACTGACAGGTGTATAAGGATGCCTACTACCAACACCCTAACTTCCTGAAGGTCGCAGGTGAAATACGTTCCTTCCGATTGCTGTTTAGAAGCGTAATGTGAATTTTATTTATATGAATCTGGAAGTCTAACTTCTAAATCTGAGCCAAGGTAAAATTTACTGTACTAGGGGTTGTGTTAACCACACGCATCAAATATTATAGTAGATGGACTATAAGAAGAGGAATTTATAATAAGGTTCACGTGTAGCACTTCGCACAATATGTCAAAAGATATGGCAAAATCTGTATCACATTTTGTTTAGAATGCCTCAAGAGAGATGACGGAAATTTTCTGTTCATTATGTACAGAATCCTAAAATGTACAACACGACAGAAGTACAAACGTTTATAATGATAATAATAATGATGATGATAATAATAATAATAATAATTTTAATTATAAATAAAAACACCATAGTGTCAAAAGCCCAACAGATTTTGCACTTCTGTACTAAAATATATCAGGAAATACGTCCCATAACTTTCTACGACTCTCTTTACTAAGGTCACATTGAAATTTCTAGCACTCCTCCTTCGTACTTAGAAGATTCTGGCATCAACGTCGGTCTGGAACCCACTGTCCCCACATGTGATCTTACAAGTTTGCCACCAAGATCTCAAATGATATTCGTAATATTTTGTGTACATAACCGGTAATGCATGATCCCCCCTCCCAAAAAAAACACGATATATTTTTATCTAACACTAACCAACTAAATAATGTCATGAAGTGGATTTATTTTTCGTAAGCTTATATTAACTCAGCTAATATTTTCCCAGTTTTAAGAACACTTAAAATAATAATCATCTCGTAAGATTTGAATTTGCAAGAAGACTGCACTGATCTCGATATGATGTATACACTTAAAACCTTTTTGCAAGAACCTGTCTACAAAACTGCAATGCGCGATATACATAAAACTTTTCAATCTTGTCCCACCCACAAAATCCGCCACTGGCTGCTATGCTAAAATACTAAAACCCATGAAAAGCCGCACGCCTTGCTGATCTCTTTCATTATTTTTCTCCATTCTATCCTTCAGTTTGTAAACAAAACAGTGTCACTAAATAAACTAACACAAAGATGATAGTGTGGTTATTTCTTAACAGTACCAAATCCATGTACATCATAAAAACATGGAAGAAATATTCTCAGACAAATCCACTTTTTTTGGCTTTATTCGTCTTCGTAAAATCCAGCTCGCCCTAAGGAGGTCCACCTGAAAAACTTCTTTGAAGTTAATAATTGTCCAACGAGATGCAACACAAAGCAGTCTATTTATTATTCTGCAAGTTGACTCTACATGTTTCGGGTGTCAACCACACCCATCATCAGGAGTACACAAATCTGTAACTACAGCCTACAGTACTGAGCAGCTACTTCCCTTCAACCTGGCCAAGTTGGCCACGTTGGATGTAGGTAGCTGCACAGTACCAGAGGCTGTAGTTACAGGTTTGTGTAATCCTGATGATGGGTGTGGTTGACCCCCGAAACATGTAGAGTGAACTTGCAGAATAATAAATAGACTGCTTTGTGTTGCATCTCGTTGGACAATTATTGATAAAGTTCAGCGATGCACGGAAACAAAAACAAAAAATCCTTTCAAGTATCAAGGACGGATGTACAACAGGCTTCCTACATCTTGTGTTTTACTTACTATACGACAATCGATAGTGTTAAAAGAAGGAGTTTTTTCCAAACACAACACGTCATCATCAAAACTCTAGCAATATTACCACTTTTATTAGAGTGAAAATAAAAGAGGAATTTTACGCGCTTTCGCAAAATTACAAAAAAGAAAAGAATACCATCTTCGTCGTGTCTGTCTGTCCGCCCGTCCGCATGGGACAACTGGGGCCCCAATGGACGTATTTTCATTAAACATGATATTTCAGCATTTTTCGAAAATCTGACGAGAAAATTGAATATTCATTGAAATAAGACAAACAACGGGTACTCCACATGAAGACCGATATACATTTCTGATCACATCTCGCTCATTTCTGATCACATCGCGCTCATTTCTTCTCAGAATGGAAACGTATCAAACAAAAGTTGTTGAGAAAATCAAAACACACATTTTATTTTCAATAGTTTTTTTTTCGAAAATCGTGCCGTTTATGAGATAACTTCGGAAAATATTTTAGAGCCGGAGAGGCCACAGATGACAATTCGGCGGATGCGCATTGCATGCTGGATAACTATGATTACAAAAACACAAACTCAATACATGTAATACCCATTGCCTTCCCACTGCACCAATGGTTGCACAAACGCGTCCCAGTGTTATATCAACGTTCACCGCCTGCCTTTTTGAAATCCTATTCTCACTTACTGAACTGGCTGTGTATCTAAAACTATAAATAGCGCAGTTATCTGGCTGAAAACTCCATTTCGTTCCATGTTATGTACGTTTTATACGCCTGCGTTTGGCAGCGAAATGTGACAGCTGAACGTCACAGTCCGCACCAGTAATACTGGAAGAGCGAGTGGGCGACACATAGACGGACGGACGGACGGACGGACGAACAGACGGTCTGACGGAAAATGATATTATTAATATCGCCTTGTTCCTGCCACATCAGTTGACATGCAAATTGTGCTGCCGCCGCACGAGAGAAGCCAGGATTTAATCATAACTTTCTAAAAGCACGCCATACTGCCAGCTCCACTGGACATTGGTTCACATTAATATCCTAGATTAAAATAATGGCACTGGAATTGTCATCAGACGTCCACAATAAGTTACAATTGGAATATAACTCACACCAACGAACGTTTGATCTGACCTCAAATGCTGTAATGAAAATTACCGTGCTTTGGCGGTAAAGTGATTATAGTTAGATTAGGGTCTCTAATATGAAGCAGGTTTCTCTGAAACTTTGGTGATAATATAACAAACCATGCCTTCAAAGCCTTCATAGTCACCACTGTGGGAATGTCAAATCCCAAATGAAAATTACAATTGGAAAAAAATACATTGTTAAAGGCCCACACAAACTAGCCTCGTTCAAAGTATGCTCCATGCAAGACGACTCAGTACTTCCTAGCGATCGTGAGCCACACGCTTATAGGACTGATCACGCAAACAAAGCGACAAAACCCTGATCAAGTAACCAAATGATTACAAATCGTTACAACCGTGATCACGCCAAAAAAAATTAGCTAAGTGTTTTCGCAGTTTCTCTAGTTTCTTTCAGGATAGTTCGAAGCATGCCAAGACCTATCGTTTCCATACCATTCCAAAACTCAACGTTTACTCGTACTCATTCTAAAACTGAAAACTGGATATTTAAAATCAAATAACATTTCGGAGAGTCTACACAATGATAGTCTATTTTTAAACAAATTATTGTCATATTAATTATATATCTAGGTCTCAGCAGCTTCTCAGCACTTCCTCTCAAAAACTTTCTTTACAGGAAGGCTGCAGGCATAAATAATGTACTTCTATTTTACGTAATTTTTAAAACAGAAATCGGTAGCGTCAGGAGCCACCTGTTACTGCAGCAGCAAGCTATCAGCACGTGCAGTCAGAGCTGTTGTCCTCGAACACGTTCAGTCAGCGAATCTTGCTGTCTCCCCCTACAAACGAGTCCTCTAGGGAAGCACCAACAAGAAGAAATTTGGTCCCCTTTATAATAAAATATTGAGGGAAAACCCCAGGCATTTCACAGACTCACAAACTCTGAGGAAAGAGAAACCTCTAGAAATAAAATGCCCAGATGTACCTAAAAAATACACAGAAGAGGCGTACAGACACACTTCATCCTATAAAAGATAGAGCAGTTGATCCACAAGACTCTTTGGGAAATAAAAATGCACAGACGTAAACAAGGAAGCGGGGAAGATGAAACGCGCTGCAGTCAACGCGGCCTTCATCCGCAGCAGAAGAAACCAGGCCGAATAGCCAATTGGGACGTGTATCTCCAGGAACATCATACCGACCATTAAATATGTACAGTCCACTACAGCACACTAGACCGACTGTCAAAAGGTCACACAGGGTTTGCTTGGTGCTCTTATCAACACCATACTATTCAAGTGATTCCACGAATATTGATGGGTCTTAATTAAATGGTGTAATGAGGTGGGATTTATTATGGATTAATGTGTCTGAGTGGTATGACGAACTCGTGTGAACACTGGGACGACGCTTAGAGTTAAAAATGAGGGAAATGCTTCGACAAGACAACAGAGGAAAATTAATACAGAATTTCAATTCAGAAACTTCAAGGTAAGATGTCAGATCGAAAACCTAGTACAGGGGACAAAATATTAAAATGCATCTTTAAGAAATAGCGTATGAAAGGGCAATTGGATTAACATGGCTTACGATAGGGTTAAATAGGGTTTTGTAAATACGGTACTGAACATTCAGGGTAGGTAAAATGTGGACAGTTTCTTCATTAGCCTATCGACTTTCAGTTCGTCAAATAGACCTGCTGCATTAAGTTAGCTGTCAGAGTTTCCATCAGTAATTCTCGCGCTTTCATCTCAATAATTTTCTTATCCAGTTGAGAAATAGCTAAACACCTGGCCTTACGACATCACGGTAGGAAACACCGGTCTTTGTTCTGTACCATTTCAGTACAAACCGCACCACCACCGCGACATGTTTCACATCAGCCTCCACCACTCAGCTGTGCATTATGAATATTACTTCATGGCAGTCTCATCAGTACCTTCGTAGTTTTAGCCTCTCCACCTTCATCTAATACGTTCAGAACAGAATGCAGCATTAACTTCAGAAAAGTCACCCAAAGAGCCAACAAACAGTAGGTAGGGTCAAACAGCCATTAAAGCCTTCAAACCCTAACAAGTCTGGAGAGTTACAATCAGTATACAGACAAGTGGCAGGCTTTTGTGAGTACGGTAATGAAGAACTGGGTTCCATAATATTTGGGGAACTTCTTCTGTAACGGGGAAATATCAGCTTCTATGGCTCTGCTCCGTGGAATGACCGATTGAATGAGTGAGTGACTGCATTAGACAATTAGTTATTTTCTTGTTTGTTTGTTTGAATGTTTGTTAGAAAGAGTTACACAATAACTATAAGAAAAGTGTTAGACTTTAAAGAACTTTCTTCTTGAAAATTACCGACTGATTACTGTTCTACAAGGTGGATGTCGTATCGAATAATGCATGAATGTATGAAAAGTGGTAAATACGAAAGGATTTAGAATGAAGTGGCTGTGGCCGATTGTTAAGATAACACTGCGCCTCGGTAAATGAAAAAAAAAAGATCTCAAATAGCCTGGATGGTCTCTTTCCCGATTACGATTTGAAAAGTACGATTGTAAAAGTTACTTAAAGGACTTCGTCAGCGGAGAATTAACCTCTACCCCATATAAGCCGTTCAGGTGCTTTTGAAACATACTAAAACAGCTTATTCTGGAATGTGTCTTTCTTCTCGGATATGACACATTGAAAGCTTTGTGTATCGGAACATTTAACACGAATTTGTTTTACGTTTTGCTGACCGTGCATCTCAGTATAATCTTAGTAACTGACCAACTTATTGCACAAATTCTTGTTTCATAATTTTATTATATTCCTCTACATGTTTCGAGAACTATGTGCTCGAAACATGTAGAGGAATATAATAAACTTATTATGAAACAAGAATTTGTGTATTACGTAGGTCAATTACTAAGGCTTCAGATGAAGACAGCACACAGCACATTCCTCCGACAAAGTAGCGGCCATCTTCCAAGCTGCAAGGAGCTACATACCAGACGAAAGCAACCTTCAGACTTAACCGTCGGACGAACCTCAGTTACACTAAATACCGCGAAGTTCTCTCAAAGTTTTTTTTTATTCCACGCATGCATAATGAGTTTAAAAAATTTGACATAAAATTTTGTAAGATTCTAACGCGCCACTGTTCCTCCCTCTAAAATCTCAGCCATCCACAATTCATCGATTACGAAATACCAGAGCACATTTCAGAATTTCACAAATTCGCTTCATGACACTAAGATTTTTGTATTTTTTTTAGACAACTGCTAAAACATCAACCTAAAACAAACACCAATTTTCTTATAAATTAAAAGCTGCGCAAATGTAAAATCTGGCCTGTCACTTTAAGTCACTTCAAGGTACGAAGGAATAACAAAATCAGATAAGTGATCTACACTGATAATTTCCAAAACTATTATAATTTTGCAGGTCGCTATGCTAGGATTGTAGATCACAGCTGTAAAGAACGTTGCCCAGGTTCCACCACTTGGAGGTGGATCTACTTTGCACATCTTCAGCGCATTGGAATCTGCTCCGACCCCTACTGCATGCTATGCAGCCTCCGCGAACTCATGGGCAGAAACCATTTAGGACAATGTACCGCACTATTTAATAGGAGAGAGTGTGGGCGGTACTGAGAGGCCAGCTCAAAAAAGATGGAAAACTGACTTTTCTTCTTTTCTATTATTATTTTTTGTGATTACTGCTTATCATTAGGACTTCATATTTACCTTGAATGTTGTTTATAGTACTTGTAGTATTTGCAAACAACTTTAACAAATCAAAATTCTATTGCGGAAGAAATTAAGAGCAGATTGAGGTCAGGAAATGCTTGCTATCATTCGGTGCAGAACCTTTTGTCTTCCAAGTTGCTATCCAAAAATTTAAAGATCAAGAAATATAGAACTATAATTTTGCCTGTTGTTTTGTATGGGTGTGAAACTTGGTCGTTGACATTGCGTGAGGAAAGGAAGCTGAGGGTGTTTGAGAACACGGTGTTGAGGAGAATATTTGGACCTAGGAAGGACGAGGTAATAGGGGAATGGAGGAGATTGCATAACGAGAAGATAAATGATCTGTATTGTGCGGGTGATAAAATCGAGAAGAACGAGATGGGCTGGGCATGTGGCGCATATGGGTGAGGAGAGGGGTGTGTGTATAGGGTCTTGGTGGGGAAACCGGAGAGAAGGAGACCACTGGAGAGACCTAGGCGTAGATGGGTGGATAATATTAGGATGGATCTCCAGGAGGTGGGATGTGGGTATATGGACT
>Ga0136643_10016728_pt1 | contig 11032 bp, 4 predicted proteins | sample TergutLab28metaG_FD_96883 | JGI IMG/M metagenome (GOLD analysis project Ga0136643, IMG submission 96883) | Labiotermes labralis P1 segment gut microbial communities from Petit-Saut dam, French Guiana - Lab288 P1 (version 3) (version 3) | ecosystem: Host-associated > Arthropoda: Insects >... | reverse complement strand
GAAATTGTTACTCTTGTTGGGGGGATACGAGGCTGGGATTAAAAAATCTCGAGGGTAGCCCTTGCCGGTGACGGACCGGGGAATTTTGCTGGGGGGGGGGGGGTTCAAAAAATTCAGTTGAGGACAGAGAACGGGGATGTGGGGGCGGTAGCCCCCTATCCCCTACTCAAGGGTTCTGGAAGCAGCTGTAATTTGGTACAAGAAATCTCATTTCATATAGTAAAAGTTTCTTAATTGTTGGTACTTTAAGACTATTTATAATGACAACCAATTTATTTGTCATTGCAAATGTAAAACAATTGCGAACCAAGGTATTTTTAGAATTTTACTGTCTTTTTCCCGAACATCATGGAGTGCTGGCTTCCTAAATTCAGCAATTTTTAACAGTTTTCACAATCGGTATGAGTTTGGCACGATTTTGGAAGGCCTTCGGAATTCCGGGGGGGGGGGTTAAACACCCCAAACCCCCCCTCGGTACGCCACTGACCCTTCGTAACTTTGTTGTCCCGACGCGCTCAATCTGGTAGGCGATCCTCTTCCGGGGAACGGGTGTGGTTCACCGAATCACATATAGTTTTAATTATTTCTTTTTTACTTGTTTTATTTACTCAATTTATTCTTGATACAAAATAATGGAACGCTATATCCAGTAAAACAACTAGATAATTTCTATCAAACTGACACAGTCACTTCTCTGTACTCCTACTTACACCACACTCGACGCGAATGACTTCCTTACTGGACTGCTAGCTTCCGTTATCAGCTCCTAACGTTTTCTCGTTTAAATTTATCCCCTCCTTCCTAATGCCAACGGTCCCGAATATACGCTGACAGATTAACTTACAATGCGTGCCATGAACCGTCCGTAACTGACGCCAGCAATCCTAAGAAACAACTGTACTAAAAATGATCGGCTACAATAAGGACTGGACACATAACACTTTTAGATCCGCCACTGCCTGCTGGAGTGGGTGGTGGGTGGCACAGGGAAGCCTACTAGAGTGAACTCCGATCGCACACAAAAAGGTGCGATCTCCCCATTAGCTGCATTTGAACACCAGGTAATTACGAGAGACCACACAACACTAAATCGATCAAAATCTTGTACACCAGAAGCAGAACCCACAAGGCAGAACTAATGTTCAAGGTGTCGTTTGAAGTGAAGTGGGGTGTGCATTTTCAAATCTGAACTGCCTAAATGCGCTGTGTGGATAGAAGTTGTTGGTGGCTCTGAAACACTGTGTTTAGTTTAGAAACTGCACGTACAAATACTGAGTACAAAGAAGAAACAAGAGCTTATACTATTAAATATGAAACCCTTTCACTCATGACTGCTTTTTAGTTGCTACTGCACTTCCCACACATTAATCGACATTCTACGTGAAAAACTCCTGCGGTTTACAGATTACCTTGATTTTCCAGATCACGTATTTTACAGACTCCAGATCTGACGTAAAATCCAAACGCGAATTATTCGTATCAACCAGTGACATAATATTTGATACCCATTTACATTTCCCGTAACAGATAATGTTTGTTACAGATTCGGTTCCGCATAATATACAAAATGCATCACAAATTCATAGGTTTTTCGTGATACATATAATCTGGTAATTTATATATTTTCAGCTGAGTTTCAAAATGCATTCCTTTAGGTATGACTGTTAACACCAGGTTTTTTATGTTTTGCAGTTTCTTAGCAAACTGACCAACTTAATGCACAATTTCTTGTTTTATAATAAGTTCATTATATTCCTCTAAATGTTTCGAGCACAGTTGTGCTCACCTTCAGGAGGTCAAATTGTGAGTGTAACGATACCAGATGCTGTATAATACAATTTGACCTCCTGTCGATAAGCACAACAGTGCTCGAAACATGTAGTGGAATATAATGAACTTATTATGAAACAAGAATTTTTGCATTAAGTTAGTCAATTGCTAAAATTATGTTAACACCAGGTTTTTGGCCAATGTACATCCACTACATTGAAAATGACTACAGTTTATCTAAGTTTATCTACGCTAGAATATGTTACAAATTTAAAGGTTCCCATGACAATATATTTCTTACTAATTCACAGATCCCCATAATATAGAAGAGTAATCACAAATCCACAATTACACATGGTGTGGAATATTTCTTCAAAATTTACAGATTCCCGTCGTATCGAATATCTGTTACAAATGTATGGGCTCCCATAACAGCATATTTTATACAAATTCACAAATTTTCATGACACAGGATACGTTTCACAAATTCACCTTTTCCCATGGAATAGAATATTTCTTAGAAATTCAGAGGGTTCAGTAATATTTTAAAAAAATCTTTTACGAACTTACATATTTCTATTACAGAACATTTCTTACAAATATACTGTCTCCCATGCCACATAACATTTCTTACGCATTCTAACGTTTCCACAACATATGCAGTAAAAAAGGTAAAGCAGGCCCGTTACTGGCCTGGAGTGGCCCAGAGGGTTCCAGGAAGTTAAGGTTCCCAGATTTCATGACAACGGCACAAGATGGTGGTAAGGTTGTCAGCCTTACGCACCGGCCGCCTTTACCCCCTGGAAATGCTCCTGGTACTCATTTCTGTTAGAGGCTGTCGGAAGAATTTTATGTCAATGACAAATTCCAATGACACCAGCTGGGATTGAACCAGCGGCATTCCGATTTGTGGTACAGCACCTTAATCACTGTGCGACCGCGGTCCCCACAATATATACAACATTGTTTAAAAAGTCATAGGTTCCCGTGATAGAGAATATTCACTATATAAATACAAGAGTTGTTACAAATCACAGACTCCCGTCTCGTACCCACTCACACGAAACAGCGAAATACTACAAAAAATCTTCCTGTTAGCAAGTGACTGTTAGCCGCATCAGCTTTTAAAGAGAGTCTACTTCTTTAGCGCGCTAGCAAGTTCATCGCCACTTTTCCCTTTACAGCAGCTCTCTCGTGAAACATTTCGTACTTTCACATCTGATTTCTGGGAGATCCATTACGCTTATTGCCCTCTCGCATACAGTTCAGAACACGAAACTTAATTTCCGAACGGATTCTGCTCAGCTTTTACGATCTTCTTAACCTTACACCTCTTCCTGTCCTCCCCTCCATCACCTCCCCTCCATCACTGTCATCTTTCAGTAAGATAGCGGTAATGCGTCTTCTATTGTGTAAGTTCCTTTAAAATCGGCTGCAGTCCTGTCCCATACCTTGAAATAAACGAAACCATGCCCCGCTAAAGGTGATGCCGGTATACACTGTGCCACAGAGATGAAGCATTTTCTTTTGATATTCCATTTTCATATCCGTTTTAAAATTAGCCCAACATAGTATGATCCTCCTCCTGAGACTGCTATCAACCTAGATAACTTCAGCTTTTTTCTACATTTATAACAGCCGGGATAGTGTAGTTGGTGTAGTGACTATACTACGGCCTGGACATTAACAAAATCTTCGTTCGATTCCCGACCAGTGCAAAAATTTCACTTTGTTGTAAACCGGGACTGGGAACCAATCAGCGTCCTATGTGATGCATACAAGGGTCTCATTCCTAAGATATGAAGCAGCTGCGGCATGCAGGTGATCAATCACTTCATCTAGTGCCGAGAGTGAGAATGAATGGAGATGGACTTCCCTTCCCACTTTGACTACCATGCCGTGCACAGAGACCTTTAAAGGCCTCTATACGAAGGAAAAGGCCGTATATAGAGACTAAGTCCCCGCGTCATGACGTAATATCAGACTCGAAAATTCGTGTCGGACTCAAAAAATTCAGTATATAATTCCTTCATGAAAATTTTTCGTGCAAGGGTGGGTTTCGTGGGGGGGGGGGAAGCTCGGTGACAAGTCATACATTCCGAGCTGTCGTAAATAAATTTTTATCGGTAATTTACGTATTTCTGAAGATTTTGGTGAAAATATATGCACAAGATCTCCACCTAATGACGTTGATCGGTTACGAGTTTTGTGAAAATCGATGCAAAAACGCACATCCATCCAAAAAACCAACGCCTTGCTTGATTTAGTGTATCACGACGCTGTTAACTAAGATTTAAGTCGTCTTGGGGAGAAGCCAATGTGATTGGTGAACATTTGTCGTCGTTTGGGAAACATCTGCTGTCTCTGCATGCAGGTCATTCCAGGAATACTACGCTGTACATAAGAGCTGCACCTTTCTTAAGGCAAGTCCGTAAATATTTACCGTTCGTACGGTGTCATACTCCCCAGTCTTGAACCTTCAACAGATGTCTGATACGTAAGCTTTTCACTGTTTATCAAATGTAATAATGTTAAGTAAATTAAATTTCACAGGCCATGACGGCTCAGAAGAGGGTTTACGTAGAGCTCTTAAGTTTTCTGTAACCTCGGCGCTGGATGGGACTGGATTTTCAACGCCACACCCCAGCTGCTTTACCGCCGGGAATAGATCGGTACCCCCTACACAGCAGGCAGGGTGGACTCTGGGGTCGGTCTGGACGGTTGCGGAAAATCTCGTCTCCACCGGTATTCGATCCTCCTACTGTTGAGGGCGTTGTAATTAGCCATACGGGCTACGCTATCCCAGCCCAAAAATGTAACACTGTAAGTGCTGAAACTCTTATATGCCAGCACTTTACGTTTTTTTCTTTAAATACAAAGTTTCTGTAGTTTACTGCGGCCAAGTCAGTCGTTCTGCCGATCTGCGAATCGCACTAATTTCGGGAAATTTCTTTATGGCCGAGAGATTTTTAAAATTGTGAGGGGAAAAATACGCTGCATGAGTTAGCTAACAAAACTTCTAATTTACAAACGCTTTTTTCAAACCTACTAGCAGGTTACAGAACCTCAATTTAAAATACACAATTAATACTTCTACATGTGATACTACAATGTTGAAGAGACGTCATATTCAGACAGACAGTAAGCACTTAGCCGCGAAAATTGGAACAAATTAATTCAGATTATAAAAACAATGGTATCGACTGGCGCTCAAGAAGATTGACCAGCATTTCGATTAGTGTGTTCAAATACGAATCGACAAAGGGGAGACAAGATTTGTGAATAATGGAAGAGGAGGTAGACAAGGATTCTGTTTGTCGTCGATCCTACTGGTAACGTATTCCCTGCACCAGTTGGACTTGTGCAAGGAATACGTTACCACGGGAATTGGTGAAGGCGTTGGAGACTTCAAAACAGGAGGACAGGTAATTTCGCAATGTGAAATATGTAGATGACCTCGTGCTATGGCCGTAGAGGAAAGGGTGTTACAGGGCCCATTGATATACTAATTAAAATTGGAATGTGCTATGGAATGGAAATGAATTTGGAAAACAAATAACGTGATGAGAATCTCGAGGCAACCATCCACAATAAGGATTACGACAGATCAAAACAACCGGAAAATATAGAATATTACAACTATTTGGGTAGCATGATAACAAATGAGGCAAGATGTTTACTGAAATCAAATCCAGGATTGCCATGACAACAGCAGCGTTCGACAAGACTTTTCACCAGCAATTGGCCTTATATTTAAGGAAGAAATTAGTAAAGTTAGGAACATAGCTGTTTATCCTGCTGATCATTATGCACTTTAGACAGTAGACCAGAAAAACCTTGAAACTTTTGAAATGTGGTGCTGGAGAAGGATGGAGAAGATCAGTTGGACCGATCGTGTGAGAAGTGAAGTATTACAAAGAGTCAAGACGGAAAGCAGCATCCGACTTACAATGAAACCAACGAAGGCTAAGTGGATTAGTCATACCTGCGTAGGAACAGCCTTCTAAAACACGTTACTGACGTAAAAATAGAAGGAAGAAGTGTCGGTAAGGGTAAGACAAGGAAAAAGACATACGCTGTTACAGGGTGATCTAAAGGAAAAGAGAGGTTACTGGAAATTGAAACAGGAAGCACTAGATCGCAGTCTGTGGAGAACTGGCTATGGAAGAGGCTATGCACCTGTCGTAAGGCAAACTACAAAATGAATGAATGAATGAGTGGTCATATTCACAATGACATACGCAATTAAAAATTATTCAACAGAATTTATAAAACAGTTTGTTAAGAATGTCCCATTGGTGTAGACGGTCGAGTAGGAACCAGCTAGGATTGCCATAAACAATTCAGTCCCTAAAATATAACAAAGAAAAACACGTCTCTACTTACAAAATATGAATAATCTCGTTTGCGATAAAAACATATGGCTCATATTAGAACATGGCCTAGAATTTTTTAATTCCAAAATATAAGACGTGAATTATCAGTTGAAAATACAAATATAGTCTGTGTGGCCGAGATTAGTAATAAATTATATTCGAACGTCGGTACTTTAATAGGCATAATAATTAAGGTTTGTAAGTTTTGTACGTTTGTCACAAAACACAAGGCAAAGAATAAAAAGATTGGAAGAAATTTCGTAAAAACGTAAAACATGCTTTTTATAATAAAGTGAACAGCAAGTGGCCTAGAGAGCCAAAGTGTTTAGTTTACACGTCGTGACATCCTTGAAATAACGACGTAATGAAAGTATCACTTTACTGTGTGGAAAAATTTGTTTGGTTGATGCTTACCAAGATTTGATAATAATATTAAAGCCGATTTTAGCACAATCAATTAACAAGGTGTGATATCAACTCTTCGGAAAATGCTCACGATTGTGTTCGTTTGTGGTTATGGGAAAGGTGGCGTTAACCTCCGTGATGGTATAGGCCTAATACTAGCAGCATACATATAGATAGAATTTTAGAAAATGGAAGAAACTGAGCTTTGAGCATTACAACAGATCAGAAAAGGAGTGGCAGTAAGGTAGATTTGACAGATCAATTTTAATAAAACATAGGGCTACAGTACGTGAAGTATATTTATTACCAAATAACTGTGCCGTTTGTTATTTAATATACATTCTTAATTCTCCAACATGTTTCGGCTAACAATAATAGCCATCCTGAGGATAAACATCGACACAGTAGAGTGTGTTCCTTTGCCATGTACATATTTGTGTTATACTGAATTTTGATGCAATTAGAATCGAAGAGAATGTATGGATGTCATCGGAAATACTAACACATATATATTTTGTACAATTTCAACCTAATTTTAGTGACTGTTTAATATCACATATTGATAATTCAAATTTAAACTTTTAAATGTACCATTTTCCAAATACAATTGTCGAAGATGTGTTTTGTCAATAAAACGCTCCTTTTTGTCAAATTTCTCCCTGTGAATGTCTCTTATTATTATTAGCCGAAACATGTTAATGAGTTAATAATATACATTAACCAATAAAAAGTGCAAATATTTCAAAATATATTTTACAACATACGTCTTGTACGGAAGAGATACAGTATAAAAAATAGGGTCGTAGATTTTAAGTGATGTAAAATGTGTGTTCAAATTTGAAATTGTTGGGAGGTATTAGCCCTGCACCTAAATATGTACAGAAAAGAATTTAAATATTTGACTCCCAACTTTAAAATAAATCCATTAGCTTACAGATTCAGAAGGAAAAAAAAAGTTGATTTTCTTATGAAACATTCTTATCTTTATACACGTAATTGGCTTAGGATTTTATTCATTTTGCATCATAAGCCTGCTTATAATTGTCTCCCCTCAAACTCTTGCACAATTATTATTAAGAAGTGACATCACTCTTTTTATCTGATAGCTGTGACTACTGTCACTTAGGTAGTCCCTACACCCTTTATATGTCGATCAGTTTTGTGCCTTGGAAACAGTTTCTTTCGAAGACATCTCATAAATGCGTTGCTTGAAAGCTTTGGCTTTGATAGTTTTTGCTCTCAAACTGAGCCAGACTGAAAGAAGTCTACTAAAGAGGAAAGTAACTTATGCCATTCGTGTTGGAACCAAACAATTATCCAGTGCTTTGATGTTGCAGGTCGCTTGCACAATATGAGGCTAAATTTTAACTAGTGCTAAAAGCACTTCCCCTTAACATGCGGTATTTGAAGTTTTCGAATTATTATTTGTTTAAAATTATTTGCATTGTTAACTGCCTTTGTAACTTGCAAAATTTATAATCGTACAGTTCCTGTAACTCATTAATCATCAAGTTCAACCATTTGAAGAGGGAAGTTCTTACTTTATACTTTATTGAAGAATCCTGTCTTTTAAAAAGCTTAACACCCCACATGTTCAAGGATCCAAGTACCCTATCTTACAAGTTCGCAGGCCGTCATTTAATAGTCTTGAATAAATATAACTTTATCTAGAATTTCCATAGGCCTACCAGGTCAATTCCTCTTCTCCAAGAATCTTCGGTTCAGGGAAAACTGTACCGTTGTAAAGAAATGAAACGGCTACTTAACATCCGAATTCCTGGAATTACTATACCTAGACAAATCCTTCCGATCGCACTATGGGCCTGGGGTCGACTCAGCCTCTAACAGAAATGAGTATCAGGAGTATTTCCAGGGGGTAAAGGCGGCCGGTGCGTAAGGCTGACAACCTTACCACCATCCTGTGCCGTTGTCATGAAGTCTGGGAACCTTAACTTCCTAGAACCCTCTGGGCCACTCCGTGGGCCGGGTATCTCAGTCGGTATAGCGACTGACTACGGGCTGGACGGTCCGGGATCGAATCCCGGTGGGGACGAGATTTTCCGCCCGTCCAGACCGGCCCTGGGGTCCACACAGCATCCTGTAAAATGGGCACCGTGTCTTTCCCGGGGGTAGAGTGCGGCCGGGGCGTGCTGACCACTCACCCCCTTCTAGTGCTGCGGTCCCGTTACAGACCACACCGGGCCTGTAACGGGAAAACTTTACCTTCTTATTATATCTAGACATAAAAAAATTGGTTTATTATTATCATTATTATTATCATCATAATCATCATCGCCATTATTTCAGAAATGAACCCTGAACTCGATGTTGTAAGCAAGCATTAATATCGGAGGTTTGTAAAAATAAACGTGACTTTAAAACCCCACCTCAGCTCTATTTCGCATTTCGCTCTGTTCTTCCGCTCTAGGCTTTCATCGGAGCTTTAAAATAACCGATCGTTGAATGTTTACAAACTCCCCAGCTACCTTGTAGACAATGTTATTGCTACCAGTTTTATGTTGCCACTTTTACTTAAAAGAGTCATTTCTAAGGACCGAACTGGAAAAAATTATACGCTGATCGCCAGTGGGTAAATGTGCTGTTCGTGACACAATAAGCACATGCACGACTGCTACACAACCCGTATCTTGCGTTTGTTGACATATGCGCAATAATTCCGTAGAGGCTACTCGGATTTTTACAGTTCCCGGCTACACAGGTGTCTGTCCTGTAGCAAAATGTGTGCCATTACGCACCACTTTACCTGAAACTATAAGTTTTCATACACCTAACTACACGTAGTCAATAAGCTTGCAGTAGTTGCGTGATCCGAGTTCCTCGCAGCAATGTTACAAAAGATTTAAGTTCTTTGGGGTGTAACGATGTGTGTCTGTGTAAAGAGGCTTACCAACTGACCCTGAATACGAAGGCAGTAAGACTCTTCGAAATGTCGGGAACTGTTTACCAAACGACAAAGCGTAACGTCCCTAATATTCTGTGTATTAGTTTAGTGGATTAAGTTACTGTGTTTACGTGCTCCTGTGGGAAAATTGCCTTCTTCAGGAGTTACTGGTTACTTTGTAAAATTGGTTTCTACCTCTACTTTTGAGAACTACAAGTGATCACAGTTTTATACCGATGTGAGAATTATAAATCTTAAAGCTTCGACATACTCAGAACGAGTAACCAAAGTTGTTCACGACAACACGGAAGTATAACTCAATTTCAGCGTTGTTTTAAATGAATTACTCTTCAAATAATCCTATTTTGAAAGGGATTAACTGGCATCAATTTTTCACGAATAATCTGTTATTCAGCCCTCAACTACTCTATAGAAAAAGGTAAAAAGTTCACCCTGGAAGAGACCAAGAAGTCCCAGAGGAAAAATATATCTCTACTTTTCCTTTAACCTCAGCACTAGATGGAAGTTAGTGGTCAACGTCATGTCCCGGCCACTTAACCCCGGGAAAGAGACCCGATACCCATTGTACAGGAGGGTGAGTGGGGTCCCAGGACCGATCTGGACTGGTGCGGAAAATCCCTTCTCCACCGGTATTCAAACCCTGGACCGTCCAGCCCGTAGCGAGTCGCTCTACCTGCAATTTCAGCTTGGGTCATTGTGCACTGCACCACTCGCCTGCGAAGTGCTTTAGTTCGTTTGATATGACGTGTGCATGGTAACGGGCAATAACCATTTAAAGCCACAATCTGACCTCTGAATCGATATCACACTCATCCCACAGCTGTGATTGTCCTCCATCGCACGCTAGAACATAATTAAGAGCTAATGATACCAACCACTTTTTGAAAAGAACAAAATTAGCCTAATCCTGGGAGGGCTAGTTGCATTTAGCGGTAACAGCGAGGCTGTTCATTTATAACGAAACACCATGAAACAATTACAGTCTGTTGATTACGCGCCATAAGTTTTATGTTCAGGCAGTGAGCGTGTTCAGGCCGGGAATATAATAGTTTTCAGGAATAAGAAACTTGAACCTAAGTGCGGGTCTAAACACTTTTTACGAACCGCGCGTCTTTCATGTCCCCCACACGACCTACCACGACTTAAGATTTCACAAAATGCATGATCGAAGATTCAAGTCTTAAGTTATGTTTAGTCGTGTCGCCTAGTAAAAAGTTACCGGCGTTTCGGAAAAGCGTTATGACTCCATGTTCATATTCCTGATCTTTGACAGCTAGACCCTCAATATGGAGGCAGCACCCTTCTCTGAAACGTCGGCAGACAAATAGCAGTCGACCCGATATGACACACCCAAATAATCTATATCGTTGCACCGTGAATTTCGTAGAATCATTTAATTAGCACACCGACTAATGCACATACATAATTTTTTTTTACATTAAAACATTTAAAATCGCTCCAACATGTTTCGATCCTAAGATCATCTTCAGGGAGCTACACTGTTCCTTGCTAAAGTCACATATTTAAAAACACTCACTGATTATTTTCACACACGTCG
>Ga0136643_10016727_pt1 | contig 11033 bp, 5 predicted proteins | sample TergutLab28metaG_FD_96883 | JGI IMG/M metagenome (GOLD analysis project Ga0136643, IMG submission 96883) | Labiotermes labralis P1 segment gut microbial communities from Petit-Saut dam, French Guiana - Lab288 P1 (version 3) (version 3) | ecosystem: Host-associated > Arthropoda: Insects >... | reverse complement strand
CCTGGTCCGTTGTGTTAAACAATGGTTTATTTGTTTACACCGCCCCTGGCCCCGGCCCCCCAAAAAAAAAAAGCCAAAAAAGGGGGGGGGGGGGGGAAGAGGCGGTAAACACAAAAAGGTGTTCTTCTTGGAGATAACACTGTATGAACTATTTCGTTTCTCCTGTCTCAAGAATTAGGCGTTGGCTGGTCAAAATACAAAACTCCAAAAAGGCTGGGGTGAAATCCAATCGAATGTCGTTCCTTGTATATGGGACCAGTCCCCCCGTTTTCCACGCTGTATCAACTCACCAATCGGTGAACCCCAACTCGCTCTTTCTATGACACTTAGCAAACATGTCGCGCTGTGAAACCCCAGGGGGAGTGTGTTTCCTGTGCGGTACGAATCCAATGATCAGGGAAAATTAAGGCAGCGCTGCTGCTAGGATACCGGGAAAATGAAATGTTTTCTGATACGGTACGAACTCCCTGCTCGAGGAAAATTCAGACGAATTGTGTTTTCTTTGCAGTACGAAATCATCGACCCACAGATGCGCCGCTGCCAGAGCACAATGAAAACCCGTCGTGCGGCGAGAAGTAGAAAAGAGAGCCTTTGCTATGACTGTGGAAAAACTCGCCGCTAAGGGAACTGACAAGGCCCCCATCTGATTGTCTTTTCGCCAAGCTCTGGGTCTCGGACGGTAATGACGAAAGCGGAAACACGTGAACACATATTTGCTAGTACTACAGTAGCACCCCCTACAGAATCACTGGTTTTATTATCTTGGAAGTCTGGCAATGGGTGGGCCCACAAAACAACTCGAGAACCCCTGAATGTATTTTCATGAAAACTCCGACACTGAATAATGCAACTAAAATTCGTCCACCAAGCCCAATTTCGACTTCCTAACATTTACCGTCGTTTCGAACTAACGTACAGCCTCCATCTTCAGGGTCAGGCTGTCTTAGAATTCTAACACTGTGCTCATCACGTGTACGACAGTGGGTAAGGTGACGTATGTATCAGTAAGTTTAACTGTGTAGTCAGCAAGTTTCAAGTAAAGGAGTCAAAGTGTTCCGGGACAAGGACTATCCTGCGACCGCCTGACCTTGAAGATGACAGCACTACTATCCTACGAAATGTTGGCAACTATTTACCAGTCTGCATGCACTCAGAGCTCCAAAGACTTGAAACTGCAGCAACAGCGATGTAAGAACCTCCATCTCGCATTACCTAAACTGATGACCCTACCAACAGGGCCTATCAACAAAACGGAAAACTAATCTGGAGTGTGTATTGCATGGCTCAGAGCAAAATACATCTTGCACTGAAGAATAAAAAAACCAACTAGATGTCACTTATTACTTTATTGTACTTCTTATAGGTTCAACATGTTTCGGGCATTATTATGCCCATCATCAGGAGCTCGCGACTTTGTTGTTGATTACCACATTTGTCGTTTCGTTCTTGGTTTGCTGTGTGTTGAAGGTTAGCCTGCTTTAGCCTGCAGCCCGGACACTACTGAAGCCTAACCGCACCTAACCTCCAAAACACAGCAAACCAAGAACGACACGACCAATGTGGTGATCAACAACATAGTCGCGAGCCCTGATGATGGGCATAGTAATGCCCGAAACATGTTCAGCCTATAAGAAGTACAATAAAATAATAAGTAGCATCTAGTTGGTTTTTTATTCGTCAGTTATCACAATGATGCACGGTCCAATAAACACCACATTTTCCACTACTGGAAGTAATTTCTAAGTTCTCGGAGTAACATTTTTTTCTCGCTGTCGTGACTTGAGTGCCGGCAGTGAGGAAATGCACAGGAATAGACTTTGGCAGTGGAGTGCATGGGATGCGACGCGCTTTCAATGGCGCAGGCACACGTGACGATGGGAACTTCAGTTCCATCCCACATCCTAAACACTCTGTTCCAAAGGGCACTAAATCACGCCAAAATGACTCAAATCAGGCGTCACTTTACACGTGACACACACCGATCCCCAAATAACTTACTCAATTGCGTTCGTACCTTCTTGAAATGTCCGCCCACTCTTCGCTAGTAGAGAAATTACGTAACTTTTAGGAAATTGAATGCAATACGTATAGCAAGAAGATTATGACCGATGAATTTGGAAGGACTGGACAGGATACCAGCGTGATCCATTCCTAAAGTATATTCGAAATATCTGGCTGAAGTAATGAAAAATATCAGTAGATATGGAATGCCTACGGGACGACAATCAAAACCCGCGACGTCCAAGTATGAAAACCAGTGCTAACCCCCCCCCCCTTTTTTTTAGGCTTTTGGTATTTATATTTACGTGGAGTGACTTAGTTACAACCTCTGTGCTTATTAACTAATGTAACCGCGTTTTTCGCTGGGTTTTTTTCCCCTACAGTTGCTTATTGGGTGCTTCTAATCTCTTTCCCCTTATAGTTTTCCCACTCAACGGAACGTATACTGTGATGGCCGGACAGTTCACTTGACATGCCACTGCATGAACAGAATGGTCGCACCTAGCACTTTTGGGTCCGGGGGTTTAGTCAGGCTGGCTGCCAAAGGCGAGATTCTCCGTGCAGCGGACTCTACTTCTTCCGTAGTGACAGGGTGCGTCTTGAAGCGTGCCGTCTGGGTCTGCCGTCTTCTGGTAGGGGGTGGCTGTCTCGGTACAACACGTGCTGTTGAATCGTCTTGGATCTTCTGGTTGAATAGCCTAACTCGATCAGCCAAACTCAAATGGGATGGTTCATCGTCATCGTCATCGGACTTCTGTTTATCGTCTGAGGCTGAACCAGTCACCATCGTGTGGGGTACAGAGAAGGTTCAAACGTGTTGAAGAAATCATGCAAAAAAAGAGAAATAAAGAAGACGGAAAATACAACAGAATAACTGCATTCCATAAACAGTAGCCACTGAACACTGTATACATAAAAATATCATGAAACATTCGGAATAACATTCATTACAACACACAATTCCATGAGCAAAAGCCCAAAATGCGACGGATCGAGACAGCCGTCCGTGGTTATGCGACTTTCGTTCTACAACCGGAAAAGCGAAAATACCGGCGCGAGGAAGAACTTAACGGTTGTTTTACTCGGAAAGTGTTTCACGTGAGCCTGCACGGGCAGATATAATACTCCAGTAATACGTGGTTGAGGTTTCTGTGAACGTACTTCCATTCATCGCACATTGTTACTTGTATTTCAACCGGCGATCCACTTACTGTGGTGTTTGTTTACGAAATTATCTCGTATTAGTCTAATGCCTAAGTTCACGCGTAGAAAATAATTTGGGGAACGTAACCTAAGCAAGAATCAGGTGATTCGTGAATGGCGAAAAGCGTGTATAATATAAAGACTGCATAGAACACTTAGTCCAATTAAATGCTTTTTTTTAAATATACCTAAGTGTAATGGCCGTCCCAATGGAAGTGCGGTCTTAGGCGTGGGTCTGCGTCCGCTCGCCTGCTGAGATTGTGGGTTCGAATTCCATCAGGGGCATGAACGTTTGTCTGTTGTGAATGATGTGTGTGTGTGTGTGTTTTCAGGTAGAGGTCTCTGCGACGAGCTGATCACTCGTCCAGAGAAGTCCTACCGACTGTGGCGCGTCGTTGTGTGTGATCTAGAAACCTCGTGAATGAGTAGGCCCTGGCCCACGAGAGGCTGTCGCGCCAAAAACAAACAAACAAACAAACCTAAGTGTAATATACATGATGGTCCGCAGGATCACTCATTGTCACGTGATTCACGGAGTTCAAACGCCTGGAAAACGCTGTCATTAAATAATTCACATTGCGTGCCGGAAGGAGACATGAGAAAATCAAATTCTGTTTGAAGAAACGTATACCGTTTACGCAAACCTGAGACGTGTGACTTTCAGGCGTGTAAGATCACATTATTTTACAGTCACAAGCGGCAGATTTTCGAACGAACTATCGGTTTGAAGTGCTACAAATAAGTTGTTTCTTGGGTTTTGAAGGTTAACACCAAATTTTCGGAGGGGTATGCTATTACCTTCTTCACGGTTGAAGAAACTACGTTGCCATATAGACTGAAATAACGAGAGTGTCGTTAAATGTAACAGAAAATAGATAAAATTATGGCGTAACTTTCTGAACATTCCGTTTCTCCGCGGTAGGCAAATTAAACACTAAAAATGGGAACTCAACTCACCGTCGCATCATGGCAATAAAAGACAAAGGCTACATGCAAACATCGCAGAAGATAAAATACTGTACCCTGCACTTCTTAAAATAAGATTCGTGCAATACAATACTGTAATAGGTTTAGAAGCAAAGACGTCGGTCATTTTTGTTTGTAATTACGTGTGTGTGTGTGTGTGTGTGTAATCAGCGTGCGCATTTCCAACACAAGGCATCACCATAACAATAAAACAAGGTAGAGTTCCATGAAAGACGGTGATCGTTACTGTAAGACGAAAGCTACCGCATTCAGCTGTATACTGTAGGCTATATACAAAAGAATTGTTACACATACAACAGATAAGAAGTAAATACCAAATCACAGCCAAAAAATATACTGACAAGCGTCAAGCAATCATAAGTACGTCCTGCTTCAAAATTCTCCTGAAGATGTCCAGCAGGTGCAAGGCATAATGTTGGACACATGTTACAAACTGACTTGCTGCACTAACTGAATGGGGATGAGACAAGACAATAGAACACTCGTTCTTTCACTGACGCACTGTCTTCAAAGACATGCTGGAGTTACTTTATGGAACTACGAATGAACAAGAACTGACCACATATTTTATCAGTAACACTAAGTCCTAACTTGCGTTTAAGCGAAATCTCCACATAATTGCCCAAATTTACAGCCATTTTCTATTTCACATTCAAATATGATAAGAACTATAATTTTATAACCTATACTCTTTTGTAGGGGCGTGAAACTTGGTCTCTCACATTACGGCAGAAATAGAGACTGTGCGTATTTGGGAACAGGAACTGGAGTAAGATATTTCAATGAATAGTGAAAAACTGAAAGAAGAATGCTGATAACTGTACAATCAGGAATTTCGTAATTTATGGGTAACTTCCACCAAGGATAATGAGATGGGTGGTCCATTCATGAAGCAGGGCAGAGGTGAGAAATGCATACAAAATTGCAGTCGTGTAACCTGTGGAGAGGGATATACAGACAGCACCTCAAAAGAATTAAATCACGGTGAAGTGGTCTACTTATACGTGACTCACGGCCTAGATGAGCGAAAGGCTTTTGTGATCGAGGTAAGGAACGTTCGGGTTCCACAGCAGGTGGGGAATACACTGGCCAGATGGCTGACCACTAGCTTCTAATAATAAGGTGGGCCAATATCCGGGGGTTCCAGATGGATGATCACAAAAGAACTACGGCCTACAGCAACCCTTAATTTCCAGATATCTAAAGGTGACAAAACTAGGGGTACACAGTCTCATCGACGTCCCTGATGGTTACATTTCGGACTGGCGATGGACAGGGCGGTTATTCGTGACAAAACTCACTACTACCGGAATGTGCCTCGCTGTGCGTTTGAAGCTCTACAGAAGGAATCACAAATGGAGGTAAGGACTGCGGTATTCCGAAGTACGTTAAGTAAGAACTCCGAAACTTAAATCTGAAATTTCGATTCATATATTTTTAATACAATACTACTTCTATATTACGAACAAGAAAGCAAAAGCTTATCCTATCTGCTTCATACCCCGACGTTAAAGCGGACGTGACAGGCAAAATGCTACGCAGCACACTAACATTTTGGTACAGGATCCTGCAGACAGAATAAGAACTGTCTAAAGATTCTACGCGTGGCAGGTGAGAAACCTGAAACTGGGAAGCTGGGCAGCACGTCTGAGACGAATTAAAAACTGGGCTGGAATATAGTTGGCAAGATAGACACGAGCGGGATACAGCGGCAAAATGCCTGCTCACTAAGACTAGACGCAATGATGTACAGAGACGGATGAGTAGGGAAAAATGGCAGCAAACGTATGTTTAGTTGCGTATTGAGATAAGAAGAAGGGGAGGGATCAAATTATATATCTTGGTGTATGATATACATTAAAACGGAGAGCACAGTTTACGTTGGGCATTTGGAAACTGAGGAATCTAAATAAGGACAAGTACAAAAACAAGAAATAGCCCTTCACATCAGGGAGACAGAATGGGTTACATGTACCTTGTAAAGGCGTGAAAACGCAAAGATGGGGGCAAGGGACGATTTTTGAAGGAGAAATAGTGTATAAATATTGTGCTCCAAGTTTTCAGAACTGAAAAGACTGATGTAATATTCATGTACGCCAAATGCATATGGGGAAATCAAGTGAACTGAATTAAGCAACGCTATTAGGAAGAGGAATTACTGTACATGGAAAAAACAAGACAATACTTATATATAATAAAAGAGATAATAATAGTAATAGTAATACCTTGAAGTTACAGTTACACGTCACAGCATGACGAGTTCCTCTCGCACAGTCTGGACTGATAACTCCAGAGCGTCTAACTCGATGCCTGCTAAACAGGGAAGCCAACTAACTGGCCTGCACTTTTCTCGCCAACACACATTCCCACACTGCTACTAACTTGTTTGACATACCTGCCAGGGTGGAGTCCGGGTCCCGACTGCTAGCGCTCCTGACAGCCTCTTCGACCTCACCCATGGTGACCGGCTGGGTGGCGAACCTGTTACCCGACTGCGACACATCTTCCCGACGTGCCATGCACCTGTTCGACGCATTCGGCAACTTCCTAGACTTCGTTTCTTTAGCAGCTCTCTTCATATCTTCCTCCAACTGTGCAAACATCGAGACCTTCGCGACCACGCTGTTACTCTTATTCAGCTGAAATAAACTGTCGTCTTCAGCACGCACAGCTTCCTTCGATCTATCATCTCGGCGACTTACACTGTCGTTACTCATGGTCGCATCAGGAGACAATGTCCTCGGAGCTGAAGTGTGAGTTCTCGGATCAGCCTTCGGTGACTTGGGTGGTGAAGTGATACGTGCACAGTCCCCAGGATCAGGAGACAATGACTTCAGAGCTGAAGTGTGAGTTCCCAGATCAGCCTTCGGCGATTTAGGGGGAGAAGTGATGTTTACACGGTCTCCAGAATCATCTCCATCGTGTAGGGCCCAGGTCGGATGTCTTTCTCTCCTAAATTCGGGAACGTTTATCGATTCACTTCTCGAAAATTCTACTGGTGCTTCGGAGGACGCATTGTTATCTAGTGGCGTTTTCTTGTTCAAAACACCTTTCTGGAAGGCACGAACAGATTCTAGCCTGTTAATTGAAAAAAAGAAAAATAAATACGGATTCTTAAAAGTCTACTGCAGTGTAGAGACGAAAAACGTATTCTAACTCAAAAAGGCATCCTTGTGTAAAGTGTCGACCTCTTTCTGTGTCTACTGGGAACACAAGACACTCAAAATAAACTTTGCTGCATATCAACATATTTATTTTGTGTAGTTTCTGTCCCTTTAGAAAAGCAAATATGTTGATGTGTGTTAGAAGCATGTATACGAAATGAGAACATATGGACAGACGTTGATCAAAACTTAAGGTGCTGTGATTATGCGGGAAATACATCCGCTTCGGCAACAAAGTCTAGTGACAACAATCGACGATACCAAAACCTGCAAAGCCCTTGGAACTGACAAGTTTAAAGTGTTCTGTTCCGTTTACGTAAAAGGACATAAATAACTGCCAAAAGTGTGCATCATCAACTTGTACATCGAGGTAACACAACAATCAACATAGGCCTAACAGGGCTACACAAAATTTCACTGTAATAAGTAAAACAGGCGTCTTGACTCCAAACAGGACTTCATCTTGCACTAAAAAAAACAGTAACTAGCAACAGCGATATTTCACCGTATTAGGCTCAGTTTAACCGTCAATAATGAGACAAAAACTGCAGTATCATACGACTAATTAATAAAACTGTGAAGAATTGTGGGCTATTTGGGAAAGTGCATTGAAGGCTACAAGCAAACTGGGATTTATTAAAAGCAAACACGAATTGAAATTTAAATTGCTGGGCAACGTTTAGCACCAGTCTCTCATGTCGAATTTCAAGGAAATATGTGAAATGGTTTATGGGACACACGGTAGAGTCCCGACATAAGCTTACGCAAACGACGACATCAATATAACAGCATATCTAAAGTACAAACTTCTACATCGAATTTCGATCAAGTCTGTGAAATGGTATAAGGTATAGGATGGAGAACTCCAATAACGGCTTTATGTAAACTAAGGTTTTTTTATGGATCAATACGGCTGAATTTCCGGACAAAGTCTCAATTTTCGAATTTTAAAAGAATCCATCTTAAGGTTTAGTGATTGATACTGGTCAGTGACGGTCTGAGACACATGAAACACAAGGTGTTCTTTTTTCACTTCGTGAAGAAGCCGTAAAATAAAAAAATAATGACACTAACAATGGGCCGCCCAAATTTTACTGAATAATTTAAAAGTCCGTGGGCCCGGTAGCTCAGTCAGTATAGCGACTGACTACGGGCTGGACGGTCCGGGATCGAATCCCAGTAAGGACGAAATTTTCCGCCCGTCCAGACCGGCCCTGGGGCCCACACAGCCTACTGTAAAATGGGTACCGGGTCTTTTCCGGAGGTAAAATGCGGCCGGGGCGTGCTGCTGACCACTCACACCTTCTAGTGCCGCGGTCATGGAAGTGTAGAGCTGTACTTCTACCCACCCTCTGGGCCACACCGGGCCTGTAACGGGATCACTTTACCTTTTTAGAATAATGATTTGCTTAATTTTCATTGTTTTATTTTCTGATAACAGACACCTTGTGGAAAACACTGTAACCGTCCACACACCCCTCAAGTCGTAGGAGAGAGTCCGTGGCACAGCAAGTACACCGTCTCTGATCCAGGAAATTTATGCACTAATTCACCAAATTTATTTTGGAATAAAACTCTCCATGCTTCGGACAGTTCCTCTGTTCATCATCAGGAGTTGTTCACTGTACACACTGCAAACCTGTATGATACATACCATTGCTGCGTGTACAGTGAACAACTCCTGATGATGGACAGAGGAACTGTCCGAAACATGTAGAGTTTTATTTTAAAAAAAGTTTGAGAAATTAGTGCATCTAGTTGGTTTTATTATAAGAATTCATCACGATGCATGGTCACCTGAACGTCAAATTACAAGTGAATTAATTAGTACTTGTCATTACTGTGTGATTACATATAGTGGTTCGATCTGCCTATAATCTCCTTTGTCTAACACTTTCACTGACCGACTGCGCACATCGATTTCTTTTCTTTTTTGTGGCGCAACGACCCTACTCGGACAAGGCTGCCTTAATATTCAAGTTTCTAGATCACACAAAGACATACCACAGTCGGTAGAGCCCCTCTGGACAAGGGATCGGCACCCGTCTGAATGACTCAATACTGAACGCTAACGAACAAAATGTCAATTGTTCATGAACGTTTTAAAAAATACCCCGCGCCTTTTGAAATTTCAGAAAGTAAGACTTCGCCCTGCGTTTTGACACTGCCTCATACGGTGAGGCGCGGCGCCGCGCTCTCCGTCCCCATTTACATTCAAATGGAATTTTGTCACTGGTTCCCAGTCTCCTTGATTTCTGAATCCCAGATCTGCGAGCAAAAATCCCATAAAATCTGAATGGCTGCTGCTGCTGCTTTCAGCAACTGGCCCAATTTCGCTAGTTACAGCCCAACACATGTCTTTACTTATCCTTTCAAGAAGTAAACACAGTTTATTGCTGCATATCCTCTATTCTGGCCACGCACGTTTCTCGCCTCAGACAAACAACTGGAAGACTTCGGCTTTCAGGTTTCGCCATATTTCATGTTTGCAACTACACAATTCCAATTCACAACGATCAATGAAGAGAGGTGCACTGTAACCAACAGCTGAACTGCGACTTCCTCTTCATATAAACCGGATTAATGGCCGCAGTCTCTGGGCTTCGAAAACCGTACCCTTGTCGGAAGCAGTATACAGAATAAGACTGGTCTTAATAACAATACCATTGCATGTGGCGTTGTAAGCGGTCGATGGCTTTATCACCTTGATATACGAGTAAAGGCAGCGAATATGTCGTCAAATATTGACAGAAATACATAATGAAGAACAGGTCTGTGTCTTACAATACCTTCGACAAACTGTCGATGGACATTGGATGACAAGGTTCTTCAATGCACCACTAAGAAAACAAACATAAATCCACGATAAAAGGGTAAGGTTATCAGGGATGAAGCACATTACCTCTATAGTAAAACCAACTAGATGCATCAATGTCTCAAATTTTTTATTTTGTAATAACACTCTACATGTTTCGGACGGTCTTTCGGTCCATCATCAGGAGTTCAAGACTACATACAGCAACAGGCATTTGTCAAAAAGATACTGCTGACTGCTTGCTAGCGGGAACGAGATGGAGTTCCAACTCGTTCCCGCTAGCAAGCAGTCAGCAGTATCTGTCTGACATATGCCTGCTGCTGTATGTATAGTCTTGAACTCCTGATGATGGACGGAAAGACCGTCCGAAACATGTAGAGTGTCATTCCAAAATAAAATAAATTTGAGACATTGGTGCATCTAGTTGGTCTTAATATAGAAATATATTACGATGCACGGCCCTATGAACGTCAAAGCACATTATCATTTTTAATAGCAGCAGGTCGTTCTATTACATCTCACATCCGACCACGGATATTATCGAGGGAGTCTTCAATTTCAAAACGTCATGCAGTTTCACGGTACACATGTTAATTGAGTTCATTTATGCCCACCAGAAAGGTACGATCTTCCCTAAGCCAATTATCACGAAAATCACAAACGTTCACCAGCAGTCTGTTCATATACCGTTTAGCGAATTTCACATAAATCGGACAATACATATGAAAACGACGCAGACACAGTCATTTACGTCCCTAAGTAAAAGGAGCCGATTCCCCCCCCCCCCAAAATAAAAACAGAATCTTTCCAAGACAACCACCCCTTTCGACAGCTCCTTTTTTAACCATCTATTTCATTTTTAT
>Ga0136643_10016726_pt1 | contig 11033 bp, 7 predicted proteins | sample TergutLab28metaG_FD_96883 | JGI IMG/M metagenome (GOLD analysis project Ga0136643, IMG submission 96883) | Labiotermes labralis P1 segment gut microbial communities from Petit-Saut dam, French Guiana - Lab288 P1 (version 3) (version 3) | ecosystem: Host-associated > Arthropoda: Insects >... | reverse complement strand
TGTCAAGTACTATTCCTGTAATTTTGAAGATGAAACTTAAAGACACCAATGCAATAATACTTAAGCAACAGTTCACTATTTTGCCATTTACAATAAAGACATCATTTATGTTGCACTTACTCATAAATATTTACTTCAGACTGTCTAAAACATGCAATACTTATCAGTGGCTTAAAAAAATCTCCCTGGCAGTTCAGCAGCTAAAATGGGGGGGGAGGGGGACTGCCTTAGCATGTCTGTCTTTTACTTATGGAGCATTTAGAAGAAGAAAGTCTATAGAACAAATGCCCATATGGCTCAAGAATTAAAGGAAAACATATACTCATAAAATTCTGGAAGTTCCTCAAAAAGGACTTCAAGTAAACTTCACCTACTTAAGCAGTGTAGTGTAGATGTGTACACATTAAGGGGCAGCATTTTCAGCACCACTTATATCACAGGTAAGTTTCCATGGAGCATTACTTGGCAAGCATTGGAAAAATTTTGTAGCAACTGGTGAGTAATCCTGCAATACCTGCAAGGGCCTGATAAGCAACAGTTACATTCAGTGTTATGAGTGTATGCAGTGTACCATTCAGTGAACTAAGAAACCAGAACCAATATATTTTTCAATCACATTCTTAACTCTGGCTAATGTAACAATTTTTACTATGAGTAAAAAAGATGTTTCTTGCACAGCAAACATGCTACACACTACTGAAATTCCAGGTGTCATAACAAATTATCTATGTGCCCTGAAAACAAGAATCTGTCACCTGCTAAAGGCACTAATTTATTACTACTACTAATTCATGATCAATTTTTTGAACAATAATATGCCTCTCTCTGGCAAAGCCTAGTGTCATCTTCATTATTTTATTACACTAACACATAAGTCTTTAAGAGCTAAGGTCAAATATTTTGATACCCCATGCAGTATTATGACAGCTGGACCAAACATGCATTAATTAGGCATTCCTGACTAAAAGTGTGGTTAAATTTAATATCGCAAACAGCACATGAATTTCACTACTTAAAACTGGCAACATACTTCAAATGTGTAATTTCAGCAAACCTTTCGGGCAGAATACTATTAATTAGCACTAATCAAGTAGCTCTATCACTGTAACACAATGAAATACTATCATTTGCTGACAACTACAAATTGATTTGAAAATTAGGTACAAACTATTAGTAGAAGAATATTGGGTATGTCTGTATCAAATCCATCAAATGTGAATTTGCTACTGTGCTTTCTGGACCATGTGTCATTCAGACAAGAGCATGGTTTTGCATGCCTTGAAACTAATGAACACCAGTAACTAATAATAATATTACATACTCAAACAACATGTACGTTGGGCATGATCATTTCAATTATAGTAAATATGTTGACTGCAATGAATGTAACAAGATTATGTCAAGTAACCCAAATTTGGTGGTAGTGTGTGTACAATTCTGCAGATCTGCTCCAACCTAACCTGCAACTTCCTTACCTAAAGTAAGGCTTTTTGATCCTTTCATGGAATTTTTCCTTCGCCGTTCACCCAAGGCAGCAAACCAACTGCCAATTTTATGGCCACTGCTCGTGAAAGAGCTGAATGTACTGCTTTTATGTAGAACTTTAATATCCATGGTATCCGTTTCCTTCCCTTCTTCTGGCAACACGAATTAAAATGAGCTTATCATTAATTACTTCTTAAACTTTGTGAGTCACATATCCTCCATTACAGTTGTTTTGGTTCCAGAGATCCATTCTGTTAACCTCAAAGTATGCTACACTTCGTTACGGTAACTAGTAACACAATTAAAAACCTCCTCTTCACACATCCAGTTCACATCGTATTTGCTGTCGCTGTAGATATCGACAGTAATACACATCTTATTCGAGCAAACACATCTTGGAATATTGCCATCTCCCGACACAATACTTTGTTACAAGCAATTTTAAACCTACAGCTCTATCTTCTTGCGCCATTGCTGTATTCCACGAAACTACACGTTAACACAAGAACTGTCATTATTCTGTATATGCTTAATCCTCAACACCTACAACAAATTCCACTTAACACCGTCATTTTTTCATTCGTCTTAGGTTACGTTCAGAAAGCACACACTCGAACACACAGGTAGGTGTGTTCCGATACGTACGAAACATATTCCTATCAGCCACTACCTTAGATACGTGGGCGAAACAATCAAAACAGCGACAGCTGTCACTGAATTTGGCTTTTGGGCTAGACTTAGGTATCGGAAAAAACTTTGAATACAAAATGTTGAGCTGTATACAGCAAACACTTCTGCGATCCCTTACGAGCCCCATGTACCCAAAAATAACCCAATGCGGCTTCTTCCACTTCACATGTCTATCCAACGTTAGACAGGCAGGTTATTCATATATCACCCCTTCGCGTTCTCTTCTACCTAACACGATGCAAAGGTCTAATTCCATTACTGGCCGTGCACCTACGCTCTTTTCAGGGCAGGGGCGGGAGGGATACTGCCGCTAGACAATTTTTTTTTTTAGGAAAGTTTGGGTGGGGGGGAGGGCGTAAAGCCACATTCCTTGTCAGCTGTGGCACAATTTTGGCATTCATGGCTGAATTGTTACAAGAAAATTAACAAAAATAATACATACAATGCATATTATGATTCATACACAAGTTTTTTTTTTTTTACTATGTACTGACATTCCAGAAGAACATATCACTGCTACAATCTCAAATTCCATGTACCTAACACTAAACTGCTCCCACCTCAACCCACAAAATAAAATACTGGCCTCAAGTAACAACAAAACAACGATCATGCTTGGATATGATATTCTAGATGCAATTCAATAAATCCTACAAATAAGTGTACAGATAATTCCCATGAGAACTGGTGTTGCACAAGCATAATTAAGGCAGTTTTCATCCACAATGCTTTTTTACTGAGCGGTCATGCAGTGTGTACAATTTTGTCAATGGCTGCAACCCTGCCCTCAAATTCTGTGTGTCATTTGGTTGATGGATGCACAAGTAAAGTTAAAAACATTACATGAAATTCTCATTCTCACCTTCAACATCAAGCAGTAGAAAGTAACTTCAACAGATGTTTCCTTCAAATGTATAATGTGAAATACTACAAAACTATCAACTTGAACTACACTTTACTAACACACTGAACAGCTGTTAATTTCATGAACTTTCTCTAAAAAAATATCATTTTATGCACCAAACATGCCTCTTGAAATGAGAAGACACTTGGTGACACAAAAAGACAAAATGCCCAACATTCTGGTATGCAGGTTACAGTGTACATGAATAAAAATTATCAACGAAGTTATCATTATCATTATCATCATTAAAAAGAGGTAGAGTAGTGGCATGACCAGCCAAATTAAACCAACTGCAATGGTAAGCCTGAAATAAGACCACAGCTGGTATGGTAGACGGCACAATCAAAGTCACTGTTTGAATACGAAATAAACAATGGACTGATGCTTACAATCAACCATTTCAAACATTCTGTATTCATTATTACTCTACAACAGTGGTTAACTTGATAATGGTATCCCATCAACTTACAATGCAGAGAATTTTTTTTTTTTCCATATGAACTCCATAACTGGAGAGTGGCCCGTGGATTTCACTAAAGACTGCCTTAAAGAAGAAGCCAAAAGCTACAAAATGCAGTGACCATTACACATATAGCAAAGATAGTAGTGAGGATACTTAGAATGATTGAAAGGAAAGTCAAAGATGTACTGGAAAAATATCAGTTTGGATTTTGAAGAGAAAAAGGATCTAGGGATGCAACTGGGAAACCCAGAATAAAATCAAAATGAACTCTGGACATAGAAGAGGAATTGTGTGCTTGCTTCATAGACTGGCAGAAGGCATGTGACTGTGCAAAATGGATCAAATTAATGCATATCCTAAAGGAAAATGGTACTGACAGGAGTAAAAGATTGATTAAAAAGATGCACACAGATTACAGCGTTAAATTATGAATGGACCAAGCGAAGACAAGAAGTGTGAAGACCCAAAAACATCAACACTCCTTTAAAACTTGGATGGTGACACACTACATACCACCTACACAGAACATTCATTATACACTTGAATTAATCACATAAATTTTATCCATATTTTATACTCAAAAATGTTCATATATTCTGGATGTTTCTGCTCTCTTAACAAGAGTGTATTCAAATGTGGGGTAACACTTCATCTATGATCTACTTTTGACATGAACATTAATGTTGCTAAACAAGAGAATAGCAAAGCAGTTATTAATTCACATAGTGCAGTGCCACTTGTATCACGTGCCTAATTGCAATTAATACAAAGCTGTGAGAATGTAAATGAATCAGTTCAGTGGAAAACAGAATGACCAATGGCTGAAAAGTGGGCATTCCTGGTTCCATCCAACCAATACAATCCATCAGAATGAACAAATGACGATTTTCAGATATAACACAGCTTTAAATCTTCATAAATCAAAATATTATACTCTTTTTTCACAATATCAAAAATAAAACAAAATTTCCATATTAGTTTGGCCCTGAAGTTTCAGGAAAGTTTCTCTCATCATCTGATAACATGTAACCACATTCAAATATCAATGAACCTAATGAAAGGCTATCCTTGAAAGCACCTATTTTATACCCAAGGGTTATCTATATAGCATAACAAGTTCACATCTTGTAACATTTAAAAATAATTCACAGTGAAATAACACCAGAGTTATCCGTGTTTTATTTGATGCTTACTGGATTCAAAAGAATATTGGCCTTCTTGTTCAACCATTCAAAAGTCAAATTAAAAATTAGTCAAAGTACACTGAAGGAGTAAATGTAAACAATGTCACCTCTATGCAAATGATAAATCAGCTAAACAATGGCAAAGTGCCCATACATAATGGAATAAAAAAGATGATGCTGATGATGATAATGTCACTCTATATGGATGACTTGAAACTGCTAGGTAGAAGTAAGGACAATTTGAAGAATGAAATAAAAATTGTAAAAACTATTGGCAAAGACATTAATATGAACAATCAATTAGTGCGCAAAAACTTGTTTAAAATAGGTAGGAAGCACATTTAAGGACATAAAAGAAATGGACCTGAGAAAATGATATAAGTATTAGGCACAGAAGTTAGCAATGACATGGAGCATAAGAATGAGATAGAGAGTAAATCTTGAGGAGACTGAGATTAGTTTTGGGCGCGAATTAAGTGCAAAGAATGAGATTCAAGCTACTGGATCACTGGCAGTACCAGTACTTAAATATAGTTTTGGAATTATTCACTAGTGCCAAGCAGAACTGCAAAAACTGGATAGGAAAACGAGGAAACTGCTTATCATCCATGGACAGCAACACCCAAAGGCAGATGGAGATCACTGGGGTGTTCCCAGAAAACAGGGGAAGAGGTCTGATGCAGTTAGAAGATGCCCACATAGTCGAAATTACAAAAAATGTTGGAATATGCATCCAGCAAGGTAAATCCACTAATACAAATTATTAGAAAACACCAACATATCAACTCAACACTGTTACAGACAGTTAGATGACTGAAGAGAGAATTACACAGAGGAACAAGACAAATAAAGGACAGTATAACAGAGAAGACGAGAGAAAGATGGCAAGGGAAGAGGATGCATGGACAATTTCCAAGTATCTCAGACAAGAAACTGGTGGATAATGAACAGTCATATCAATGACAAATTTGGAGACATTAAGGGAGAAACAGAAAGTACAACAGTGGCAGCTCAAGACCAAGCAATTAGTACAAAATATCTTAAAAATAACATTTTGAAGGGAGAAAATGACATTAAATATTGGTTAAGTAAATAACACGTAGAAAATTTTGACCACCTAACCTCACGAGGACCCATTTGGTGAAGAATGAGACATGATAAAGTTTGTGCACATTTGCATTACTCAATACACAAAGCAATAAGCATCGAAACAACAGACAAATGGTACACACTCACACACACCCAAACCAGTATGTGAACATACAGATATTACAGTGTTATGGAATCAAGGGACCCACAGACAGAGAAGTTACAGCAAATAGGCCACACATAATAATTAAAAACAAGAAAGAGAAAACATGCATACTGACATATGTGGCAATACCTGTGGATAGAAATGTCATGCAAAAGGAAGCAGGAAAAAAAAGCAACTAAAATACAACAGTTGATGTACAGAGATACAACCAATGTAGAACATGAAATGTGTGATTATACTGGTAATAACTAAAGACACCGGAATAGTAACAGAAGGTTTAAAGAAAAATTTGGAAACCATACCATGAAAAAATTCAATAGCTTCACTACAAAAGACAGCTATACTAGGAACATCACACACAATGCAGGCAATACTGCAGTGTGAAACTTGAAGCCTGAGCAGTGGGGATCATTATTGATTCAAGAGAAGTACCAGAAAGAAAAGGCCTGTGACAAGAGATGACAAAACAAAACAAAACAACAAAGACCTCATAATAGAAATTCAGCGCATGTGGAATGTGAAAGCAAAAGAGATAAGTAACAGGTCATAATAGGGGCGACTGGAACTATTTCAGTATCACTCAGACAATATCTGAGCAACATACCAGGAAAGCACGAAATTAAGGAACTAACAAAAAACTACCATATTGGCTACTGTGCACATACTATGGAAAGTACTATTGTAAAAGTACAAAACATATTTCATGGGCAAAATAACATTACATGTAGCACAAAGAGTAAATACAGAGGAGTTGCAACACTATATACCCTAGAAACAAGGTTTGTTTCACGTATATAATTGTAAATACCCTGCATAAAGGAGATAATGATGATGATGATGATAATAATATTAATAATAAGCTATACTACTGATCAAACTCTCCATAAGATCAGACTGGACATAGTTAGACTTGACAAAACCAACAAAGAAGTATGCTTAACAGACACAGCAATTTCTAACAGTCACAACCTTCACAGCACCATCACCGAGACGCTCCAGAAGTATACAGCCTTGAAAGAAGAGCACATAAGAATATGGCAACTGAAAACAGCCCACATAATACCACTAGTCCTATCCACAATGGGTATTATTCCTAACAAATTACACGGAAGTTCAAAACTGATTAATCTCCGCCATGCTCTATATATTCCAAAGCAAAAAGCAGTAATACCTAATACATGCCATACAGTCAGAAAGGTTTTGGCAGAACAGTGAATAAGAAGTGCTAGGTCAGTGAGAACCAAACTCTTTTGAGAATCAGCTAAACTGATGTGCAGTAAGGAATGTGGATGATGATGATGATTTCTCCCTAAACATCCAAACAGTTCATTTTTTAAATTATATCTCACAATAACTGGCAAATTGAATGAGCCAGAACAATGTATCACATAAAAAGGTTATGATCAAATTTCTCTATTTCATGCTGCATATCTGTAAAATGTCCATCTGCTCAGTTACATCACCATGAGAAAAAATTAAAAATGACATGAAATAAGAATGCACTGTTTACACTGAAATGAACATCTCACTTCACATACATTTTTTCTCTATAGTTAAATGAATGTAATTAACACCATTTCCTTACAGTCTGAAGGTGAAATAAAATTGCCTTCCTAATCTTTTTCATTGCTATGTTTTCTTGGTTTACTTACTGAAGCTGTTCAGCTGCACATATCACAGAACAGTGAACGACTGAATCTCTGAATAATCAATTGGGAAGCACGTGGAAAGACACCTCACAACTTATTTTTAAGGTGTTGCCCCAGCATTTGCAGGTGAATGAGCAAAACTACAATGGGACTCATGAACATTAGAATCCAGACTGAAGACAAAACCATGTGCAACCAGAATCCATTGCAAAGTCCTCAATCAATCGATCGATCAATCAATCAATTAATCAATCAGTCAGTCAGTCAGTCACTTTGAAAAAGTTTCACTGTTATGAACTGAAAAGTCCTGTCATGATGAAAAATCATGAGAAGGTATTATTCTACAAACTAAGCACAGCACTTTTTTTTGTCTAAATTAAAGTTCCAGACACAAATAAATTTGTAATGATGACACAATTTTGTCAGTACCAGCAGATTGATTGCTTACACAATCATCACCAATTTTCATGCAGACAGCATCTTCCTCAAAAGTAACAGGATGTCATGAGAAATTATTACATTCCTTTTTTTGTTCATTTGCATGAATATTAATCTCATAATTTTCTAATCTGAATGGTCTAAAAAGGGAACTGCTTTATGACCTCTGCCTCTTAATTTCACCTTAGAATATGACAATAGGAAGATAAAAGCTGACTCTTTCTGTATTATATATTGTTTATACCTGACAAGTTCTATATCCACCTCGGTGGATCTCTGGAATACTAAATGAATGAATGAATGAATGAATGAAAGGAATTATGTTTGTTTGCAGTTTTATAGCGGTCAGTTAAACAGTCTCAGCTGATTATGCAGACAGAAACCACAACTCTCACTATTTTGGTAATATGACAATACTAACAAACAATTGTACCAAGTTACAGCAATAACAATATCAAATCATCACTACTTACAAAAATGTATGAATCTATACAGTTAGCATAAAGATGTCCCTGCACATACAATTGGAAATATAATTACACTGCCAATCATCCTTAACTTTGGCACCATATCAAGGAGAGTGGTTGGCTTCACACCCCAGGAAAGGGCCACTGGTACCCAATGAATATGAGTTTGGGTCAGCCCCAGTGCCAATCTGCATGCTGTTGCTATAGGAGTAGAGAAAAATGTTTCTCCTGCCAACAACTGAACCACGAAACCTCAATCATCCATCCTGCAGCCTAGTAATTATCATGCCTATGTTATCCCATCTCAGGTTCACAACGGTACAGTCTGACTTAAAATATGCAGCCCCCATGCATGGACACACACAATCATTAAGTGTTTCCATATCTTTGGCCAGAATATCAGATTTAAGGATTAAGTGAATACCAAATTACTTTTCAGTTGGTACTCATACCAAAACCTAGTATCAATGTTATTTGTCTACTGAACTTCTGGAAACTCCTTGTAGAGCACCATTTGGGAATACTTTAACAGATTTTTCTGAAATGTCAGACAATTAACTTGTAGGCAATTTACCAAACCTGGAACCAAGGTTCAACACAGGTTAAAAAAATGTATTAAAATCTAATTAGTAGCTAAGCAAAGGTGCATTACTATTTCCTGACACACTAATGTGTCTCTCCAATGAAGTCAGCACGCCAATCCATTTCATTCTATTGTCAAACTTGTACTGCCGGTCATATGCACCGGCACACCAAATAGAAGTTATTGGCAGAAACGAAATAAATGAAACATAGTAATGACCAGATATGCTGACCGTAACTTCTTTGGATGTGGTTCACAACTTTCTGTGCTGAAAGTAGTATAATGAGATCACTGGAACAACCAAATCAACTTCAAAACTATGACTGTGTATGCTACTAGCCAAAATTTTTCAGATGCAACTGGCAACCATGTGACTGTACATATTCCAATACTGCCCTTCAATATCACTGTCAAATAGGACACAGTGAAACAAATATTGGTAAATATCTACCACTTGCATTTCTATCTAGAACGGTGTATTGCTTCTTTACGAATACAACATTCTTGTATGTAAAAATTAAGAAGCAGTTTAAAACATATGTTTGCAATAAAATATTATTAGCCACTTCTAAAACTGATCACTTTTGCAGTGTCAAAATTAATGGTTAAAATAAACAGCCATATTTGCAGAAAAAGTTTTGCAAAAACCATCAAAACAGTCCACCACTGATGCCCATCCATAAATACATTATTTATCCATAAAGTGGCATTTGCAAATTTAATTTCTTCAACAAGCCTTATTAGCAGCAACAGTAATGCCACAAGGTCAACTAAATGAATCTTGTGTCCTAACAAAGGAATATATAATTTCAAACACAAATCCAGTCATTACCTGTGATCCTGAATTCAGTATTGTTCCTGTAGTGAAGAACCACATATCTATTTACTCTTCACTATCTAAAATGCCACAAAAATGTTAACAGTAGTACAACCTTCAAGACACATACTTCATTATGTTCAGTTTTTTAAGAACAAGCCAATATGAAATTTAGTGATGAAGTATTACTAGGTCAAAGACAAAACAAAATTATATTCGTACTGGTTTAAAACGCCCACTACAATTCCTTACATAACAAAATTTAGTTTGAATAAAACACACTTGCTGAACCAATAATGTTAGAGAATATGACTGAATAAACACACCTACATGATTAGTGGAAAATAGTCATGTTAATATGGCCAGACTTTGGATGCATACAGATCCATCCTTCACACACGTACGTCAGTGCTGCTGTCCAAAAAATTAGATCATGCATGAAATTTTCTTACATATTAAGAAAAATATTGATGTAAAGTCTGAAAAGATGTGTTAAGAAGTGTAACTTCTGTTTATATTTACCACACCAGAGAACAGTAAAGCTACAGAAATTTTGGTCCAAAACACATTTAAGACAAATTTAACATTCATTGAAATATTCAATATGATATATATGACATTCCACCACATACACTTGCTTGGTACAAACATATTGTAATCATAACAACATAAAATATCCATGCGTCCTCACTACAAGTCAGTACAGTTTATCATAATTATGAAAAAGCTTTATTGATAAGACAAGTTGTGTGCTCAATGACCCTTTGCCAATCAGAACTGCAGACAAAAGATGAATTGGCATCAATCCATCCATGTAATAAAAACCACTCTTCTGAACTGCTGTCCTTCAGAGTCCACTGTTTACTGCATATTATGCTGTTACAGCGATTATGAATTAAGACAATCTGCATATTAGGGAGAAATAATCACAGTTTCATTTTATATGTCTAAAATTCACCACACAGGGCTATGCAATGGAAATTCTCTTGGCTGATATGCAATACTACTGCTCAGCAAAGATGGGGGAAAATTTGCAGACAACACACAATAAAGCAAAATCAGTCTGCTGATACAAATTAAAAAAAAAAAAAAAAAATA
>Ga0136643_10016724_pt1 | contig 11034 bp, 6 predicted proteins | sample TergutLab28metaG_FD_96883 | JGI IMG/M metagenome (GOLD analysis project Ga0136643, IMG submission 96883) | Labiotermes labralis P1 segment gut microbial communities from Petit-Saut dam, French Guiana - Lab288 P1 (version 3) (version 3) | ecosystem: Host-associated > Arthropoda: Insects >... | reverse complement strand
GTCACCAGATTTTAGCCAGCGATATGACTGTTCAATGTCCACCAGCTTTTCGTCTAAGTTATGTGGGAATTGTCCATGCATCCTCTTGCCTTGCCATCTTTCTTTTGTTTTCTCCGCTATACTCTCTTTTACTTTTCTCGTTTCTTTCTGTACTTCTGTCTTCAGGCATCTAGCTGTCTGTAACATTACTGAGTCGGTGTTGTGTTGGTGTGTTCTGACAACCTGTATTAGTGGGTCTTCCTTCCTATCTACATAATCCGCCAATTTTGTAATTTCTACTGCGTGGGCTGCTTCTAACTGCATCAAGCCCCTTCCTCCCTGTTTTCTAGGGACATACAAGCGATCTACATCTGCTTTTGGGTCATGCTGTCCATGAATGGTTAGTAGTTTCCTTGTTTTCCATTATTATTATTATTATTATTAAGTCTTGAACAAAAGGTTATTTAATGTGACACCCTAAACAGAACTTTTGGCTGGTATACTGAGAGCCATGTACGTAGAACAGAAACAAGAAAGCTAGTGCACATCATATAAAGGTTGAGCAATGTATAATGCATGGTGTCCAGATGAACTTGGTGCCTTTTAAGCAATGATGCTGCCTGCTCCGCAGTACTCATCCTCTTGATATCACAGAACTCTGCAGTAGGGCTTATGACATCAGTAGCCCCATAGTGACCCAAGACTTTTCCCCACTGCTGTATTGAGTTCCATGTTTAAACAATTCTCTGAATATTATTGTTAAAGCGGCATAATTTAACCTTTTGCAGTAATGACATGGTTGAAATAATGAATTGTGTAGTTTACAGTTTTATAATGTTTTGCATGCCTGTTACTGTCTGCTAACAGTGCTGGACAGAAATCAGCAAGAAATTTGCACTTTAAAATGTTGTAGATTCCTGAATTTCAGGACTGCATGTAGTTCACACACCTGCCCACTGACTCCAGTGGCTCCCTTGTTAATAGTATGTCTCAGACTCATTAAGGCAAGCAATTAGAAATTAAACAAAAATAACTGAATTCCATGTGTTACTTCAGAATAATAAGTTTGTGTAATCAGTTTAATTTTGGGAGTGGTGTTGCATGTGTCAAAAATTGTATTAAGTTGTGTAAGTGGATTATGATTTGTAATCATTAAAGAGTGTAATCATAATTTCCATTTTGCGGTGGTACTAGAGTGATATCTTTGAATAAACTGCTGTTTGAAGGAACAAATTCCTTGCTCTGTACATAATATGAATGCAACACATAAAACCTCAGACTCTCTAAGGAACGCCAAGGAAGTATTATACCAGCATTTTGGAGAAATGTACTGTTACCCTATTCAAGATCAAACAGCACTTAGAAGAAGATGGAGGCAGCAGATTCCTCCAAGACGTTTGTATTTGCTGATAAGACTGCAGGGTAACACTTACCGGAGGACCATTACCTGAGAATCATACTGCTGAAATGATTAGTGATTGGCATTATTTGTTAAGGTCTAAACATAAAAATGAATATATTCTGCTGTTTCTCCAACTGCCTAGGATTTAGCAGGAATGGGAACCTGCAGTGCTGTGGGGTATGCATTTGTATGTCTCATGTGTCACTTAAGTTGACTGTATGTCACAGTTACACAGCAGTTTTCATAAAACATTCTCCTATAAATTAAAAATGTCAGTATATAGGTACCTTTGAAAATGTGTCAGGAAATAGGTTGCTTGTATGTGAGCTCTAATATACAACTTCCACACAAACACATCTAATGCATTTTAATATATTTATTATGTATCAAAAATTAAATGAAATTATGCAGGTATTTTCTCATAAGTAAATTACATGTTTCTTTTTAAATTCTGTGTATATAAAATAACTAATTTATTAAGCTCCGATGTTTTCTTTATTTTTCTTAAATGACAAAAAATTTATCAAAAAATTATTAAATTTTTTGCATTCAGCATTCTTCATTATCAATAATTTCAGCCACAAACACAATTCACAACATATGGAAAGTACAGGAGAGGACATCAACCATGCTTTCATGCCTGTTGTGTATAGAATTACAGTTGCCTGTTTATACAGGACTCAGATGTGAGCACAGAGCCCACTGTTGTGCAGAATACATGAATGCTCTACCTTTGCAGCCACCATTTCTTAGACACCGATTTCACAACAGCTGAAAGGATGCACTTGAATGCGTGACATTTTAACGTATGTGTGTATTATTGCCTGGTCCATAAAGCGAAGAAGAAGGAAATAACAGTTAGTTCCTTTGTTAAACACAAATGGACATAGCAAATTCAAAATGGTAAGAGTATGGTGAAAATGGGGATATGACAGGTATTCAGCATGCTAAATGGCCTGTCAAGTGATGACTGCTGGATGGTACAGATGATGCAAAAAATGAAAGAAAGTCATGAGAAGGAAATGAATATTTGATAACACTTTTGCATTCCCCTGTTGGAACAGAGATCAGCCTAGTTTAACAGGTAGTATGAAAGTAATGTCTGAAAAAATGAAAATTTTTGTTACCTTGTACCTGCTCGAGGGCAGTGAGTGGATTAGTGTTAATAATCTGTATGGTAGTTATTAAAGTATGCATTGTTAGACATTATATAAGTTTGGGGGAACTGATTTTAATAGCAAGGACTACTGTGTAGCACCTTTTTTTATGGCATTGCTAGATCCCATGCTGCTTTTTTTACAGATGCTCCCAGCTTCATGTCACTACCTCTTGTAGGCCATCTTATGGTTACATTTATTGGTAAAAATAACTACTGACCCTTCCACTGTTCAGGCCATCCATTTCAGTCAACAAGCTCTGAGTATTTATGCTGAACACACAAACTTAAGTTTTAGGTAAATAGAGTTTTGAAATTATTGTATGGGTATTGAACATGGTCTTTAGAAGTAAGAGTAGAATACAGACTGAGAGTATTTCAGAAACGTGGTGCAGAGGAAGATTTTTGGGCTAAAGTGGGAGGGGCTAACAGGATGTTTGAGAAAATTACATAATGAGGAGCTACATGATTTGTACACTACACCATATACTATTAAGGTGATCAAATGAAGGAGGATGAGCTTGTCAGTGCCTGTGGCAGGCATGATAAAGAATGTACTTGCATTCACAGTGATGTTTCGAACACATGAAGCAAACAGACCACCTAGAAAATCCAGGAATGGATTGGAAGATAATACTGAATTGGCTTGTAAGTAAATAGGATGATAGTGTGTGGACTGGACTCACTACCTACAATTGCTCCATATTCTCTTAATGAATGTAAGTACTATATACTGCACCTTGTATTCCTTAAAACAATAATAACTATTTTTCTATTATGGATACTGTACTCTTTTTGCAGATTTTAATGCATGCTAACTTATGATAATGAACAAAATTTTCTTGCAGTAAAAATGTTATGACCCCTACATATCAACAAATAGCAAATTTCTGAGAACTTCAGACTGCCCATTATGAAAAAATAAGCAAAGCTGCACTGTGCATGTTAATCCTACACTTTAATCTGCTTACCCCATTTACATTATTGATTACTGATTATAAATTATATTCCAGCTTTAATGTATAGCTTTTTGTATGTTTTCTTATGTATTTCTAATTAATTTTCTTTTACATTGTTTCACCAATCATATGAATATTTTACCAGTGTTATATATCTATGTAATGGAAGGGACCACTTTCTCTAAAATTATGTAGATCATTGTATAGTTCCTTTCATAGGCTCTGGTATGTAGGTATGTGATGGCCCATTCAATGGGCTGGAACTAGTTACCTTAGAAACAGAACTGTGTTGTGCATGATGGAACTCCTTGAAATACATTTACTAATCTGAGCACAATGGGGATGTGTCACCTAAAGATAAAAATGTTGCTTATTAGACATACATTGCCATTAAAGAAAGTGGTAACAGAAATTCAGTTTAATATAGAAATGCAACTATCCTAAAACATAGGTGTGTGTGTGTGTGTAGTGCTGAAATTATGCCTTGTAGGCCGCAGAAAAATCTCAGAAGCCAACAAAACTTGCAAGTGGAAACAAGCATAGAGGGAGATTGTGAACTCCTGCTAAGAGGAGCAGGAGCACAAAATAAAGGAAAACTGCAGTGAATGTACAAAAAAACTTTGTATCTCCATGTTCACTTTTTCAATGTTTTTTCAAGGGCATTGAATGTGGGACTTAAGTTGTATAATAAATTACCACATCATATAAACCAGAATTTTAAGAGGGAGCTGCAATGCTTTTTGTTACAGTATGCATGTAATGTACATTTGGCAGATATTAGTTGCATAGTCAAGAATAAGTTGTCATATATTATTGTATGTATTTTTAATGTACATGTATTTGTGTCATTTTGGTATGGATACATCTTCTTATATACTGTGATTGTTAATTGTGATTGAAATTGGCATGTTCTGTGTCATGTATTTGACTGGAAAGGATTGATAACAAACAATAAGGATGATAATGATGATTCTTTCTGTTGGCATTTAGTACAAGTCTGCAATCATCACTTGTGGTGCTGACTTAAATATGAGTGCTGTGGAAGAAAATATCCCTGTCACAAATTGGTTGATCTAGTAACAGTTTTTAAAATTGTATTTATTTTATTGTTTATGGCAGTGCAGTTACATCTGACTGAAAAATCCATGTCAGTTATACATCATCACATTTAGGACTTTTAATGTAGGTGTTTTTATTGAGTTAGGGTATTTATTGTGTGTATATGTTTCACTTTCTGATAACATATTTAAAGTTCTTAAGTTATCATATACATAAATAGATTTATAGTTGCAGGGATAAGAAATGGCTGTTTTTAGATAATAACTGGTAATTGAAGCAAATGCATGTCACTTGAACCATTTATTTAATAACTATATTCCATAGTCCCTTGGTCATTAGGGCTATATGGTGAGGTGTCCAGATTACCTGGAAATCCAGACCACCCAAGTGAAACTCCATGATATAGGTAACATACATAAAATGTTCACTCAATGCTACAGTAAAACTGCTTAAGTCACAATACTGTACCTAACAGTATATGATCATTATAATGATATGCAGTAATAATAACTGCAGTGGGAAATACTGGCCAAAAATGTTCCTAACCACTTGTGGATCCAGAGTCCAGGCATCCAGAATACTGAGACCACCATACTTATTTCACCTAGGAACAGACCCATAGCCAGACCATGAACACAGGTACACTGTGAGTGCAGCGCTTCCAGTGCAGGTGCACATATGTAGATATGTTTATACACGTATATAATGCTGTATTATACATACACTGTATGTATGTGTGTGTATGTATCTTAATTATGCATAAGCATAATAAGCATCTTTTTCAGGACCACTAAAATGGTGTTTTGACACTTTAATTACCTTATGAACTCTGTAACATTGCAGAAACCATCCTGCATATGCATACATTTTTAAAAATGAGTTATTTCCAATTGCAATTGTTCAAAAGAGGCAATGTGTGGAGGCAGAAGGGTACCACACCTTTTTTAGCAGACTGATCAGCATGTTTGTCTTTGAAATTTTGCATATTTCTAGTGGGTGCATTGCACTGTCTTGCACCCACCTGGCTATGGGCCTGCTTAGGAACATGTAGGAAAATTCTTTGCAAGTCTGTATTCTACCTAACCAAAATGTCTACAGTATAAAATATTCAGTGATACATGATAGTGAATGTGACCAGAAATTAAAATATTCTGACTTCGTTTCTTTTTGAAGAAGATACTTGGTAACCTGGTGTAACAGCAACACTTTTTGAGAATTCTTTTCATGCCCAGTTTAAATCTTGGCCAGGACACTGGCCATAGTGACTGAAATTCCTAGTAGTTTACCCGTCTGTTCCATCTAATACCGGAAAAAGTATCCCATTAGACTGTCACTGCTATCACCACTAACACCCAGTGGTGAATCCTGATATTTGGGAAGAGCAGACAATGTAGCATTGTACCATTTCACTATACCAAGACCACCAAATCAGCTGTACACCTTACGATTTTGATGGCTATTTAAGTAACAGAGAGGATCATAAATGAATTTGAAATGTGGTACTGGAGAAGAATGTTAAAAATAATATGGACATATAGAATAATGAATGATAAAGGTTATCAAAGGCTGACAGATGAAAGATTACTTTTAAAAATTTAAAAAAATAGATGCCACTCATGGACAGGGCATATAATTAGGCATAACGAAATTGTAGTAAACGTCAATGAAGGAGCAATATTCAGAAAAAAGGCCGTGGGAAGGCCTCGACTAAAATACTTAAGGCAAGTCGCCAGAAACACAGGAACTGACAGTTACACAGCAACGAAAAGAGTGGCATACAACAAATCCAGTTGGAACTCTGCCAACCAGTCAAAAGATTGAGAGATAAAAAGAAGTGGAGTAATCAAATAAAAATTTAACGTGAAGTAACATTAGGGCTAATTATGGTTCGTGAAAACGTAACTGATAGGCAGAAGGTTCAAAATCTTTCCAGTTAGGAGCATTTTTCGTATTGCTCTGTGCCACAGATTACTGCCTTGTATTGTTTGTGATCACAGATCACACAGAGATAATAATTTCTGATCTGTGCTGATTATGTTCATAGATGGCAGGAAAGTTTGGAACGTTAGAAACGTACAGCCATGCGGTACAGACCAATACCCACGAAATACCGGATAACTACGGGTGTCCTGCCATCTATCACCTGATAGTACCAACTAACATCATAGGGCACGATCGTATTCGTTGCGAATTGAGTTTCGGCTGTTATTGAAATTTTATTATCGTGTAGAAAAGAGACTAGAATTATCCAGACTACACCTACCTATCCTATTATGTACATTATTCAGCACCATCCTTAAAAACAATTGGAATACTGCATATGCTCCACTAGATTTGTCCCGAAATCTTTTGATATTAGCTGTGTGGAGATAGAGAAATAGGTATGTATTTTTATATGCATTAAAGTCATGTTATATAAAAGTTCTAAATTCTTCATGATACATACATACTTAACATGCTGCTCTAAGTTCCATTCATTGCAAGAGCCAGCAAGAATGTGTGTAATCCGTGGTAGCACAAATGTCCTAGTACAGTACCACTATTAGTAATCCGTGGATAGAAGTAATTGCTATATCATAACGATTACCATTCAATCGGCCTGGTTTGTTATTAGGGGCTCTAAAACTTTATTTTAGGAGCAGCATGAAAGTGCAGCAAGTCTGATGTTACTATTACACTCGAGCAGCTTTCAGGGTCGCAAATTCATATGGCAGGGCCACTTGCTTCGGTTTGTGTTGGAAATTCTAGATATGTCACCAGATGGCAGTGCAGCTGTCTCATAGTGCCAACATTGAAGTGCAGTTTGTGGTATTGCTTGTTGGTGTGCTGACGGTGGAATGTTATTTCTCGATTACAATGACGAGAGAATTGCAGTAACCAAATGAACAGGTTAACTTGAATACGTTCAACTGTACTGTACGATTAGAGAACGTTGCCCTTTACTGAGTTATGTTACCTTTATAATGCCTGTTTATGTGCAGTATTTTTCGTGTCTTCACCCGCTACTGCTGAATTCAAGGTTCTATCAAAGGTGATGGGTGTTGGTAAACTACTAATTTGAACCAATAATAAACTTGTCTGAAATGTGCAGAATATTATAATACGTAAGTTATAAATGAAGATGTGTAATAATATGCTGACGTAGGTTGTAGGAATAAAAATAAACGTGGTCGTAAGTTCAACACCAATTCTTAAACATTCATGTTTCTAGAGATATATCAAGTGAATTATCATGGATATCCCGCTACCAGAGGAGTCTCAGCCCCCTGGACTGCCTGATGGGCAAGTTTCTTCTTCATTTCCACGATGTGATAACATTCCTCTACCATCATGTGGTATGCAGTTCAACACAACCGCGTTACCACCCCCGTTTCCACCACCTGCACTGCCAATTGCAGCACCAATATTACCACCAGAAGCACCACCACTTCTCCAGACATCAGAAGCAGTTGCTGAGCAAGCAGATGACCCAAACAGGTTGGTTTGTGAAATTAGATTTTGAGGTATTAAATTTTGTGCAAGTAGTGGTGTTCCCTCATAGTTTGAATTCACTGCAGGTATTCACCAAGCCGTGCGACTGTTGAAGATGATATTCCAATCACTCCTCCTCCTCCAAAATCGGAACCAACTCGTGCTCACTCATTTGGGCCCAAAACTACAGTGCTGGGGAAGGCCCAAGCCAAGAAGCGACTGCTTGCTTTCTCCATGACCAAACAGGGTGGTGGAGTAGGATTGTCTTTTGGTTTCCAAAAGAAAGCAGTACCAAAAGTAAATACTGGAAGTGCAAAAGCATTTGTTGGTAAGTAAGGCTTTCATATTTCAAATTTAGCATTTAAAGCTTAAGAAGTTAAGAAAGTCAAGTAGAGTGCAGTTATATCAGAAGTGCAGTATGATTAGTAATCACACACAGGCATTTACTGCCTGTTTTAAACCATGTGACAACAACCTTCTGCAGGGAACTCTGTGGTTTTATCTGTGCCTGAGTTACAGTATTTATGGTTGAAAGGTACATGGTGTCAACTGTGTTGTGAGGTCACAAGTATGTATTGGAACTGAAATAAGAATTGTTCATTACATTTCATCCTTTATGCTGTTAATGTGTATCTAATACAAACCAGCATTATTCGACATATAGGAACATAAACGCTTTTTGTTTTGTTTTGTGTACAGTGCATTATAATATGATTACGTAACATAAACCAACAAAATGCACACTATTAAAATTTTGTTGGTTTACGTTACATAAACATAAACATTATTCTTTTAGTAAGTACTTGGGTCCCAGATTTTGGTGTCTGAAAATATGTATGGTAGGGCAAACATAGAAGTTTTAATTACAGGCATTCAAATTAACTTGTAGCACTCTGTTGATGAAGATGAAGAAGTTGCTTAAATTAAAAAATACACACATGGCTGTATTTGTTAAGTTTTTATTTGTTTTAAGTTTAAATTTGTATAGAGAGATGCATGCACACTCACAAACTATGTAACATATCACAAGAGGTTTTTTTCGTTACATGCTATGTCACATGTAATTCATCTTGTAACAGTGATGATTTGAATCTCTTGATGCTGATTTCCAAAAAATGTTCTGCTGTGTTACTGATACAGAATTTTAATCTGCCAAATGAAAATGCACTTAGAATCCCAACATTGCAGCAGCTGTGTCTGTCTTTTTTATCAGGGATTGATGTGACTGCATGAGTGCCCATTGTATTTGTATATGTGGTATACTATTGGAATCCAAGGTTCTTATTCAAGGGTGGACCATAAGGAAACACTGTGTAGAGTCAGGTCAGCCATAACGCAACTCATGGTGCTTATCCTGAACCTTCTGGGGTGCTGGCTGTCACTGATTCTTCCTCATTTTGTTTCTTCATGATTCTGTTTTGTCAGCGCACCACGATAGACTTAGAGTGAATCCTGTATCTCTGTTGAAGTAATCAAGTGTTAGATAGATCTCATTGACCTCCTACATTAAGCACTCAGTCCATGTAGTGCCATTCTATCCAGTATTGTGGTGTTACACTATGATGGTGTGTTGATGGTGTGTTCTGTTAATACTGACTTGTTCAGTGTGGAGGGGTCATATATGCCACATATGTTCTTAATGTCTGATTGGTATAACCAGTCTGCCCATTGTATGATTTACTCCATTCATGTGAGATGCAGTCTGTGCTTAGGATCCTGAGACATGAAGCTTACCAGCCACCAAACTTAGGAATGAGTAGAGCTGTACTTTCACTTTGTGACCTTGACCATCTTTGACTGGTTGGAACATATGTACATTCTTTTTTGGTTGGTGCATGCACAGTTTATTGTGTTGTTCCTCATCAGGAACCCATGGATCCTGGTAGAAGTGTTCTGCACATTGAGTGTGGTGGCTTCCCCAGATGGCTTCTCCTGCTATGACTGACATTCATGTCATTTTAAAGGCCTGATGGATGTCTGCCAATGCATAACCATTCTGCCTGAAAGTCTTCTTCAAGTACCGGATATCTCCGTTAAGACTTAGGCCCTTGTGGCCTTAGCCACCTGGATGAATGTGGAGAGAATAACTCGAGCAATCAGAACCCAACACAGTACTACACAATTAAATATGAATAAAAGACCAATTTACATTTTGTCCTAGATGCTTGACCCTGCAGGGCCATCTTCAGAGTGATCATATAATGTAGAGGAGCTTACTAAAGCTTACATCTAACTGTACCCTCCAAGTCAGCTTGACTGTTACAAGCAACTTGTCACAGATGTTCAGTAGTGGGGAACCAACCCTGTATTATTAGTATAACAATGTGTGTGTGTGAGTATAAAATCTAAGTATATGGGGAACTGATCATTCTTAACTCTTTTCAGACCCAGGAACATTCATATCACAATAAAAATAATATCCAAATAGGTTTGGCATATGTGTTTGGCCTTGTATGTATGGTGACCACCATAAACATATCATAAACATATTGTTTGTTACAATTTTCCTTATATTTTTGTCACTTCTAGTCACATTAATTAGCTGTTTTGAATAAATGTTGTATTAAAATCAGGATATGTTGATGATTGAATTCATTATTCATCCAAATTCATTATGTTGTCAAGCAATGTTTGTGCAACAGCATTTATGATTTTGTGTGTGTGTGGTGATTTGTGTAATGTTAATAGTGCACAAGGACTGTTTGTGTATGTTATGGTGATTGGTATAACATTATAGTGGTGGAAGGACTGCTGGTGCATGTTGTGGTGATTGGTATAGCATTATAGTGGTGATAGGAGGGCTGCTGATGTGAGTTGTGGTGATGATTATAACATAGTTTTGGAAGGCTGCTGGTGTTATGTTGTGGTGATTGGTATAACATTATAGTGGTGATGTGTGTTGTGTGATGAGTATAACATAGTTGTGGAAGGCTGATGGTGTTATGTTGTGGTGATTGGTATAACATTATAGTGGTGCTGTATGTTGTGGTGATGAGTATAACATAGTT
>Ga0136643_10016723_pt1 | contig 11034 bp, 6 predicted proteins | sample TergutLab28metaG_FD_96883 | JGI IMG/M metagenome (GOLD analysis project Ga0136643, IMG submission 96883) | Labiotermes labralis P1 segment gut microbial communities from Petit-Saut dam, French Guiana - Lab288 P1 (version 3) (version 3) | ecosystem: Host-associated > Arthropoda: Insects >... | reverse complement strand
TGGTTCCTGAAATAATAAAGTTTTTTGTAAACCATGTACAAAAATTTAAATGCCAAGCGAAAATAATGTCGTACGCGAAGGTTGACTGTAGCCAATTTAAATCCCGTCGCCTAAAGGTTAAGGCAGTATTTTTGTAGGATTTGAAATAACAGTGTGATGTCTGTTCAAAATTGCATTTAGCTTCCAGTTTCATGTCAGTAACTGACGAATCACTGAAATTTGGCATGTGAAATTTGGTACAAAGATTGGTCATAAACATTTCTACACATTATGTATATAATGTTATTTGTAAGTCATGTGCGTGTGGCATTGATGTTATATGCAAGATATTTAACACTGGGTTATACAGAATCTGTAAGTAACAATTTCTTCACGGAAATAAAATAAACTAATATTAATATCAGAGTCCTGGTATCTGTATAGCAGCACGGTAGGTGTTAATGAGTTCTGCTCAGAATTCCATTTCCTTTTGTTTTGGACGGTCCTTTCCTTTTACTGGCCGTAAAATTATAATCTGAATACTGTACCCTTTCCTCCCCCCCTCCTTCTCCATTTGAGAAAATACCACTTTCAGCAGTAAAGTAGATGGATACATTTTGAATACCAGCGAGCACTGTGTAGGAGTAGCAAATACTGCTGTAAAATATTGCAACATAAGTGTTTGAGGCCATTCAGTGAACTTTTCAGCCTGTTGTATATTATTGCAGATCTAATTAATGTGGAGTAACACAGACATGCTGTTATAGAGATATTCTTGTGTATGATTTTGTGCAACAGCCATACGCCACCACCATGTCTTTCTTCACAAAAAAAATATTAGTAGAGGTCAAGGAATGACAGAGGTTTGAATAATGGAAGTTATTGCTTTTAATCATTTTTGTACATGTTGGTGATAGACTTCAAAAGCATTACACTCCGCTCACTGCCCTGCTTGACGTCTGAGTACTCATAACTTGTGTCCATAACATCCTCATGTGTTATACTAAGAAGTTAAGTTATCCCATTACAGGCCTGGACAGGTCCTTAGGGCTCCATAAGTTTTAGGCTCCCAGACCTTCTAGGCAATTGGCACATGAAAGTGGCAAGGTTGTCAGCCCTATGCACTGGCCACCTGTATCCTTCGAGAGGTACCCTTGGTACTCATTTCTGTCAGAGGTCAAGTTGACCTTAGGGTCATCAGGCAGCCAGAAGGATTGAGTCAATAAAAAATACCAATGAACCCATCGGGTATCAAACCTATGACCTACCAGCTTGTGGTACTGCACAGTGCATAATACCAGTGAATATGTTTGAATGCTCCAGTGCCATTACAGGTTCTTAGTGTATATCATATTACTTACTTTTCAATATCAGGTCACCCAACACTGAAACAATTTTTTGATGAGCGTTTTCTGAGCTGATGGCCTGTGCATTTTATGTGATGGTGTTTATGAATTCTGCAGATAGAGATTTGTAGCTTTTGTGGTGTTGCACAGTTTGCAGTTGGCCTCGAGAGTTGTAGCCAACATGAGGCAGGGCAAGAGACAAAACTTATTGAATGTATGCACTGAGTTTAATGTGAATCTGTCTTCTCAGTCTTTTGTGTTGAATATAATTTGCTTTACTTTTCAAATCTGTTAAGAAGCCAACATTGTTCACTGACTGTGATATCTTACCATAGGAAAGAATATTGTAGCCCATGCCCATTGTGGTTGTTCGAAAATTTTTCTGTATAATTTATTTTACACTGTCGAATATTTTTGGTGCTGTGTGCTATGGGGTGGCCTTTATTTTATTTAAATCTAGAGCAGTTGCGGCTCATGAGACTTTCTTATGGTAGGGCTGGGGCTAGGATTATTACATGATAATGAGAAGGTCTAGAAGAGTATTTCTTTCAGCACAGCTGCACCCACTTACATTAACGTACATAGCGGGGTTAAAATTTCTCACATAAGTTTGTATTCTGCTTGATTATGATTGAGAAATAACTGAATCAGGTGTTGGTATGACCTGAATTCATAATCTAAGTCATCTTGGCAAGATCATTGTGAAAAAGTTCATGTCCTGTAAATATTTCACACTGTTCTTGTTCATGATTTTTATCTTTAATTTGCAGCTGCTAAAATTAATACATTCACAAGTATGGCTTTAAAAACAGCTGGGTAAAAATGGTTATTAAAATTCTAGCATTTGAAGCAAGGTAAACAGATATACAAAGTCCTCCTTTAAACCCTCTCTGGGCTGCATTGCCTGCTGCAGCCTAGCTGCTGCCATCTTCCCACCACACACTATCACTGCATTGACCCAACATACAAGGTATGGGTAGGGCACAGCCAGCTGGTGTTGTGCAGTGCTAGGAGTCTGTCATGAATATTTGGGTTCAAAGTGATTTCATTCTTGTTCTTGTAAAGAATATATGTATTGCCTTCCAAAAACTTTTATTCAGATATGTATTTTAATTTTTTCAAAATTTCTGGGTGGGCAGCAGCCCTGCAGCCCCTACAGACAAGCCACCCTGATCCAGAGCACACTATCACTTGCAAAATACTGCCTATCACATAGGTACAAAATGCACCCCAGTGCAGTTATTTGTCCAGAATTTGATATTTTGTTCATGAAACATTGTAGTTATTCTGATTTCGGAGCATCTGTTGATGGAAATGTTGAAATTCAAGCATGCTCAGTGATGTAACTGCAGTAGCTAAAGTTCTTATTTTTGTTCATAAAAACATCCCAGATTTTGGCTTCATGGTCTACAGATATTGAAGTTCATGTCTGTGATCTTTTGCTATACATTTCCTTAGAGAATACAACACATTTTTTGTCATAGAATATTATGGCAGTTTTCCTGTGCATCATACAGTCTGTAGAGCATTAATGGGAATTGCTTGTGGTCTCTCTGTGTTGGTGCTGGTGGAAATAATGTGCTTCTCTTTTCATTTAATTGTTCAGCAGAGAGCTACAAAGTAGATTTTTATCATAGTGTTTCAAGAATGTTCTCATTAAAACATGTTTTGAATGAAGTTAGGGTTAATCAAAAAAAGGACTAGATTTTGAACACCTTTCTTGTATTTGTGCAATAGCATATTTTCCTCCTGCATGAGTATCCACCAGTGTGGAAGCTACTGTTTTGAAATTGGGATAGTTGTTGGGCTGGACTTTGTCCATCATATCTTATTCCAAAAAAGACACAACATTTCGGAAATTGGATTTGTTCCATTCCCAGGGGAAGAGTTGGAGGCTCTTGGTGAGTGGTGTCTGATTGAAAGAGCTGTTCTTAGTCGCTGGACCTAATGTGTGTGTTCAAGCATGCATGTTTTTTAATGTGGGACAATGAATAAAGTCCAGAAACCTGGAAATCCTAAATGCAATACACTATGGTCAGAACCCTTTCAAACTGAACACTTTGAAAGCCTGATCACTGAATAGAATGCCGCAACGTACGTTAAGTCTTACTGTTTTATTTGTAGTTACATATGACCTTGTATATGTGGTGATCATGGATCTGGAAGTCTTCCCCTGTCTTGTCTAAAGATTTGATATGGCATTTAAGGTAACTGTGATGGCAAAGAATTTTACTGTGGTCTTCTGCATTCTGACAAATTATAGTCATGTGGGTTGTAAATAGCCTTGTAAGTATAAGCCAGCTTAGCTCAGTGGGTATCATGACTAGTTTCCACGCTGGGTGACAGAGAAATCAGAATTCGTCCATGGCAGGCCGAGAGATTTTTCTCTTTTCCACAGTATCCACACTGGATGTGGACCCCCACAGTGTCTTAACCTGTGGATACCTGGTGCTTTCCTTGGGGTAAAGCCACAAGGAGCATAAAGCTGACCCCTTACCTCAATCTAGAGCTTAGGTAAACAGTGCATCAAGCTGTACCACCATTCCCCCATATGTCCCTGTGATATAGTGGATAATTGAATGCAGGAAGAACTTTGCCTTTAATTTTACATATTGTAAGTTCTGTTGTATTTATTGCGTAGTTGAGTCGAGAAGAGCACCTGTGGCAAAATGAGTTGAAGGACCTGATCTGGTTAGAATTGCAAGCTTGGCATGCAGACAGAACACCCACAGAGCAAGATGAGTATGTATGCAAGGCTAGACAGAATGTGGCAGATTTGCTGAGTGACATCATGGAGTACAGGTAGTCATAAAATTGTTAAGTTTTTATTTCAGTTTTTGTTTCATGTTTTGTTAGTCATGCATGCTTGAGGTGACTAAAGCACTATCAAGTCCGCTGAAAATATATAGAACTCCTGCAAGGTCTGTTTATGGCTTGGCATTGCGGTTTCATAAATGATGTAATTGTTTCATAGGACCCAGCTGTCCCCATCTTTATCTACCCTAAGATGGAGACAGCTGGTTCCTCTAATACTTTTCTACCAAACTACATGGCATCATTTCCTTGGCATTCATAATCTTTATGTAATATATACTGTGTAACATGACAAAGAATGGAGATGGCTTTGTCATAAGACCCACTGTGCTGGAAACAGTAGTGTGTTGTCATTGGATACTGTTACCGGAAGGGTTAATTATGCTAATATTAACCCTTTGGCATTGTAATTAAATACCTGTAGTGACGTGCAGAAGACCAAAATATAAATGAGGTCTTCATATGATCATATATATATATATATATATATTTATATTACATTTTACTCTTTGAACATTGTACTTTGTGAGTTATATACATATACACATATGTACACACACACACACACACACACACACACATATAGACACATATGTTTGCACATTTATCCATGCATGTGCATGCACACGTGCGCCTGTGTGCACACACACATGCACACATTTACACATGTTAGGCACCAAAGAATGAAGAGAGATTTGTTCTGAAGTAGGAGGTAACTTACTGTTTTATCTGTAAGTGAAATAGGCTGAAAACTCTTACCCTGTTCTTATGCTAGTTTACGTTTAGTTTAATTTATTTATATTTTGAAGATTTGAGCGGAAAGAAGCGCCAGCATATATGACAATGGTAGAAGAGGGTTCTTTGCAGCTGCCTACACCAGTCTCTACTCAGTCAAGTGATAGTGGTATTAGTGGCGATGGAAAGGAGTGCTGTGAACCAAACAGTAACAGCAGCCAGTGTGTGTGTGCTGGTTGCCTCTCCATGTACTGCCATAGCTGTGTGGATATCCAGAATCAAGCATTAAGGGATGTAGAAAAATTACTTCAAAGGCTAGAGGCTGCAGAAGCCCTGTATCCATCAAGCAAAGCATTTGCATCTCAGCACCCCCTTTACAAATGCTCACAGTTTGTTGGGAGGGTCAAGGTAAGGCTTTGTCAAATAAAAGTAATCTGGAATAGGCCTGCATGAGACTGACTCTTATTAATCACTTTTGTTTACATAACTGTTACATGGGGCTTGTTCTGATGTTAGAGGAAGTAACACAATAATTCCTATAAAAATACAACAATTCGATTGAGTTCGGTAGGTCTCTGATTATTGTATTTTGTGCTTAGTATTGCTAGGTTTCTGAGCTTCATCCAAGCGAAGTTTTGAACGAAATGTGTCTTGGAAACAGATTGAGTTTCTGAAATATGTTCTGTTTAGAATACTGGATGATGGGCAAGTACGGAAACCCGGCAGTACTAAGTGGAGAAATTTGATTGATAATTGATAATGTTGTTAATTGGACTGTAATTAAAGATGAAGGTCTGGGAAATCTTATGACACTGCTATTATTTCTTTGGGAGTGCAGTCACTACGTATTCGTGCTGTTAATGAAGATTTAACAGTGAAACAGATAAATGTGTTATGCAGGCAATGTGCTTATGGTACAACATGACGAAACATCACCGCCTTAAAATGTTCATCATTGGGAAGCTCATGTGTCTTCATCAACTGAAAAACTGGCCTCATATAGGGCCATTAAATGAAGAAGACCCAAATGTGTCATCTGGTGTTGGAACAGATGTAAGCGATGATAATTCTTACCATGATTTGCACCATACTTCCAGGTATGTGGTTACACCGAAGAGCAGTAATGTTACATTTTTTTTATATGCTGACGTGCATCTTGATGAGTCAGCATATCATTTGTTCTTAGTTAATTTAAGTGCATCGTTTAGCATTTTCAGTGGCTCTGAATCCTGAATGTCCTTGTGGGTGGCAGAACTCTTGATGTTGGAATTGGCCTTAATAAAACTTGCTCTCCATTTGCTGTAGTATGATAGTATATAACAATGTATGTCAAATGTATGTTCGTCTCATTTACTAGTGTTATGTTACATTAATGCAGCCAATGAAGTAGACCTAATTAATTTACTGGAGAAAACTAAGTGTTCAGACCTATGGTAATTCCCCCCCCCCCCCCCACTTTTTTTGTATTATTCATTCATGTGATATGCTGTGTAGTCTGGTAGGTATGTACTGATGTTTTAGGGGAACCTGCTGCCTCCATTGGTCAGGTAGCAACACCAAAGATGGTGGCACTAGATTCATTCTAAACATCAGTAAATTTGTGCCATACTGCATGGCATCATGTCTCAGATTAATAATTTTCACTGTGACAGCCTTAAGTGTTGGGAGAAATTTTCATACTTTAAAACCCAAAGTACTGTTTATTTTTTAGGCACATTCACAGAGCAGTTGAAACTAGTGACAAAGCCTCATAATGTCTGTTTCTTTGTCCGTCCGTCTTGTCTGCTTGGGACAGTACAGCTCACACAGAACAAATTTTTGTGAGATTTAATGTTTGTGATATTTACCAAAATTTGTTGATATTCCGATTATGGTTAAAACTGGACAAAAATAACCGACCCTGTACATAAATACTTAACATACTTTTATGATAACTTTTCACCATGATTGGTCTTTATAATTTAGACAGACTGGGATTTCTGTGGGGTATGATTTGAGGCTGAAGAAGAAGTTGCCAGTCTTTGCATAATGATTGAGCATGGTCAATATGCCATTTCAGGGGGAGGATTATGACTGATAGTAAATGTTTTGCTTACATATGGAGAAAACTTGGCATGTGTGTTGTTTAAAACATAGAGAGGTGTTTTTAAAATACTTGTTTTGTCAGTGTGTTGGTCTTGAAAATAGTAACAAATTTAAAATCTAGGGACTATAACAGAGTCAATGCACCAAACATATTAAGTTGTGCAGACACTTCCTAACTTGTTTAAATTAGTCTCGGCAATAATTAATAATCTTCTCTGCATGTACCAGTTTTCAGGAATTAATTGCTTCTTAAAATGTATTAAAATACAGCAGTTTGACATTTGGATGCTTATATGTTCGTAGAACTGACTGGTATTCCTGCATCAGCTGTATGTGTTTCTATTTTGCAGAAGTGGTTCGGTTGAAGGGAAACCATTCCGGTTTCATAACAGAACTGTTCAGTTTGACTTAGAGAGCAGTAGTCCTTCAGATTCAAATAATTCAAACTTGTCGCATGGTACCACTGCTACCTCATCATCAGATGGAGGAACGGAACCTATAGAGTGTTCGGTGGATTTTTACAGTGCATCAATGATTGCACGCATGGGCTCAACATTATGTACCTACAAGGAATCAACATATCCTTATAGGTATGATGGAAGAGAGTGATTGTTAAGTCCCTGCACACCTGTGCAGCTGAAGATAACATCACCTTCTTAGTACAGATATGGGGGACCTTGTGACTGTATAATGTAACTGCCTTCTCACCTTGTGCCTTTTGACCCTGAATGTGAGGGAAGCATGTTCCTCTAAGACACTGGCAATACACCCTTTTTCCACATGGTACATATGAAATATCTTATGCAGCTGTTTGTCTCAAGTGTGCAACTATGCAGCAAGTTACTAGCCTGATGTGAGTATCTGTAAGGTGTATCAGTGTAGGTGCTGTGCATGTTCATACCATCAGGCTGTTACCTATTTGCAAATATCCCAGGACATGTACATCATCACAGTCATCACCATCATCATTATCACCACCACCACCACCACCACCACCACTACTTCAAACGTGTTTGAGGTTTAGGTCCTAGAACCTGTTCCTGCAAAGCATGGGTGTTCTTTGTTTTTCTGTCTTCATGGAGGTAATACCACATGCTTTTGTCCATGGGGCTGGTACCAGTCTTGAGAGTCGATGTGTGTCCATTCCTTTCAGGTGAACTAACCAGTTTTTCTTATGTGTTTTCCAGTCTTTAGTATGTTGTCTGTTTTCACTCTGTTTTGGATGTTTTGCTACTCTCATATACATTACATGGAAGTAAATCTACCTTTTTAATGGTTCATAACAGGTGCGTTTTTCCATGCTTATTGTTGTGTCATCAGTCTTGTATTGTCAGTATTTCACAGTAATGAAGTCAGGCTTTATTAGCTAGGTCTTATTATTTGCATTGAGTAAATTAATTTTTGAACTGAATACACTGGACATTCTGTGCACCTAAAATTTTCTGTGTACCAAATTGAGTGATGTAAGACAGCTGCCATCATAATTTCATTTGCTTATAATTTTTGTGTTTTTGTGCATGTATGGCTTTTATATGCCTTCAATTGCCCAGATATCTATAACTAAAGACACCAATATGTTTATCTAATTTGAAGGTGAACATGATTCAAGTTCATTAATTTTTCAAAACATGTAATTAGGTTCTTTGGCAAGAAAATGTGCTAGTTCAAGTCTTGGTCTCAGCATAAGTATTTGTTTGGCACATATTGTATTTGCAAAAATACAAATTTAAACTGTGCATTTCTGTCTAACTGTGTATTTCAGAAGTTATTTGTCTAGCCCTGGCAAGTGATAAATGCAACTGAAGCAGATGGTAATGTTCTTTTTCCATGATTTGTTGTTTGTTCTTATCTAAAGGGCTAGTGTGTTTGAATTTGATCATATACAAACAAATTTATTTACAAAATGTACACACTTCACAAGTGCTCTTTGCTTGAAGAATATCACTTATGCAAGATATTTCCATTCATACAAGGGCTTTTATACAAAAGATGTTTGCCCTTAAAAAGGGCTGTTTCAAGGCCTGGCATTTTTAATGTGATGTATAGAATCCCTGAGCTGCAACCACAGATCATATTTGTCTCAGCAGACTCAATCACTAGATGAAGTAATTTCATTCCAAGTGTCTTACAGGAGTGTCCAGAGAACATCGCTGTTTCTTTGGAGGGAGTGTGGACCTGGTGTCTTGTATGGTTCCCTTCACAGTATTCCACATATTTGTGATGGGATTGATATCAGGTGCATGTAGTGGCCAGACAATGAGTTATTGAACTATGTAAGACATGTGAATGGTGGAGTGGTAATGCTGGAAGTCGATTACATCCTTGGAATAATGTAGTCTTGCATAGGCCACCATTACATCTCCAAAGAGTGCTTATATTGGATATTGCGCAGATGCTTTTCTGTATGATAGAGCATTACACACTTTTCATTAGATATCCAGTGCCAACAATCAACAGACCCACAACTGCTGTATAGAGGTTGACACATTTTGAGAGTTGTAACACTGCTCTCATGGTCATTAAACTAGAACTGGCTCATAATTTGCTGAGCTAAGTGTAAAAAGTCCCAAAATAACTATATGTTCATGTGAGGAAAATTAGTAGCAACCTTAAGCTGTCTTGCATTGATGGAAGGGTTTTTTAGATCTTTGGTTAATAACACATCATCCGGAGTTGGATCAGATACGCTTCATAACCCAGTTCCTTGGTGCCTTTCATCTTGCCTATCCTTGCAGTATTTCTGCAGCCAGGCTGTAGGGTTCGAGTTTTGGACGTTATGCCATCTGCCTGCATTGCTCACACGTAATCCTCCGTCCGTAGGAAGAGTGATGAGGAAGGAATGGCTGAGTGTTTTATATAAGTTGCACTGTAGTAAGTTCAGTGCAGTGTTTGGACTCTTACTATATACTGTGGCTGTAATTATTCACTGCATTAGCCAACATAAATGAAAGAGCAGCTATACAAAGAGTGATCAAGTATATAGAAGACCTTTCCAAGCCTCTTCTGCTGTGTAAGTAACAACCATACTGACATCCATCCCATATATGAAATAACAAATGGAAATATATCCATACTGATGTAATTGTGGACTTGATTAACAGAAGAGTTGTTTCATCTGGTCTTTATGTAGTTGTGTCATCTCATCGTTATGTTTATTCCCTAATGGGGTCCTCGTTGAGACATGCGATACACAGTAGAAGTTCCGGGATTCTGGATATCATATTGGAAGCAGCCAGTTTAAGGGCCATTGTACTGATTCATATGTTGCATAAGTAAGTGATATACTTAAAGAATCCTAACCCTGTCTTGCCCATTCAGCTGTACGTGAATGTGGATATTGGAGGGCAGAATATTCTCATCTATGCTTTTCTATGGACCGTAGTCACTTTTCGTGGAAAATTAATGAACTAGAATTCTTGTTTATATTTAAATTAGGCAGATGTATTGGTGTCTTTGCTTAACAGATACATGTAATAAATAACCGTAATCAATGGAATGTCCAGAGAAGACACACATAGGCGAATGCAGGGAAATTATGAACAGTTGAAATTGTAACAGCCAGTGTACACTTATGTCATCTTTGGTTTGGGATGCAGAAAATTTTAGCTGCTTTTTTTGTTGAACAGTGTGTAACATATTTTATATCACAGAACTCTTACATTTTGCATTGTGGGCCCCCACTCCGTCAGTTTTTCATCACACTGGGACAGTTTTTATACATTAATGTTGTCCTTACATTTTTTCCTCATTATTACTCATAAGTCTCTTATTTTATTCCTGTGTCTATCTTATTGTCCTCTTTAAATGTTTAGTTTCACTATCTCTTATTAACCTTTTGACACCTAATGTCAACTATAGTGGTCGTACCGCACCGCTAACCTCTAAAGTTGCATTTTATATATTTATTCAACAAATATAGGTACTGGATATTTTAAACATGGTATATACTTGTTTCAAAAAATAACCAACACGATGTCACTTGTGAACTATCCTTTATTTTCATGGGTAGTCGTCATTCATTCTCTACATGTTTCGAGCTTTCGGGAAGCTCATCATCAGGAGATCATTTTTCCTG
>Ga0136643_10016721_pt1 | contig 11034 bp, 5 predicted proteins | sample TergutLab28metaG_FD_96883 | JGI IMG/M metagenome (GOLD analysis project Ga0136643, IMG submission 96883) | Labiotermes labralis P1 segment gut microbial communities from Petit-Saut dam, French Guiana - Lab288 P1 (version 3) (version 3) | ecosystem: Host-associated > Arthropoda: Insects >... | reverse complement strand
CTATCTATCTACCTATCTATCTATCCATCCACCCATCCATCCATCCATCTATCAATCTATCCATCCATCCATCCATCTACTAATCTATCCATCTATCTATCTACCTATCCATCCTTCCATCCATCCATCCCTCCGCCTGCCTGCCTGCCTATGTATGTACATATATATATGTGTGTGTGTGTTGACTGTGTCTTCATTACATGTAATTCGACTTAAAAACAACATTTCGTACACAAGTTTAGTTATATTCTTAATCGCTCAACATGCCGGATTTCATTCTCCTAGACGTAAACAATAAATATTAATTGTTATGTTTACACCTTCTCGTTTTACTTAATTATGCATCATGTCAACGGCAGGTACAAGGCCACTAACCGCCAGGAACAGTGGCGTCACAAATAATCTAAATCCAGGGAACTATTTGGCCCCTCACGTCCTGTCGTCTCTCTTGTAATTACCAAGTAAAGGACATAATATTTGGGAGAAAATAAACGCATTTGACATAAATTTTGTTGTATTTTTTCTCTAGAACCCTCATATCAAAATCTTTTCAGCTAGCGAGAAATAAATTTACATCGGTTTTTTTTATGTATAGTCTTGATTAGTTTGTCTGATTAAATAATAGCATTTTTTAAACTTATTAATAAAAGTCCCCAACGTAAGAGTTCACAAACATCTTTCTAACAGGAGCCGAGTTTTTCCATGTGAAAGGTAGCTTAGTTGATGTAGTTACTGTTTTATTCCGAAGTGTCAAGACCGGTCCCGGTACCCAGCCAGCCTCCTACTCAGCAGCTACTGGGAGCTTCTGAAGGAATAAAAATGGCTGGTCACGTAGCTGACGTTTTACCCCCTCAGAAGCTGTACAGCTGATCTTCATATGCCTTCGTGTCGCTGTGGTGAGTTAAGCAAACTAACAGCATTAGTTGCAGCGACTGCTTCCTTTAACGTTACGAAACTTTGAAACTTATTGACAAAATGTATTTATATTTGCTGTGATTTTCATGACTAGATTATGGTTGGACGATACGGGGCTCAATTCCAGGCACAGATGACGAATTTTTCGCTTCCCACGAACGTCCATACCAAGTAGGGGCCCACCAAGCCTCATGTTCACGGTGTAACACTGGCTCATTCCCAGGGACAAAGCGGTCGTAACGTGAATTTGAGAAGTCACCGCCATCTAGTGCCGCGGTCAAGAATAATTGGAGCTAGTATCCATTTACTTTCCCTGTGGACCTCCATGGCGTGGTAAGGGACTCTACCTTTACCTCAAAATAAATGGTGATTAATTCGCTAAGCAGAATTACAGGACTGTTCTTTTTTATTACAAAAAAAGTTTTTTTTCTGTGCGGCAGAGAATAAATATTGTATATTATCTAAACTTCATATGGAATATCCCTTTTGGTGTATCGACCTCAAAGATCTAAAAGAATCTGCAATCACAACCAACTCACTTTCATAAATATGTTAATGAAACGGTGACCAGTTTCGGCCCCAAGCTGGGCCATCGTAAAGCCCATAATAAGATTTTTAGTTGGTATATATATATATATTTTTTTTTTATCATAATGGCCTGATGATGGTTAGGCTTGGGGCCGAGACTTGGAGCCGGTTAATAAACATATTCACAAAAGTGTGCTAGTTGTGATTGGAGATTCATTAAGATCTTTTTATGTATTATATATACGAATTCAGAGCTCCACGTGTTAGTGACGCTACTAAATATATTATTGCTACAATATTGGCTGGCGGCGTTAGTATCCAGTTGAGATTATAAATTCGCGTAAGGCAAAGACCTCTGCAGACTGGAATAATGCTTCAAAGAACATCATTTGGCGGAGTTCCATAATACTTCTCTTTTTTTTTCTTTTCGAGTATTTGCTGTCAGAAAAGCAGCAAACTCCGGGATCCCACTGCAGTGTTCATCAACTCCCACTCTCGTTTGTTTTCCTCTTTCCTGCAGTGAATAGCATAGTCTCCAATTATGACGTCTGCTTAATTTAATTAACCATTTCACGGTCCAATGACAAAATAGAACATTCCTCTTTTTCCCTGTTCTCATTTCTATAGAGTTTCCTGTCAGCTTAACTGGTACTATTTGCAACAAGTATTCCCTGCACCACTAGTTAGTGGATACGCATGTTGTACTGCTATTATTGTTTATTATATTTTAAAAAATACATAAATATATTTATTTGCGTTCTTTTTCTGTGCACTGTACCTTGAATAACCAATCACGACTTCAGTACCAGATCTGGCCTGCGATTTTTACGTGAGTCGCAGCGATACTATCGATAAATCGCAGGCGCTGTACGACCCACCTAACCAACTTCATAAGTGGTACTGCCCACCACATACTATTAAAAGTAAAGGTAAAGTTTTCCCGTTACAGGCCCGGTGTGGCCCAGAGGGTGGGTAGAGGTATAGCTCTACTGTTCCATGACCGCGGCACTAGAAGGGGGTGAGTGGTCAGCAGCACGCTCCAGCCGCACTTTACCCCCGGGAAAGACTCGGTACCCATTTTACAGGAGACTGGGTGGGCCCCAGGGTCGGTCTTGACGGGCGCAACCACATACTATTAGAATGGCCATATCGAGGACGATGGGATTGGTGGGGCATGTAGCACGTAATGGGGAGAACATAAATTCGTAGAGGTTTTTGGTGAGGAAACCTGAAGGAAATGGGCCGCTCGCCAAATCTGGGCGTATATGAGGAAATATTAAAATGTATATTGAAGATTTTGGCTGGGAGGGCGTAGAATGGATTAATGTGGCTCAGGATAGAGACAACTGGCGGGCTGTTGTGAAAACGGTGATGAAAAACTCCACTGTATAGGGGAATTTCTTGTGGATCTGAGACACTTTTCAGAAAGGATTTTGCTCTTTGGAGTTAGTTAGCTGCCAGTTAAGAACACAATTAAATGGTTAATTGGCTAACGATGAATCAATTTTAAAGCGATTCACTCCGGTCGTGTTCTTTATTATCACTTCTCAGTTCTGTGAGAAGGTGCTACATGCCGGTGAGGCCCACATCCATTGAGTCTTCGGGTTTCTAAATCCTGTTAATGTAACACAGAGTAGCCATTTTGCAAATGGGCAATTGGTGCGTTACGAACTGTGTACTGTTCAGTTTTGGTAACTAGAGACTTGGAAGGTATTTATGGAATGCGAGCAGGATGGGATGGGCTTTCGTCTGGATAGGGTACGTGACTCAGCAATACTATCTGTGCAAAAAAATCATAATTTGCATTAGAGTGACTTTGCCGGATCCTACTGTTGCAGCGGCCGATGTATTGCGGACTGGTATTATTCACTGACATCTAGCGCCATAAAGCAGGTACTAGTGCCAAACTTTGCGCCCCCCTCCCATACGTCTTTCACCACTTTGTCGCCACGCAAATTACAAGATACGATAACTGGACTGTACTTGCACACAACACTACTTATCAAATATAAACATAAATATAAATACCAGGTTACTATAAAAGAAATAGACACTTTCAAAGTTATGTAGTATCAAAATCGTTAGCGTAGTGGACACACAATTTACGTAGTGGCGTAAAGATGAAAATTTGTTTCCAGGCATTCTTTCGTGATGTCAGCACCAAGTCAGCACCCTTGACATCACTGAAGCAAAATGGCTGCTACTGTGGAAGAGAAGGCTTTTTGTGTGCTGGAATTAGCGACGACGAACTCCGTTACTCTTGTACAGCATCATTTCAGAAGACGACATGGCAAACCTCCACCTACAAGGAAGTCTATCTACGACTTGAGCAAGAAATTGCAAGAAACTGGTTGTTTGTGCATCACAACAGCCGTTGCAAGTGTTGACGAGGATATGCTCAGGTCTGTTTGGACAGAATTAGACTATCGTATTGATATCTGTCGTGTGACAAAAGGCTCACACACAGAACATTTGTAACTTCGTCATATAAACTTAAAAACATGTAAGTAGTATTTTGGCTAAATCATTAATAATTTCGTTTCAATACAACATTGAAAGTGCCTATTTCTTTTATAGTAACCCAGTATTACGTTCCAAGTCATAAAAATTCACTGGCAAGTTCTTACAACGTCAAATGTTGTTCATTTGTGACAATCAAAATATCCTTATTTTTCAACGTAATTCCCAAGGATTTTTTTCTTTGTCTCGTCTTAGGGCGCGCTTAAAATCCCATTGCGATAAAATCATGGCATCTGCTTTGGCAGCCATTCACAAACAGCCATTTCTACTTCCTTGTTATTGTGTAGTGGGTAACCTTGTATGCGTGATGTAGTGAAATGTGGTTACTTGATTTGTAGAACTATGCAAAGTTTTATATATATTTATATATGTTAGTAGAAAATTTCAAAATTGTAGGCATGATAGAAGTTAGGTTCAGCAGGAAGGCTGTATCATGTGGCATCTTGTAGTACCAGTCATATTGCTTTATATCTGCATACGCTGTAGTAAGTGGGTTAATAGGCGCTGAGCTAGTAGCTTTGGTGAACGCGCGTACAGGCCTGTAGAAACGACGAGTGGCGTCTTTGTGATCCGATTTTCGACGAGTAACACTGCAAATCTAAGGTGCTCAGAGAAAAACTTAACACTAATTTAACAGCTCAGATCTTCCTATTGATAACAGGTGTGTAGTGTGGAGTGTGTAGTGCTTCCATTACTTTAATCGTGAATAAAATAGTTGAGATCGTTTTATTTTCCGGAATTTAGTTAAATATTGAAAACGGGATAATTTTAAATCAGTGGGTGATCCAGCCTTTGAGTTTTTAGGCCCTCTTGTTCAGAAATCCTTGTGGTAATTACGTAGAATCAAACTTTCTTTTGTATGTCTGAGAAAGTAGGGCAGATGAGAATACTTATTTTTGTAAGAAAGATGTAACCAGTGTTCTGTCTGTGTTCCGCTGGGACGTAAGCTTTGGCAAAGATTTAGATATAATCCTAACCCAATTACCTCTTTGATTAAGTTAGATTGATAAGACAGCAAAGGTAAATTTGATTAGAACTCTGAAGTACTAAATTTGTGGGACACTTAACATTTACGATAGTTTAACGTTTGTGAAATTGTGATAACAACCAAAGCAATAAGTGGTGGAAAAACTTTAATATTGTTTGCATGAGCATAGTAAAAGCTATGAGACAGGGTAAGTCTTTAATGGACTGAATGAAGTTTTTTTTTATGATTTAACATTCTCAGAGATGGTGGCAGCGAAAACGTTGAAGTTGTCCTTTTAACAAGGAAGGTAAGGTGTATGTGGTACATTTTACAAGGTTTCCCTAGCAGATCGGTCCTGTAGAAGAAAATCCCACGTCTGTCTAACCGCTCAGTTCTCATGTTAGCTACCAGGAAGATTTTTGGGTATGTGTGTGACTGCACATATTCTTGTTTGCCATGTCTGGTATAGCGATTGATCTCCGCTCTACTAGATTGTTATGTGGTAACAACGAGGAAACTTCGCCATACCACTGCAAATTAGGTGATCTGGTTACGGATGCTGCCAGAGACGCTACACACAGAGTGGCAGCGGGCGCGTTAACCACCCCAGTAGCCACTACAATTGCTTCAGCGGCCCAAACAGTAGCACGAATGGTGCAAATTAACAGTGAAAAGGAACTGCAATCCGAGATGAGATGTGTGGGGATGCATTGTCATTCTCAAGCACCACGTTTTGCGACAGACTGTTTGGAACGATGAAGCGGCCTTAGGGACGTCGCCGACACCACAATATGAGGAAGTGGAGATGTCTATTCGTTAATGGCTGCGAATTCAGGTGCCTATTTTCTACCAAGGCGTAATTTTTTAACTCCTGCCAAGGTGGGATAAAAGTACCAACATTTAGCGAGATATTGCCAGAAGATAATGACACTTCAGATAAACAAATGGGCTACATTTATTACTGTAATCATTTCTCATTCATATGACCTGTGGAACATTATTTATGTAACATCGCATTTACTGCAATGTCCCTAACGTGATTCAGACCAGAATGTCTGTGCGGTGGAGCAGTACACAGTGCAGAGAGCGCGGTCACTGCACGTCGCAGCTGTGGGAATAGGAAAGTGAATGGCACTTCGATGTTTATGTTATTAGTAAACATTCGACCGTTACAAAGCAGAGCTGTAGTTTGAACAGCTTATAACTTGAAACTGAACAATTAGTTTGTGTTCTGGTCAGGCCCGTGGCCAGGGGGAAGCCAGAGAGTGTACTGCACCGTCTACGAATCTGGCTGCACGCACTGGGAGTTCACAGAATATCAAAAACAAACACGCTGGTCAGAAGTGAGCTCCATGCAGACGGTATCACGAAGCCGATCCAAGACAAAGGGCACAGTTGCTATTGTGTGAGAGCGCGAACAGCGGACGATAGACATGTAATAGGTTCACGTGTAATGATTCCAATATCATTCTAGTTAGAATACTGCCTTATAGCGGAAGTGTCGTTACGTTGGTCAGTGTCACAGTGCGTTCCACCTCCGGGAAACTTTTCGTCCGCAGTGGTCCAGAAGCTTCCAATAAGATCGTGATTGTGGCTTGTGTCTGGCATCTTGGGCTACAGTTCGCAAGTTGGCGTCACTTGATATCATCCGCGAAGCATACTACTGGTATACATAAGAACGCTCATTCTCAGAATTATACGTGCATGCAGGATGCTTTGCGCACTGCTATAGAGGGCATTACTTAATTATTTACTTACTTACTCCATGCAGCACACTCGTTCTTGAGAAGCTAACTGGTTATCAGCTAGTCAAGAAATTCCCCGCATTTCACGGAACCCGAAGGTTCATTACCGCACTCATAAGTGCCCGCCACCTGTCCCCATCCTCAGCCTGATCAATCCAACCCATGCAACCCATCCTACTTCCTTAAGATTCATCTTAATATTATACTCCCATCTAGGCCTGGGTCTCCCAAGTGGTCTCTTTCCCTCAGTTTTCCCCACCCAAACCCTGTATACGCCTCGCCTCTCCCCATACGCGCTACATGCCCCGCCCATCTCATTGTTCGATTTTGTAGCCCGAACAATATTGGGTAAGCAGTACAGATCGCTATAGTGGGCACTGCGTAATTCAAGTGTTTATTTTGTGGTCCTGACAAAGGCGCATTTTACGCTTATGCATACATAACATATATATATATATATATACATAATGGCATTATACATATATAAACCATGTACGTATGTGAACCCACACTGGGAGCCCCTACAACCACTATGTTCATGGTCCGGCTACTGACCGGGTTCTGTTTATTAGAACAGGGTTGTTTTTGAAGTCTGAAATTTCTGAACATGTCATGAATTAGTTATTGCCACTGTAGATTAATTACCGCAACACTGGATATAAATTCAGCACACGTGTGCGACGTAGTTTTGATATAATACAGTAGGCCTGTCTAGAATTTCTAACAACGATCTACCATAATCGCTAATCATACATTCCGACTTCAGAGAAAATTTACCTCAGCGCAGGCGACAAACACATAACGATTCTACTTGATAAGCTGATAAATTCTGCCAAGTTCACCTGTTCTCTGCGGTTTAGGGAACCCGAATTCTCGTTAGCATATTCATAGGCAAACAACTTCACAACCACCTCACTGTTTTTCCCAGCTACCACATAGCTCAGTATTTTCCAGCTACATTGTTCTACGCAGCTCCCATGTTACGCGTTGACGCATTGTACATGGTTCGCTCATTTCACTCGCCTTGCTTTAATTACGCTGATATTTTTCAGTAACGGGAACTGATAATGAACCTATGCAATGTTACACCTGTCCCGCGCCATGCTACATTTTCTCCCTTGGGTCCAAACACCACCATCTGAACTTCTCTTCTCACCACACCAAGCTATTCTTTTCTTTCCATACGTGAAAGACCAAGTTGTCATCCGCATGAAAATAAAAGTAAAATTACGAACTATCATAATTTAATTCTTAGACCAAATATTCACAGCATAATATTGGCAAGAATTTTATGAATGTAATTTCCTCTTCCTCAAAATAGGGACAGGAAGCGGGCACTTGTAAATGTGGTAATGAACCTTTGGGTTCCATAAAATGCGGAAAACTTCTTGACTAGCTGAAAACCGGTTAGTTTCCCAAGAAAGACTCTGCTCAATGGAATAAGTAAGTAATCTTCAAAGCACAATAGCATATTAACGTCTGATATAACATTCTTCCACAGACCAATGTATTCCTACGATTCTCAGAATAAAGATTTTTTGTTTTCCTAAGAAGCAACAGGAACACTTTTTCTTTTTGTAAAGGGGGTGCTGTTTGCCCTCTGTGAGGCATAAATGCAGACGCGTCAAAAGAGGAATATTCTCAAATTACGTTACAGGCATGTAAAACGCAAAATCTGGAGCGTTCTGTCCAGAGGAAGGCATCAGAAGCAATATTACACCAAATACTGGAAGACACATCGCATGGAATACTGGATGTATACAGGGATTTCTCTAGATGATGTATTCTGGGAACGCATGGAGGGTTACCTTCAGAGGATATATTTTAGGCGCATACGGCTCTTCAAAATAAATTATACGCAGGTATGGGTGGGGGAGTCGTCTCCTCGGGGTTCCTATACAGTATACACGTATACATTAAAAAATGACGCACACAGTAAATATTAAAACAACTCGCAGTTTCTTTTACTGAATAGATCATACCAAAACAAGACAGGCACTGTACGTGTAACGTAACACTGAGGATCGTTCGTGCAACCATTGTTGCCGTTGAAGACAATAAGTATGGCATTCTGAGTGCGTATTTATAGCCTTTGGTATCAAGCATGCAATGCGCATGCGCCGTGTTATATTGTCATCTGTGGCCTGCCCGGCTGTACAATTTTTTTTGCGTTATCTCATAAACGGCACGATTTCCAAAATAAAAAAAAATTAAGTCGTTGAAAATAAAAGTGTGCTTTTTATTTCATCTACATCTTTTGTCTGAAACATTTTTCATTATACGAAGAAATAAGCGTGATGTGATAAAAAAGGTATGTTGGTCTTCACATAAACTACCCGTTATTTTTGTTCGATTGCAATGAAACTTAAATTTTCTCGACAGATTTTCGAAACATATTCAAATACCAAATTTTAATAAAATCCGTCCAGTGGTAGCCGAGTTGTTCCATGCGGAAGGACAGACAGGCGTGATAAAGCTAAAAGTCGGTTTCGCAATTTTGCGAACGTCCATACAAGGATTACGTTTATCTACAATTATCAAATACACTTCGACTTCAGCCTGTTTGTCGCCCAGACCATAAGAAATCGATAATCCCTCTCCAGGTTCCCTCAAGCACGCTTGCATCTACTTCAGCGACAGTATCAGTGGTTTGCTGCTGTAGCTTCTCTACTTCAGTGACAGTATCAGCGGTGTACCGCTCTAGCTTCTCCATTTTGTTTAAATTCCCTTGGTACCCCATGTTCTTGACATATCTAGTCGGTACATCATCTGGAGATTGGGCGGACTATAGGATTGGACCTTCACTGGCGATGAGGCGACCTGGAAATATCCCTTTGAGATAATCTTTAGCCTCCTTTCCCTTGTGCGGAGTATTATTTCGCTAGAAAAAACACTTCTCGGAGGTTAAGCAACTGGGCGACAACATGGTTTTGTAACGCCTGTGGGTAAATAGTTTTGTTGATGAAGAAGACTGATCACACGACACGATCACGCGTGAGTCCGCAAATTGCTGTTAGTGTAGGACTGTTACGCTCCTGCTAGCCCACAGTTTATGAGGCTTTTGAGAGCCCCATACCCAGCGCTGTTTTGGCTGACTCTCCCCCAGACGTGGAAGGTAAATACAATACCCTCTAATAAGCCACTGTCCTCACGCAGTCTTGCCAAAAGATCTGTGGACACTGCATAACGTTGGGCCTGAGTCTATAGAGTTCGAATCTTGTAGGCACGCACTCTCAAGAGCGTGCACGGCACCTTGTGCACGCTTGAGTGTGGTATTTTGAAATTCACGGCTGCGGATTATGCACAAATAATCCTCCAACCCGTTCCAGACACTCAGCTTTTTCAGGAAAATTCCTCCCACAGATGCCGAAATACAGACGAAAAGGTGCATTGTCCTTCAGTTACAGTGCTCTTAACTATTGATCGGTTGCAACCAAACTTAACATGCCTTGTAGCGAACATGCTTGTGTTCCAGTTGTGTACAATCAGGAAAATCCATCCTATGGACGCTGACAAGCAGCCGAGAAGGTACATTACTCTTCAAGTAAAGTGTCTCTAATTATTTTCCTTTCCCAACCGAACTTATAAAATTTGTAGCAAATATGTGTGGAGTGCCTCATATAAATTTTCATGAAAATCGCTCCAGTAGAATCGAACACGGAGCCGAGAAGGTAAATTTCTCTCCAAGTGAAGTGCCCTTGTTTACTGACCGATCGATAACAAAGTAACCCTGTTTGTACCAAGAATTCGCGAAGTGCCAAACATGAATTCGCAGGAAAATTCGTCCCATGAAACCCGTCATAAAGCCGAAAACGTATATTGGTTTTCACATAAAGTGCTCTTAATGAGTGGCTAGTCGGAACCAAACTTACATCGCGTGTAGGGAATGCGCGTGTAGTGACATAAATTCTCATTGCAGTCGCTCCAACAGAAACCTTTTAAAAAAACCCATTCACGACAACCTGCACCTAGACGCTGTCCTGAGCCAGCTGATGCCGGACCACAAGCTCACAGCTTTGAGAGACACTTTAATGTTCTCTTTGTCCAAAGACTTTCCTCATTTCAGGCTCCTGAAATAAAAATATGTAAGAAATTAAAAGAGCGCTCTTAAAATAACCCAGGAATGAATAAATTACGTCTTGGTAAACCAAAACGTATCCCTACACCAGGACTGGTGACTGTAGTGGCAAGGCGACCTTGACCCCGTTCTTCGTGACAGTGGAGCGTCTCTGGTATTGAACGTGTCTGCATAGCTGCCGTCATTCTTAGTGCCCCCGCGGGTGGGGGGGGGGGGGCACGGGGGACAGCGCGGGGGTTTTTAAATGGTAATTCGGGGGAAAATGTATGAAGGGAGATTTT
>Ga0136643_10016719_pt1 | contig 11035 bp, 3 predicted proteins | sample TergutLab28metaG_FD_96883 | JGI IMG/M metagenome (GOLD analysis project Ga0136643, IMG submission 96883) | Labiotermes labralis P1 segment gut microbial communities from Petit-Saut dam, French Guiana - Lab288 P1 (version 3) (version 3) | ecosystem: Host-associated > Arthropoda: Insects >... | reverse complement strand
GGTAGCGGTTGTGGGGCGCTGCGTTGTACGGTGCGAGCACCGTGACGGTAGCGGTTGTGGGGCGCTGCGTTGTAGGGTGTGAGCACTGTGACGGTAGCGGTTGTGGGGCGCTGCGTTGTAGGGTGTGAGCACCTTGAGAAGGAGAACTAGGATAGACTATTTACCCTTATCCTGCTAACGTGGAGAATATGGTGAGCTCCTAATATGCTAACAAATGGCAGATTGGATTGAACTCGACATTTAAAGGGTTAAAAGGAGTAAATTAAGGGGAAAGTCGTCGGAGAACAAGGAAAATTTATTTCTTTGAGATAATAGAGCGTCAATTTGTTATGTCCACAGGCTCCACCCGCCCGTCCTTCTGAAAACAGGGACACTGAGAGTGAAGGCTCTAGAACAGTCTGAAGCACTAGTACGATGAAATGTGTTTGTTAAAAGAAGTACCAGCGAGCGAGGAGTTGATAGCAGTAGTGGTAACATAATCAAGTCGACGATGACGAGAAATCCATGTAGCACGCATGAAGGGAAGAAGGGGAATTTATATGTAATATGTAGGATGGCAAGCTTGAAATTAAGAAAGCGCTTCGAAATCTAGGCATAAATGGGAGGATAATATTAAATTGGATCTTAACCTTTTGAAAGACAATATTTAATGTACATGGTTTCAGTTATTCATTTAACTCACAGGATTTATTCCATTGATGGTTTCCGTATAATACTCGGATTAAATATTGGACCAATTATTTTTTTATGTTCATACCGTACATTTTGATTAATTAATTTTTATTAGTATGCCAACAAATGCACATAGAAGTAGTATAAAATTAGTATTAAAATTGCTCCGACGCACATCCTCCGAAAAACAAAAGGTATTAATCAACGAACAGAGGGTCAACGACCTCAACCTTCTGTACGAATTGACACGAGACATTACATTACATAACTAGATACCCACTTCCGGTTTCATTGCACTCCTGACCAGCGCACCACACGCAAGCACACACACGCACACGCACGCACGCACACACACACACACACTCACACACACACAAAACCAGGGTAAGTCCATCAAATCAATCGATATAATACAGGGTTATTCGAAATGATTTTCGGGGTTTTAACAACTTGTCATACACAATACACTTGAGATAGCAGTATATGTTTTTTTTTATTTAATAGAACAACACTCCAAGATGTTGTTACATACCTTACAGTTGCTCTATATGTGCACCCTTTGTGATTCTACAAACATCAACACGATAATCGAATTCGTTCCAAACTGTTTGTAGCAGGTCACCGGTGATGGTTTCAATGGCGGTTCTGATTCGTACCTTCAGTAGAATCACAAAGGGTGCACATACAGAGCACCTGTAAGGTATGTAACAAAAACTTAGAGTGTTGTTCTATTAAATGAAAAAAACATATACTGCTATCTCAAGTGTTTTGTGTATGACTAGTTGTTAAAACCCCGACAATAATTTCGAATAACCCTGTATAATTTGTCAAATTCCTTATAATGCTACATATTCTTATAATACTCCATATTATTCACTGCAGACCTGAATTACATATGCGACTACATTTTACCAGCAGTTACATTTTACCATAACAACATACTGCTGTTGTATTTTATCAGTTCTACAATTCATAACTGTAACTGACAAAATTTGTAAGCTCCCTGAGAAAGGCGTACGAACGCCGAAACATTTCGGAGTAATTTTAATATTAATTTTATGTCAACATGGAAGACGTTTGTTGGCTGAGTAGTTGCAAAGACTCGGCTTTTAAAGGAGTCTGGCCAATGAACTGACGGTACTTAAGCATGAGTTTGGTCCTGAAACATGCTCGGCAGTGTGGCAACCCTGTCCACCTTCACCGGAAGCCCACTCACTTTCTGGTCGTAGAGTAAGGGAGAGCTAACCCGTGTCCCCAAAAGCCGGTGTAACCAATGATGTGTGTCCCAGTCACGGTTCGATTCCCGGAATGCAGACTTGGTGGCACCAACGCGCCAAATTAAACTCGCAGTGGCTCGCGGCTATGACGTCAGCATTGAATGGTAGTAAAACTTGAAGCCGGTGGGAGGAAGGGATGAAAGGTCATGGGGAAGCAGCTGCAATTTCTACTCATTATACGATGTGAATGTTTTGTATTATGGAAACGTTTCAAATCTGGTAAAGCAATTCCATTGCAGGCCTCGACAGGCCTTGAGGGTTCCAGGTGTGTGAGGCTCCCAGATTTCAAGAAAATCGACACATGGTAAGTTTGTCAACCCTAGGCACCGGCCGCCTTTACCCACCAAGAAATACTCCTGGTACTCATTTCTGTTAGAGGCTGAGTCAACCCAAGGGTAATAGTGCGACCGGAAGGATTATGTCAATAAAAAACTCCAATGACACCATCGGGAATCGAACCCGCGACCTTCCGGGTTGTAGCGCAGTGCGACAACCAACTGCGCCACTGCGTGCACCCATTTCATATCTGGTACTGACTCGTATTTGATACCGTGTCCTCCAGTTCGCTGGAAAGGTTTGTCGGCCTTTTCTTTCTGTTCTTAGTAATGTTCCGGTTTATAAGTAAATAGATTTATAATACTGTAATGAAATAGGTGAAGGAAAAAAAAAAGGAAAAGGAACAGAATTTATTACAGAGGAACAAATATGTTTTAATGCATAAATAAATAAACAGTTAATATATTAGTTACATACCAACCAAGTCATGTGGTGTGTGGCGAGAAACGGAACTACGCACGCTGTTATGTGTATTGCAGCGACGAGAGCGCTGTCGCTCGCTGGATAATCCCTGGCCTTGGTCAGGGCATGTAAATCGACGAAGTGGTGCCTAAGAAGCCAATACTTTCACAGACACCGAAGGAATTCGTCGTGTTTTATTGGGTTTTTAAATGCTTATTGCCACGTCGACAGGAGCGAACCAGCGGTTCATATGAGCCAAATAAATTCTATTTCCTTTAAAGTCGTAGGGCTGTCAGACAGCCCCTTACGTTCAGGTATTCCAACCAAAATTTTGAACAAATACCGCGTTTCTGATGTCTCCTTTGCGTGCTACATGCACTACTGAAAATTATTAACATGCTACGGAAAAATGGAATTATGAAACGAACAAATATAAATCAATGGATATAAAAATATTTGGAAACAAAAAAAAATCAAAGAAATCCGTTAAATGAATTTGTATGATGAAGTATGATGAAGTATTCCCCATTAAGTTCTTTATTTGTCCAACTAATGCATAAGATTCTTATAAAATTGTTAAACTGTTAGTCTTTTTTAATTATAATGGTTGTTCCAACGTGTTTCGATTTACACAAACCATCACCAGGGAGCTCTCAGCCTGTGCTTCGCCAAAGTTAAATGTTGATATCGGTTACATATATCAGTGTTTCTCAACCGCCGGGCCGCGGCCCTGTACCGGGCACTGGCATCAATTATGCATGGCCGCTAGTGGTTCTCCTGGAGTTTGTCATTTTAGTTTTCTAAGCAATTTTCATGAATAAATGTTTTATAGTGGAAATATTCTGAGGAGAAAAATATTCGTGAATGTGTCGAAAAACTCAGACCCAGATGTTGGCCCCGAGGAAACTACAATATGCTACAAGATTTCATTAGTCCAGTGATTGATAACTAATTTAAATGTAATTTTCTATTTGTCAGCATGCCACACCATACACATAAGTGTACTAATACTCTTTATGATTGTGTCATAATTAATTATTAATACTTATGTTAGTTTAATATATGAACTTAAAAAAATGGAAAGGTATTTACCAGTAAATTTTTGGGACCGGGCCGCAGTCTCACAAAGGTTGAGAAACAATGACATATATCGTTATTTGACGTTATCGGTACTGTGGCTGCATATTTTGTTCAGTCCTGATATGCGTGTGGATCATGCACTATGCAGAGTGACAGTTCCACTCAGCATAGTGCATGATCCACACGCGTAACAAGACTGAACAAAATATGCACCCACAGTATCGATAACTTCAAATAACGATATATGTAACCGATATCAACATTGTAACTTTAGCGAAGCACAGGCTGAAAGCTCCCTGATGATGGTTTATATAAACCGAAACATGTTGGAGCAACCATTAAAATTTTAAATGATTTTAACAATTTAACAGTTTTACAAGAATTGTGTGCATTAGTTGGACAAATAAGGAACTTAATATTATCAACATGCACGGTGCAACTACGAAGATTATTCCTCATTATGTTTAATGCATGATACTGATAAACAGTTGTGGAACAAAAACGCCACAGGAGACACGAATATTTAAAGACATATTTTTGTCTCAGAATATGCTTTGCATAATTAGGAGCTCTTTGATTTGTATTGTTCATCGGATGTTTTACGGTTCAACAAATCGAGACGGTAAAGTTGGTCGGGATGTGTGGCACGTGAGCATTGTATTGGTGGAGAAAACTGGGATGTAGAGATCACCTGTAAGACGTGGGCATAGACGGAAAGATAATATTAAAATGGATCTTAAATAAATAGAAAGGGATAACAACAGACTTGTTTACCAGTTGTCCCTTCACATCACATTTACAAAATCCATTCTGTGTCGAAGCGGCAGGTGAGCTGCTTCGTATTTGTAGTCAATAATGATGATGATGATGATTATGATAACAACAACAACAACAACTACTACTACTACTACTACTACTACTACTACTACTACTACTTAGCCTGTTTCATGACAAGTCCATAGCCCCTCCCAAAGCGAGTTTTCCGGATAGTACAGCCTATTGCTTCCTATGGCAATTTACCAGTATCTTGTCTTTTTTCTTAAGGTCAGTTAGTAGCTGCTTAACTCTTTTTCCTCGTCTTCTCGTCTCTTCTTCTTTTTTATATTTCCTTCAATAGCGTGTTTTGAAAGGCAGTTCCCACGCAAGATGTGACCTATCCAGATGGCCTACCTTTTTTCTGTGTAGTATTTTCCTCTCTTTCTTGACTCTCCGGCAATACTTTATTTTTCCCATGATTGGTGGAAATGATCTTCTCCAGGCTTTCCTAGGCGTGTAATTCAGTCCATTTATTTTCGTGCTGGTCAGTGGCTAAAATCTGTGTCAAACATTTACAGTACCTACTAATCGGCTAACACAGCGGCTAGGTTACAAACTGAATTACCAGACAAGTCGAGCTCAATTCCCGATGGAGGTACATATTCGTCTACCCAGCGTGCACATCGGCTGTGTACTTCACATAGCCTTTTACACAGTGGGCAACTGGGACCCTGTTCCAGGGAAGTACAGTGACAGGGGCCTGTAGTTGACGGCCCGACTCCATCTTGTGTTTAGGTTACGAACGTGTAGTGTGTAACTCCACTCCGAAACTTTGTCGCCTACTTTGAGGGAGGAACGTAGGCTGAGGGTGTTTGAGAAGAGGATGTTGAGGAGAATATTTGGGCCTAGGAAGGACGAGGTGACAATAGAGTGGCGAAAACTACATAATAAAGATATTAACGATCTGTACTCCTCACCCATTATTGTTCGGGTAATCAAATGGAGATTAATGAGATGGGTGGGGCATGTAGCTTGTAGTGGGGGAGAGGAGAGGCGTATACAGGGTTTTGGTGCGGAAACCTGAGGGATACAAACCACTTGGGAGACCGAGGCTTAGATGGGAGTATAGTATTAAGATGGATCTTCAGGGAGTAGGATGTGGGGGTTATGGACTGGATCGAGCTGCCTCAGGATAGGGACAGGTGGCGGGCACTTGTGAATGCGGTAATGAACCTTCGAATTCCATAAAATAAGGGGAATTTCTTGACTAGCAGAGAACCGGTTTGCTTCTCAAGAAGGACTCTGCCCAGTGGAGTGAGTGAGTGAGTGAGTGTGTACCTCCACTGCGGCCTACGCCTTCGTGTCCCTGTACCTAATACCTATTGCCTACGTGAGTAATACCGTCATTAATACTTATTATATCAGAAGGATAAACAAGGAGATGAAATCTGGACGTATCAGTACTCATTATGTTACGAGGTGCTGTAAAGACTCGCGAGCGCAAATCACGTCCTTCCAGACCAGAAGGTGACGAAGCAAGGCCCCACCGTGACATGCCCTTCCTTCCCACAGACAGACCGTCATGCCATGCGCCTGCAACTGAACTTTTTTGTTCTCCTAACCTTCCATTGTTCCTGTGGAATGCCATATTGCGCCTTCTGGTTGTTGTTGTTTTTTTGTAACTGTAATAAAATCAGGTATTCGTTTTACACTGGCACCTGTTGGCAAGTGCCACTGTGCTGTGGTATATAGAGGAAACGAATGTAAATTGTGATGTAGCAACAGTCATTAGTCACCTGGTTAGTTGTCACTGTTTTGGTTGTTATTTCGCTAGCAATTTAACAACTCGATTAACCAGTCTCCAAATTAGTAGATAATGGAACGGCTGGTTATAAAAATATTACACTTCATTGTATTAGCAGAACTGTACATAGATGGGAGGATGCTATTACAATACAGACAATGTACATATAAAGATAATATTGAAGCGTATCGCATGTTCTGAGTGTGTGTCCGTAGCCTTAGTCATACAGCTTGCAAAACGCTTGCGCCGTATTATAGTATCATCTGTGGCCTTCCCGTCTCTGCCATATTTTTCCTCATTATCTCATAACCGGTACGATTTTCGGGGTAAAGTTATTGGATTTAATATGTGTGCTTTGATTTTCTCTGCAGCCTCTGTCTGAAACATTTCTCATTCTAAGAAGAATTCAGCGAGATATCATAAATACTCACAGGTCTTTATGTAAAGTACCCGTTATTCTTGTCAGATTTTAATTAAACATGAATTTTCTGAAAAGGTTTTCAAAAAAATGGTCAAATATAAAATTTCTTGAAAATTCCTACAGTGGGAGCGGAGTTTTTCCCTTTGGAAAGGACAGACAGACAGACGTGACGAAGCTAACAATCGGTTTCCGCAAATTTGCGAAAGCGCCAAAAAATTTGCATTAAGTAGGGTGGAAGTTAGTGGACTGGATTTATCTGGCTCAGGATAGGAACAAGCGGCAGGCTGTTGTATAGCGCGGTCATGAAAATTCGGCTTCCATAAAATTCCGGGAATTTCTTGACTGGAAAAGGAACTTTTAGCTTCTCAAGAAAGTCTCTGCTCCACGCAGTCATTGTATTTGTCTGCCAGTTTGTCTGTTGTCAATCAGTCTGCTAGTGAGTCATTTTGTCAACCTGTCTGTCAGGTGGTTTGTTGATTGACAGCAAAGTGCAGTTAAAGTAATAGGCTGGTCTATTAGTCTGCAGTTCTGTCGGCTTTGCCATTAAAAATTAGCGAATTTTGTCCAAAGATAGATTTTGTTTCGCACAGTTCACACAAAATCAACGATCAAGTCATCTCCGTAACAAAAAATTTAAATGTTTACTACGAGGTGGATTACGCAGTGGCGCAGTTGATTGAGGCACTGCGTTACAAGTCGAAAGGTCGCAGGTCCGATTCCCGATGGTGTCATTGGAATTTTTCATTTACATAATCCTGCCTGTCACACTATGGACCTGGGGTCGACTCAGCCTGTAACAGAAATTAGTACCAGGAATATTTCCTGGAGGGTAAAGGCGGCCGGTGCGTACGACTGACAACTTTGCCACCTTCATGTGCTGACTGTCTTGAAATATGGGAGCCTCAACCTCCTGGAACCCTCTGGGCCTGTCCAGGCCTGTAATGGGATTGCTTTGCTTTTGTTTACTGCGAGGTAGAAACAGATTTTCAAAATATTATTTACATTTTAACCCGTCGGTATCTTTCCACCAATGCTCAACCCAGCCTTCGTTTTACGCCCGTTTGTTTTACGCCCATTTGTTTTACGCCTTTTTGCTTTACGCCTTTTTGCTTTAACATCCCTTACGAATTTACGACACATCTTAATGTAAGCTTTTCCGTTTAACGCCCTTCGGCTGTCTGCTTTCTATTACGCTAAATCCTTGTTTCTGATTGAAATGTCATTCTTAATTTGCGAGTTTTTGGATATATGCACACTTTTTCAGGAAGGCAAGTAGAGCTCCGACAAGGGCTGGAAGTACTTTTTTTCGTTTACATGTTTCTCTTGCCAGAAGGACAATTGGGCGAAACCTGGGAACGTTCCAAAAAAAATGCTGTTTGGGTAATCGCGGAACATTGGATGTAAGAGTCCTTTCCACTTCGTTGTCCATGTTCATCTTCTTTACTGCTGCACACTCATAACTGTCAATTTCCTGTTACTTTTACTTCCGCACATCTTAGCGTTTTACTTTCAGTTCAATGTCACTTTACCAGAAGGACGAGCGATCATTGCCTGGAAACTTTCAGACCTTTTAACACTTTCTGTTTCTCTGCAATAAGTAGTGATAATAACTTCCCGATCTTACCTACACTTCTCTCGTGTGCAGTTTTTTTTCAAAGGGTCAAATGAAAGAAAACCTAGAGCTATAGAGAAAGTGACTTAAAGTATAAAGAAAGAAAAAAAAAAGATAGAAGGAAAAATAAAGTACGATCAGGCAGTATTTCTGTATCTTGAAGTACAGAAGAACATATCTGTATTATATGGTAAGGTGAAAGAGTTTTTAGCAGAAAATTTTCAGAACCTGAAGATGGCCGCTATAGGCCGAAACATGTAGCTCTTCCTTGCTAATAAACACCATCATTTAGCCATAATTCATAGTTGTGTTTCTTGACGAAATTCACCTTACCATATAGTTAAAACACGCAACGGGGATGACACACCTCAGAACAAGTCTGGACTCGGGAAACAAAATGGTGTAAGTCAAATTTCATCATATTTGAGATAAAGCATTATTTTTCTTACAATTTAAGTCTCTTTCAAATGCAGATGGTTGTATGTATGTATTATCTCACGTATAAAATTGGACTTACATCCCTCTGCTTCTCAGGTCCATAAATGCTTGCTAAGTCTGAGCTGCAGTTAGCAGCCTTTAGTCTAAACAGTTCATTACCACTCCCCTGTCACTGCATAAGTAATTGCGTTATCAGGGCTAGGTGTTTGCACGTGGAGAAAAGCAAAATGTAGCTAATTCATGTACAGTTGTGTCCCTTTGTACGCCATGAAAGCATATTTGTGGAGTGGACTTACAGCTTCTGTCATTCTTAATCTCGATAGTATAATCTGGGTGTGAGTTAGCTTGTTCTTAATTTTTATTTGTTTTTTCAACAAAGCTGGAATAAACTGACAATTTTTAATATACCAAAATGATATTTTTTTTTAAAAAAAAGCCGATAAACTATTCACAATTTATAGGCCGAACAGACAAATATGATGAAGCTAACAATTTTTTTTTCTGATTCCGGGCGAAGGAAATTAAAAATGAAGTCTTAATCTAAATATTTGTTTACTTAATTACATATTTCGCCAAATTTAAAATTGTTTCAAACACCAATTTCGCATCTTAGAAAAAATATATAACAAATTTATGTAGGATATATACAGGATGTTTTGTGAGGAATTTACCTTATTTCGGGATTAAGTTGCTTAAGGTAATTTACATCGACATAACCAAAAATACCTATTTCCGAATTTGAACATTGGTGGAGATAATGGAGAAGGAAAATGTGGTCTTCCTTGCCATTCCACTTACTGTACCTCTAGAGCGTTACATGTTACAATACACTGCGCAGGTCCGTCCTTCAGATTGTACCAAAGTCAGGCCTTATGATGGCTTTACCTACTACGTCAATTACTTGGAAACCTAAGGGCGATCTTTATGAAATTTATACAAGTTCCTTTTATTTAATATCTTTACGTTCAATTATATTTTATTTATACGTTAAGTGCTGGTGTTAAAACATCACACAGACTACAAATTCATTCTGGTTTTAGTACGTATTTCACAAAATGTATAACAGTTCTTATCCTTAAAAAAATTCTCTTGCCATTGCCTCTGTAGCTGTTCAACTTCAAATATAGATATTTTAAGTTATATTGTTGTAATTTCATGTAAGACAGCTTCTGTCGAATTATGGCAGATTCCTTCTGAAACATCCTGTATATATATATATTATTTTAAGTTATATTGTTGTAATTTCATGTAAGACAACTTCTGTCGAATTATGGCAGATTCCTTCTGAAACATCCTGTATATATATATATATATATATATATATATATAATTTTAAGTTATATTGTTGTAATTTCGTGTAAGACAGCTTCTGTCGAATTATGGCAGATTCCTTCTGAAACATCCTGTATATATATATATATATATATTCTTTTGTGTAGGTTTAAAGTATACGGTCTGTCTGAAGACACTGAAATATTAAAATTGGCAGTATGACGTCTAAAGACTGCATTGACGTTAAGTTACACACATAACCTTATCCGACTTCTTATCGTATTAATGGTCCATTGTCTCTGTAATGAACTTCTGCATAACAATATAGTTCATGGCCTGAATGTGATCTTTCCCACATCTGTTCTAAAATTGCCATAAAAAAAACAAATTGGCTTCAATTTCACAAGTACAATAGTTATTTTACAAAACGCACCGGTACCGATAACAAAGAATACAACAATGTGCTTACGTAACTGTCGCCAACTGTGTTGTAATATTTCAAGTGCTTAGAAAATTCTTCGTCATGTTGTGATAACAGCTACATGAATATTTTTAACTCCCCCCCAGGTCGTGCCAAAGATATATAGCGAAAGATTAAACATGGGAAAAACCTAAATATAATAAAATAAATTCACCGTCAAACACACCAATTTTATTATGAATATTTTGGCTACACGTTTCGACCCTACAGGATCATCATCAAGCCTCCATTATGAATCTTTTCATTAAAAAGCTGCTTACATTCTTGGGATCCCAATCAATGTTTACAAGCGCGAAATAGGTTCGTGAAAGACACGAAACTATTTCTTGCTTATAAACATGAGATGGGCTGGGCATGTAGCGCGTATGGGTGTGGAGAGGGGGGTGTATAGGGTCTTGGTGGGGAAACCGGAGGGAAAGAGACCACTGGGGAGACCTAGGCGTAGATGGGTGGATAATATTAGGACGGATCTCCAGGAGGTGGG